>Ga0209702_10000288_pt1 | contig 102378 bp, 80 predicted proteins | sample FRY01_FD_187210 | JGI IMG/M metagenome (GOLD analysis project Ga0209702, IMG submission 187210) | Freshwater microbial communities from Lake Fryxell liftoff mats and glacier meltwater in Antarctica - FRY-01 (SPAdes) (version 2) | ecosystem: Environmental > Aquatic > Freshwater > Ice > Glacier... | reverse complement strand
AATCTTTATCGTAGTAAATTTTTAGAGTTCCATTTTTTGGGAATAATTCATTTATTCCAACAGAAAGGGTATCACACGGAGAGCCTACCCAAGCACCTAATTCGTAGTTGTGGTTGTTGGGGAGACCAATATACGTCTTGTGCCCACCGAGATAAAAACTAAACGGTTGAAAATCACAAGAGGCTCCAGCACTATCCGGATAATTTATAACAGATAGATTTGAATTTGTTGTATTTACAACTCCGTAACAGGACAAGTAGTCAAAACAAGTATCAGGACCTGTCCAATTTATACAAACGTATATCTTACCATCAGGGCCAAGTTCTAACAAACCTGGAACATCATATGAAGTATAAGTTCCCAATGTATCCACACTCGCTAAAAAATTGGGAGCGTTAAGATCAAACTGTAAAATATATCCTGTATCTTGATTCGCTGTTTGGTAGATCAAAGAAGTATACAGCTTGCTTTCATCAGGGGATACTTCGAAACCCCAAATTCTAAAAAAAGGCCCTCCCAATCCTGAATAAATTACTAAATTAGATAAATTTCCAGTACAACGATCAAAATCCATTCGCTGCATGATACCTGCCTCTGTAACATTGAATAGATGACTTCCATCCAAATTAAATTTCAATCTATTGGCAGCATCAAATGTAGTCGTGGTGCCAATATACTGAGTCGGATTTGCAATTACGCCAGTTGGGTTAATTAAGTAAACCGTAATATCATTCACAGGATAGGTCTTCCAACTTCTCACAACCACCCACCAGTCTCTCCCGTTACCATGACGTACCGCAGTAATTCCGTCACAAATGGTATCATTCCTTAATTGTACATTTTTCTGTATCACTTTTCCTTGACCATTATTGTATTTAACATCAATCACAGAATAAAATAATCCATGTTTGGCATTTGTTACCCCGGCACTAAAAATATAAAATAAGCTATCGTTATCCGGCATAGGAACAATTACCATTTCTTGGTACCAAAGTAAGCCAACAAGTGAATCACCTTTGAACATAGTTTGATGATTTTTATTGATGACATAGCCAAATTTTGGACCGGGTCCAGTTGGCAATAGCCATTGCTGCCATTTGGGACTCCCACAATAAAATATTAAATCACCCACACTATCGCAAATACTTGCGCATGTGCCTCGCACTCGAAGTACACTGTTTGCAGGTTGAGGATTACTCAAATTTTTAAAATCAATAGCGGCAGAGTCCCCAAATACCCAATAACGGTCGGTGTATTGAGCGGGGGAATGATGGTAAGTGAAAAGAGATGCGAAAAAAATAAAGATAAAAACTGGTTTCATTTTTAGAGTTTATTCAACGAAGGTAATTATTTTTTGAGCCGCAAGCTATTTTAGCTTCAAGCTTGAAGCTACTTGAGGCTTGTGGCTTGAGGCTTGTAGCTTGAGGCTTCTTGAGGCTTGAGGCTTGCAGCTTGAGGCTTCTTGAGGCTCATCGCTCAAATCTCATAGCTCCTTCAATTTCCTCAACACTCCTCACCAAAGCCCTAGTCATATTCACCGGCTCTCCGTCGGTTACTAAAATATCATCTTCAATACGCACACCGATGCCCCACCACTTTTTGTCGCAATTGGAACCATGGTCGATGTAGATGCCTGGCTCTACCGTCATAACAACGCCGGCTTGGAGTTTTTGGTAAGCTCCTACATCGTGCACATCCAATCCTAAATAATGTGAGGTGCCGTGCATGAAATATTTATTTGCTTGCGAGGTAGAAGTGGTGATGCCGAGTTGCATGAGTCCAGTGGCAATTACATTGTAGGCAGCAGCATGTGCATCGTTAAAACTTTTTCCTTTTTTACATTGAGCGATGCCAGCATTTTGCGCTGCTAAAACTAAATTGTAAATTATTTTTTGCTCTTCAGAAAATTTTCCGTTGACAGGAACTGTGCGCGTGATGTCGGCCGTGTAGCCGTGGTATTCGGCGCCCATGTCGATCAATAATAAATCGCCCGACTCTAAAGTTTTTCTGTTGAACGTATAATGTAAGACACAAGAATTATTTCCGCCGCCGCAAATGGAAGGATATCCCATGTATTCGGAGCCGCCATTTTTGGAGTGAAATTCTATGATGGCCTGTGCTTGGTATTCGGTCATGCCCGGCTTTAATTGCTTAAACATTTCATTGAATCCATCGATGGTGATGTCCATTGCTTTTTGCATCAATACAATTTCTTCTTGGCTTTTTATCTCGCGCAATTTCGTCATCATCGAAATCAATTTTCTTTCGTCGATTTCTTTTTTCGCTTTTGCAATACTTTCGGTGATGTATCCTACGAGATCTGAAAGTTCTGAATTTGAAAATGCAGCATGGTTGGGTTGATCAGGATAAATGCCAATGATTTCATCGAGCGATGTCCAGTTGATGCCAAAATCTTTTAGTTCGATGCCTTTATAAACCGATTTAAATTCGAGCATTTTTTTTGCGCCTTCAACACCAAGAATTTTACCGGTCCAGGTTTCTTGAGATGGATTTTTTGCTTGCACAAAAAGTATTTCATTGGTAGAAATTCCATCTAACAATCGCGGCTCTTTGAAAATGATGAGTGCTGCGTTGGGCTCGAGGTGTCCGCTTAAATAATAGAAATTGGGATCTTGGCTAAATTGAAAATCGACATCGTTGCTTCGTGTGCGTACGGGATTTGCGAAAAAGATGGCCGCACTTTTTTCGGGCATCAAATTTCTTAATGCTTCACGTTTTTGCTGATGGAATTTGGGTGGGAGACGATCGGTATCGTCCCATTGTGCCTGCGTGCTGAAACTCAAAAGCAGGAAAAAGAAAACCGGTAAACTGTATCTCATAGTCCAAAACTACAATTTACAATTTACCGGCAGAAATATTTTGAGAATATTATAATTTACCTTTGATGATAGCACGTGTAACTGCCTCTGTAATACCGATTTTATCGATGGTACGTAAAGCTGAAGTGCTTACTTTTAATGTAATCCACTCACCTGTCTCGGGCATAAAGAAACGCTTGGTATGCAAGTTCGGATGGAACTTACGGCGGGTCTTACGGTTAGAGTGACTAACGTTATTACCTGAGATGGTCATTTTTCCTGTTAAATCGCAAATTTTCGACATAATATTCGTATTGGGAGGGCAAAGATACAATTTTTTATAATGTTTACAAGTCAGAAGCAATAATTGCTTTTCTTAACATATTGAGCGCTGTTTCGGAAGCTACCTGAATAGTTTTCAAACGATTATCGCCCAACAAAACTTTCTTAGCAAAAACTTTTCCCGGCAATGCCACCGCAATCCAAACGGTGCCAACAGGTTTATCGGGGGTTCCACCGCCCGGACCTGCAATTCCCGAAGTGGCTACGGCGCAGTCGGTTTTCATCAATTTGCGCACATTCTCTGCCATCGCCAACACCACTTCTTCACTCACTGCACCATGTTCTATCATCATCTTTTCATCGATTCCTAAAATTTCCGTTTTGCTTTTATAGGAATAAGTTACGGTAGATCCCATGTACCAAGCCGATGATCCGGCAACGGAAGTCAATTGATGCGCTATGAATCCGCCGGTACAACTTTCTGCAGTTGACAAGCTCAATTTTTTTTCAATCAATAATTTTCCAAGTACATCCGCCATGCTATCTTCATCAAATCCAAAACGGAATTCGCTGATGTAGGTCTCCAATTTTTCGAGCAAGGTTTCCATCTCTGCACGAATTACATCTTCATGAACACCTGTTGCACTTAAACGCAAACGCACCATTCCAGGAGCGGGCAAATAAGCTAATTTGATATGTGAAGGAAGTGCATCCTCAAAATCAGAAATTTTTTCAGCGAGATTACTTTCGCCTATGCCTTGTGTAAGAATGGATCGATGTAAAATAAAAGGCGTCACAAATTTTTCTTTGAGTCGGGGCAACACGTGTGCTGTCATTAAAAATTTCATCTCATAAGGAACACCCGGCATCGAAACATACACAACGCCACCTTCATCGAACCACATGCCGGGAGCAGTGCCCACCTGATTTTGTAAAGGCGTACAATTTGCAACCACTTCGGCTTGCTTTCTATTCACAAGAGAAACTTCACGACCGAATTTGTTAAATACCTTTTCTACATCGCCGTAAACGCTCTCGTTAAAAATCAAACTCGAGTTGAAATATTGGGCCAAGGATACTTTAGTAACATCATCCTTCGTTGGACCTAATCCTCCCGTGATTAAAACTATTTCTGCACGTTGTGAAGCTTCCTTCAATGCGTTTAAAATATGTTCTTTGTTATCGGAGATGGACGTAATTTGAAAAACCTGAATGCCGATATCACTCAATTGCTTTCCCATCCAAGCAGAATTGGTATCTACAATTTGTCCGATAAGAATTTCATCACCGATCGTAATAATTTCTGCGCGTATAGATTTCATGGGGAGATTAAATTGATAGGCAAAAGTAAGGAATGTAGGTAATGAATGGAGGAGAAACTATAATAATAAATACATACATCAAATAAAAAAGACATCGAATCAAAAAAAGATAATTATCAATATTAATAAATCTAGAAATGTCTTATTTCAATTCCACGTAAATCCCGATAGCTATCGGCCTCTACGTGAATGAAAACGGATCTATACTAATTTGTAAATCAGGTAACCTAATATCTAAATTACCAAGCACAAATTTCTACTTAAAATTTAACAAGAGAATACTCTTCGAAAATGCTTTACTCACAAATTTCAATTATTCCCTGGAGGAGTGGCACATCTAAAACATCAATAATTTTTGCTGAAAACAAACTTAATGTTGCAAAAGTATTGTCCTTTGCATTTAATACCAAAATTGGAAATTTATACTTACTAAAATTCTGCTGGTATTGAATGTACTTGTCAAAAGTAATCAACGCATCAAAATTATTTTCGCTCAAAAGCGCAAGTATTTCACCATTTTTATTTCCGTTCCAATTCATGTCTGCCACTGTAAAAACAGTTTGATTTGGAATTTCAGATTTCAATCTCTTTGGTAAATTTTCGTCAAGCAGCAGTTTCATACCGCTTATTAATATTTCCAGATGAGAATAGATTTTCTGCAATTTCCAGAACTGCAACAGCTACTTCCTTTTTTACAGAAGGAAAATCACTTAAAAACTCATCTAATGAAACACCGCGTTCCAAATGGTAGAACATTGAAACAACAGGCACTTTGCTTCCGACAAAGACGGGTTGTCAGCCTAGTACTTCCGTGTCGACAGTAACAAGTTCTTTCAGGTTTTTCATAAATCGTAGATAAAGAATAAAACCAAGTAAATCAAAGAAAAAAAAAGCTGGAATTCTCAATCAAAAACTACCCTTCTTTACTCAAAAACAATCGAGTTCTACGTGTAGAAAAAAGCAATAGACTTTAGCCCTGAATCTAGACTTGCAAATTAATTGAAAGGATAATAGTGTTTTAGTAATTAAACTTCGGGAATAATTAATTCAAATCTATAGCCAAATATGAAGGTTCAATGACCTGCACTTTTAATTACCGATTAATGGCAGTATATTTGGTTCGTGCCGCAAAAAAAATATTACAATGAAAAAAATCGCCCTCTTCATTTTTCTGCTGACTGCCATGTCCTGCAAATCACAAATCAACATCAACAATGTAATTAATTCGGTGAATAGTGCCCTCGGCGCGGGATTATCGAATGCAGAAATTACGGCAGGATTAAAAGAAGCGCTTAATGTAGGAACCAAGAATGCCACCACGCAAGTTTCGAAGATGGATGGTTTTTATAAAAACAATTTAATACGTATTCCTTTTCCCAGCGATGCGCGCGACATGAAATCCACTTTAGAAAGAATGGGAATGAAAAAACAAGTTGCAGCTTTTGAAAAACAATTGAACCGTGCCGCCGAAGATGCCGCAAAAAAAGCAGCTCCAATTTTCCTCTCCGCCATCACTTCCATGAACATCAACGATGGACTCACAATTCTAAAAGGAAAAAATGATGAAGCCACACAATATTTAAAGCGAACTACCACCACACAACTCAGCAAAGAATTTCGACCAATTATTGCTGCTTCACTCAAGAAAGTTCAAATTACAAAATATTGGAATCCACTTTTCAGCACCTATAACAAAGTTCCATTAGTAAAAAGAGTCAACCCCAACTTAGATGATTTTGTCACCGAAAAAACCATCGACGGATTATTCTTAATGGTAGCTGGCGAAGAAACTAAAATCAGAAAAGATCCTGCCGCGCGAGTATCGGAGATTCTGAAAAAAGTTTTTGGAGGGAAGTGATTAGCTCAAGACGAAGAATTTTTTCTCAGCAACATTTCGATTGATGCTTCACAAAATGATTTGGCTTAGAAGAGAAATTCAAAAGTCAATTAATATTTAAATTGTTGGATCTTAACAGAACTATAAAATCTTAGCGTTCTTAGCTACTTTGCCTCTTTGCGGGAAAAACTGAAATCATACTTTACCGAATTTCTTTTTAATGAGTAAATTTTAATCTTCCAACCAATTAAACACATCACTTTTTTGAAGAGGTTGAAGATGACCTTTCCAGGAAAAATCTTTTAAGCGCATTTGCTTGGGATCGGTTTCTTTTACGGGGAAAAGTGTAGCGTCGGCATTTTTGATTAAGGATATTTTACTCACTCTATTTTCCTTGATGCGAATTAACATATCGCTGCAATCGGCTTGGTTCACACCGGTAATTTGCTTCTTTTTATTGCGGATGTAATAAATGGATTGTCCGTTTCCGTTTACTGATATAGAATTCAATTTATTCTCGATAAAATACCCAATCATTTCACGTCCCTTAATCTGATTGAAACGCAATGAATCTTCAATTCCTGCAATGAATGAATTGGCGTATAAATTCATTCTTTTGATCTCATTATCGACGAGCAGCAAGGAAATTTTATCGGCAGTCATTTGATTGTTGTTACTCCACAAGATGGGTTTTATATAAAACCAAATGGTAGAATCCGAAGAACTATAGACCAAAGAATCACATTGCCCCTGCAAATCGGTTTTAAAAATGCGCACATGATGATAAGCGAAATAGGTTTTCTGTTTTGCAGCAGTATCTTGCTTAGCGTACAATGTATCGGCATGCAAGAACAATGAATCCACATCAAACATTTTCGTGAGCAAACTATTTCCCGTAACGAAAGAGATTCCGTTCAACTCATCCAACCAGGCGTAGTCGCCACCAATTATTACTTTTTGCACGGTATCTTTTAGCTCAACATGATTCCAAGCCTCCCCTAATTTTGTCAAACGATCGTAAGACAAACTATCGCCGCTCAAGCGATTTTCTTTTGATTCGATGAAAGCGTTTTTGCTGAAGCGCGATTTTTCTGTCTTGGTATTGTACCATCCGTTTTCACAGTAGATATGCGCGCTATCGGTTCCGCTGCTATAAATGTGTGAAGGACCAAAGAAATAAGCTACAGAACTTGGCGTATGGTATTTGAGTGTATCACTAAACATGACATAACGCGGATTCGTCAACACCACATCTTCCTTAAAAAATATCATACGCTCTTTCGAATAATAATATCCTTTCTTGCTAGTGAGTACATTGTCCTTATCAATTACCTTTCCTCCTACTTGATAATTCCCGATATCATTTTCCAAATCATATTGCATCGCTGTGGTGGTGAGATCCATTTTACCGTCAGTCATACGCACTACTTTGCCTGTAATATCTGCACTTTTAAAATTTCCGTCGTAATGTAAAAAATCACCATACAGTTTCGCGCGCGGACCTTCGATGCGAATGGTTCCGTAAGCATCAATGCTGTTGGTTGATTCGTAAAACAAAGCGCTATCGCAATACATATAGGTGTCTTCTTGTTTGAAAATAACATCACCCACCAATCGACGCACTTCAATGCCGTTGATTTTTACTCCTTCTAAACTTCCGGCTTGGATAATTTCAATTTGCTTTTTATCCTGTGAAAAAACTATTGTATTGCAGAAAATAAAAATCAAAAACAGAAAAACCCATCTACCGAAAGCTAGAACAAATTCCTTCTCTAATGTATTTTTGCAGGAATTGTTCATGTTAAAGAATTCTTGATTGGTAATTCGCTCCGCAGCTTAATATCAATTTCAACAGAGAGATGAATAAACAGCGGCAATGAAAATTAAAATGCAACCGCTTTACGCATCAAAGTTTGCATACGATCAGGCCCTACGGAAATGATGGTGATTGGAAGTTGAGTCGCATGCTCGATGTAATCAATATAAGCCATCAGATTTGCCGGTAAATTTTCTACATCGCTAACTTGCATTAAATCCTCTGACCAACCCGGCAGTTCTTCGTACACCGGTTCAAGTTTTTCGTTGACTACATCGTATGGAACGTGATCGATTATTTTACCTCTGTATTTATAATGGGTGCAAACTTTTACTTTATCGAAACCACTCATCACGTCCGACTTCATCATGATCAATTGCGTAACACCGTTGAGCATGATCGCATATTTCAATGAGGGTAAGTCGAGCCAACCGCAGCGACGCGGACGACCGGTAGTAGAACCGAATTCATTGCCCTTTTTTCTCAGTCTTTCGCCGGTTTCATCTTCCAATTCCGTTGGAAACGGACCACTACCCACACGCGTGCAATAGGCTTTAAATATCCCATAAACTTCACCGATAGTTCCCGGCGCCAATCCAAGACCAATACAAGTACCTGCCGTGATGGTATGCGATGAAGTAACGAATGGATAAGAACCGAAATCGATGTCCAACAATGAACCTTGAGCTCCTTCTGCTAAAATCGCCTTTCCTTCGTTCAAATAATTATTCAAAACATATTCGCTATCAATCAAAGTCAATTTCTTGATCTCTTCAATGCCTTCAAAAAATGCAGGCTCTAATTCATCCAAATTATATTGATAATCGTGATGCGCTAATAATTCTTTATGTTTTGCTACTAGCGTATTGTATAAACTTTTAAAATCAGGATGCTCTAAATCGCCGATGCGCAAACCATTTCTACCGGTTTTGTCCATGTAGGCTGGACCAATTCCTTTTAAGGTAGATCCAATCTTCGCTGTACCTTTAGCCGCTTCAGAAGCCGCATCCAACAAACGATGCGTTGGCAAAATGAGATGCGCTTTTCGAGAGATGAATAAATTCTTCTTTACATCTACACCTAACTTCAACAAAGCATCAATTTCTTTTTTAAAAACAACAGGATCAATCACCACTCCATTTCCAATCACATTGGCTTTTGTAGGATGGAATATTCCTGAGGGGATGGTATGCAAAACATGTTTTATACCTTCAAACTCCAGCGTATGACCTGCATTCGGCCCACCCTGAAATCTTGCAATCACATCATAACGTGGCGTGAGTACATCTACCACTTTTCCTTTTCCCTCGTCGCCCCACTGAAGGCCTAATAATACGTCCGCTTTCATAGTACTAAAAATAAAAGGTAGTCTTTCAAACAAGAGAGAACACCTGTAGATTTATTAAATTAATTATTCAATGCTTTCACTGCCAATTCTTCATTGTCAACAACGGAAAAAACGTTGATCAATTTTGTAATTACCAACAATGTTTTAATTTTTTCGGGAACAGTGCAGATCACTGCTTCTCCTCCCGACTTTCTTGCTTTAGCTAATATTCCTAACAATACATTCAAGCCGGTGCTATTCATGTATTTGAAATCTGATAAATCAATAATGAAATTAGATCCATCCTTTTCAGAAATCTGATTGATATCATCCATCAAATCATTCGCTTGATTTTTCTCTATCAAGTTTCCTTTCAGACTGATCAATGAGTAATTCTCTTTCTCTGTAATTTTATATTCGAAGTCCATATCTATTGTAATTAAACTTAGGTCAAAGTTATTTGTTTTTTCTTAGTTAAGTGCTCACATTTTTCATTCTTCAAAAGCTTTCTACACTTACCAAATAAATTGAGGCTATGATGAGTAACTTGAAAATCAAGTATTTCGCCCATCATACTTTGAATTTGTTGAATTCGCGGATCGCAAAACTCCAAAACCTTATCGCAATCGAGGCAGATCAGATGATCGTGCTGTTTGTAGGTGTAGGACTTTTCGAAAAGGGCTAAATTCTTTCCAAACTGATGTTTCGTAACTAAATCACAAACTAAAAGATGGTCGATGGTATTGTACAAAGTAGCGCGACTCACTAAAAATTTCTTTGCTTTCATTTGAAGAAACAAGGAGTCGATGTCGAAGTGATCATCCATCGAATAAATTTCGCGGAGTATAGAAAAACGTTCGGGAGTTTTTCGCAAACCTTCGCGTTCCAAATAATCGGTGAATACTTGCTGCACCTTCTCAAAAATTTCTTCTTGAGCATTTGCACTACCTTTCGTCTTACTCATTTGCCTGTATCTATTCTTGTCACCGACAATATACCCGGTAGCTTGGTTAATTTTTTCATCAATGTTTTTAGATGTTCTGTATCATGAACAAAAAGCATGATAGTACCTTCAAACAATCCATCGGTACTTTCAATGTTGAGTGAACGAATATTAATATTCAATTCAGAGGAGATAATTTTAGAGATATTACTCACCACACCCATGTCGTCCATTCCTGTAATCTTGATGCCAACGAGAAATGCAATTTGTTGTTGCCCGAACCATCTAGCTTTAACAATTCTGTAAGCATAATTCGACATCAGCTGAATCGCATTCGGACAATTGGTACGATGAATTTTTATACCATCTCCAATCGTAATAAATCCAAACACCTCATCTCCCGGAATTGGATTACAACAAGGCGATAATTTATAATCAATCTTATCGATTCCTTCTCCTATAACAAGCATATCGCTTGATCCGCGAATGTCCTTTACCAAATCATCAAACTTCTGTTTATCACTAAGCTCCGGTAATTTCAATACACCTTGATCTTTCTTTTCGAAAAAAGAACGAAGATTTTTTAAATCGATGGCGCCTAATCCAATGCGATGATAAAAATCTGTCAGGTTAGAGACTTTATAAAAAATGAGAAGTTCATTTACATTGTAAGTCTTTGATTGCATTTTCAAACTCTTCAACTTTCGCTCAAAAGTCTCTTTACCGAACTCCGCCAATTTACGTTTCTCTTCTTTCAGCGAAGCTTTAATTTTAGATTTTGCTTTCGCTGTTACAACATGAGAAAGCCAATCGTCTTTCGGATGTTGTTTTGAAGAAGTTAATATTTCAATCTGATCACCACTATTCAACACATAACTGATAGGCACCAATTTATGATTGATCTTTGCGCCGATGCATTTCTCACCGATGTCGGAGTGAATTTCAAATGCGAAGTCGAGTGCGGTACTGCCTACCGGTAGTGTTATAATTTCACCTTTAGGTGTGAACACAAATATTTCATCGGCGAAAAGATTCAGTTTAAAATCATCAATGAAATCGAGCGCATTCGATTCCGGACTCTCCAATACATCGCGAATTTTCGAGATCCATTCATCCAAGGCACTTTCTTGAGATTTTTCTTTATACTTCCAATGTGCGGCGTAACCTTTCTCCGCAATTTCATCCATACGACGAGTACGAATTTGCACTTCCACCCATCTCCCTTCCTTACTCATTACCGTTGTATGCAAGGACTCATATCCATTGCCCTTGGGTGTACTGATCCAATCGCGCAAACGATCAGGATTTGGAGTATAATAATCGGTAACCACAGAATATACTTTCCAGCAAGTAGCCTTCTCTTGCTCTAAAGGCACATCAATATTAATTCGGATTGCAAACAAATCGTAAACCTCTTCGAAGCTCACTTCTTGCTTTCTCATTTTTGTCCAGATGGAATTAATCGATTTCGGACGACCTTTTATTTCATACCTAATTCCTTCTTTATCGAGTTCTAATTTGATAGGCTTTGTAAACTCTTGAATAAATTTCTCTCTTTCCTTTTTACTCTGTTGTAATTTTAAGGCAATCGATTTAAAAACTTCAGGCTCGGTATACTTAAGAGATAAATCATCCAACTCTGTTTTGATGGAATACAATCCAAGACGATGTGCTAAGGGAGCATACAAATAGGCTGTTTCAGATGCGATTTTCAACTGTTTATCCTTCGGCATCGAACCGAGGGTACGCATGTTATGTAAACGATCGGCAATTTTTATCAGAATCACACGTACATCATCACTCAACGTGAGCAACATCTTTCTGAAATTCTCAGCTTGCAAAGAAGAGGTATGATCAAAAACGCCGGATATTTTTGTAAGGCCATCTACAATGCCGGCCACTTTTTTATTGAAAAGTTTTTCTATGTCCTCTAAAGTGTATTGAGTATCCTCTACTACATCATGTAGCAATGCACAAACGATGGAAATGCCACCCAAGCCAATTTCCTCAACCATAATCATTGCTACGGCAATAGGATGAAAAATATAGGGCTCACCACTCTTACGACGCATATCCTTATGCGCTTCGAGTGAAAGATCAAAAGCTTTGCGAACCATTTTACGATCCTCTTTATCTAAATTATCTTTAGATGCTCGTAAAATTGCACGATAGCGTTTAAGTATTTCCTTCTTCTCAGCTTCCGGATCTAAAACGATGGGATCTTCGCTCGTATCTGCTTTTAAATGTGTTTTCTCTGATTCAGACATTCTTGCGAAGGTACGAAAGGGTAGATTTTATTCAAAATTAATTCAGAATTTGGAATTTGGAATATTTCGAGAGTCCTGTTTGAAATACTTTAATAAAACTTCGCTCCATCAAGTTAAAAACACACCTAATAACCGCAGAGACGCAGTGAATGCGCTGGGGTTGCTAGGAAATTTATGCTGTGTCCGAATTAAAAACCATAAAATAATAGCATAAAAAATCATGACCATCCCGCCGTAGCGGGCAGGCAATAATAGATCTGTGGCCCATTTAGTATAAGTTGAGTGGAAAGCAATAATTCTGAACTTGCCTGCAGCAAGCAGGTTCCTAATTCTGAACTCTGAATTAAAAAACTAGTTCACCATCACCGGCATCACCAACATCAGCAAATCCGCATCGGGATCTGATTCGGCTTTTGGAGAGGAAAGTAAACCTGCACGATTGGGCAATGAAAGCTCTAATAAAACATTTCCGGAGTCGATGTTGCCCAGCATATCCTGAATGAAGCGAGCATTGAATGCAATTTCAATATCCTTTCCTTCATAACTGCAGCTCAAACGCTCATCGGCATCACTTCCATAATCCACATCTTCAGCAGAAATTTCCACTTGACTTCCGGCAATACGGAATTTTACTTGATGCGTTGTTTTGTTAGAGAAGATACTCACACGACGAATAGCATTTAAAAAACTCAAACGATCGACTTCTAATTTATTTGGATTATCCAATGGAATTACCGCTTCGTAGTTTGGATAACGACCATCTATTAAACGACAAATCAAACTCACATTATCAAAAGAGAAAAATGCGTTGGCTTCATTGTAATCTACTTTCACCTGCGTGGTGCTGGAAGGAAGCGAGGATTTTAACAAGGCCAATGGCTTCTTTGGCATAATGAAAGAACTCTCTTTTGAAGAACGAATATCATTACGACGGTAGCGTACCAAACGATGCGCATCAGTAGCAACGAAAATAGTTCCTTCCTTTCCAAACTGACAAAATACACCTGTCATGACAGGACGTAATTCATCGTTACCGGTAGCAAACAAAGTATGATTGATTGCAGCCAACAATACATCTGAAGGCATTTCGATGGTATTCGGTTTATCAATGACAGGAAGTTTTGGAAAATCATCACCATTCAAACCACTCAATTTATATTTTCCTTTGTCGGAAGAAATTTCAATTTGAAAAGAATCTTTATGAATTTTGAAATTCAAAGGCTCTGCACCAAATGTCTTTAATGTATCTAATAATAATTTAGCCGGTACAGCTACTTTTCCACTCTCTTTACTTTGAACTGCAATGACTGTTGTCATTGTTGTTTCAAGATCAGAGGCCGAAGCCTTAAGACTATCCGAACTAAGTTCGAAAAGGAAATTTTCAAGGATAGGTAATGGGGAGCTACTTTGTAACGCACCACTTATCAGATTTAACTGCTTCAACAAGGAATCAGCATTTACAATAAACTTCATATCGAAATATTCTATCTTAAACTCCTTTAACGCAAAGGAATGGACAAATATAGTTGATGCAGACCTTTCCAAGCCTTATTCCTATTCCTTGTTTATTAACAAAGACAAAAAAATATTGCTATTCAAATCGTTGCTGAGTGGGAACCAGATCTTTTCCGGGGAGGAAATTCCTAGGATCCTTAAACATTCGATCGAAGTGAAAATATTGACATACAAGCATTGACGTATCGCCCGACATTAAAGCGTAAAACTTGTCAAAGTCAAATGGCTTATCTTTTCCATCGGAATCAATTTGTTGGCGCGATCCTGCATCGACAGGTTTCCTAAAACAAGTCAATGATTTAGTTGTCCCATCATCTAACTTTACTAAAACATTTGTAAAAGGACCTGCATTAATAATTGAATCACGTTTTTGTTTGCTGATGTCATTATCTATTCTTTCAAAAAAGGTTTCCTGGAAAGCGGTTAAAAAAGTTCTGACCTTGTTCATGTCAAGAGGTACAACCATCTTATTATCAAGCAACTTTGTTATTACATAGGACGTATCTTGTTTTCGATCCAATCGAAATGAACGATGTGGTCTAGCACGATCATCCATTTGAACCTCTATTACTCTGCGTGGATCATAGCGAAAGATGGACTTATTGCGCCATTCCGGTTCCGAGGCAAAATATCGTGAAGAAAGGAATCCATTAAATCCGGGAATAAAGGTAATAAAGGGAACAGAACTGCCCTCCAAATACATAAATGTCCCGAGATTATCCATCGTAGGATGACCTACATAATAGGTCTTGAGAATTTCATCTCCGGAATAAATTTCAATCTTCACCGACCTCGCCGACATCAGCTTCATGGTATTGTTATACAAATTTTTTCCGACCGGACTACGGACTTCAACATTCTTAATCGTGTACAATAAATTTTCTATTCCATCTTGTCTGGCCAAGAATTTATCGTTTACAATCCAACGATCGGGTGCAACTCGTTTTAAAGTTACTGCTCGACCATCCTTATCGGCCATAAAAATCTTATCGATGCTACTGGTGTCAGCTACTGCAAAGTCGCGCAATTCACCTTTGATGGAATTATTGCTGCTTGAATAATAGAGCCAAAAACTTATGGCAGCTAAAACAAGAAATACGATAATTACTAATTTGTTTTTTTTCATAACACTAAGCATAACGACGTTTTCGCAAGTAGAATTTCAGCACGCCAAATAACATCAAGAAGAACAAAGGCAAAGTAACATTTAACCATTTTAAAAAAGTAGTATCCGATTCAATAATTGCTGGATCTATCATTCGCAAACGTATTTCTTTACTTCGAACTGACATTAAGCCGGAATCATCACATAAATAATCCATCACATTTAAGAAAAACGATTTGTTTCCATAAGTTATGTTGGTATAGCGATCAAATCCCAAGGGCACAGGTGCACCTTTTACAATATCATTTCGAATAATATCTCCATCTGAAATAACAACAACTTTGTTTTCTACACTGGACTCTTTAAAATTAATCTCCTTGCTCTCGGCGATAGCCGGAGGAATTCGATTTTTATAGAGTGAAGTAAATTTACCCTCCAACAAAACCGCAACAGGAACGTCTTTTTGCGGAAACATTTTTGGATCAGGCTTGTATTGCATGATTCCCAAACTCACTCGAACCGGCGCAGGTAAAATACGACTGTATTGTGAAGTCGTTAACAAAATTGTGCTGTTCACACCCTTAGCATTGATTGGATCAATACTAGAAACAAATTGACCTTTTATAGAATTCAAATTATTGACGATCGGATGTTTTGAGGTAGGATTCATCAAAGGAAAAAAATACCAAGGTAATAACTGCTGCTTCGGCTGGTTGCCCACCATGCCTGTCACCACCGGGATAAGAGAAGACAAAAGATCTTGCACTAAATCGTAGTTCACTCTTGCACCGTAACGGAACAACATATCATCCAACTTTAAATCACGAGCAGGAGATACAATTTCACCACGACGTTGCAGACTATCCATTTCCGCAATCATCGGATCCAACAATACAATCAGTTTCCCTCCTTTCATCACAAACTGATCGATTACAAATTTATCTTTCTCATTAAAAGGAAATTCAGGCTTGGCAATGACCAAAGCTTTAAAATCTTTCAATGCATCTAATCTACCATTCAACACCACTCGCTTCAGTTCATAAGAAGCTTTCAAAGCATTCGCAATATCGGCAACTTGCGAGGTATCCAATTCACCGTGGCCTTCTAAAAAAGCAATGGAAGGAAGCATCGGATTCGTCACTTTTCGAATCACATTACAAATTTCAAATTCAAGATTTTGAATGGAATTATTTAAGATGAGTTCCGGCGGAAAGCCTTGTTGATTTTTTAAAAGCATTAAACTCATCTCCACATTAGCATAACTCACCAAAGCACCCGGGAAAATATACGTACGCTTCACTCCTTCATTAGTGCGTTCTTCAACTGTGGTAGGTTGAATTCCTTTTTGATACAATTGCGCATAGAGTTTATTTCTTTCGGCCTCATCAGGGTTGGCTGATGGATCCACAAATTCATACTGCAAATTTCCTTTAGAGTAAATACTCAACTCATCTAATATTTCTCGAGTACTTTGTTGCAGACGAGAAAATCCGGGTGAGAAATTACCATCCAAATAGACACGTACATAAACGATATCTTTAAGGTTCGATACTAAGCTTTTACTATTGTTTGATAAAGTGAATCGCTTGTCTTCAGTGAGATCAATTCGTGTAAAAACAAAAGATGAAATTACATTCATCAAAACCAAAATTCCAAGCAGCAAAACACCCTGCGAAATGGCTTGCCATTTTTGGTTCTTCTTCACAGCTTTATTTTTTTCTGCTCCTTCCATCACCATTTTCTGCTTTCAAGAACCATGCGTGTTAAAAAAAGAAAACAAAGGATTACTGAAGCAAAAAAGACTAAATCTCGGGTATCAATAACTCCTCTGCTTAAACTGACGTAATGTGCGTTAAAACTCAATCCAAAAACGATTGTGCTTGCTTTTCCAATTCCGAAAATTGCGGCGATGGATTCAAAGCCTTTGAAACAAATCAGACAAAGAAAAAAACCTATGATGAATGCCACAACTTGATTGTCGGCAAAAGAAGATGAAAAAACGCCGATGGCTACAAAACTTGCACCCAATAATAACAAACCAATATAAGATCCTGCGATGGATCCCACATCCACATTTCCTACAGGCAAACTTGTTTTATATATGGTGAAATAATAAACGAGTGTAGGCAACAATGAAATTAAAACAAGAATTACACCGGCAATAAATTTCGCGCTTACCAATTGCAATTCGGTAAGTGGTCGGGTTAACAGCAATTCGATCGTTCCAGATTTCTTTTCTTCGGAAAACAAACGCATTGTAATCGCCGGAATTAATAATAGATACATCCAGGGTGTAATTGCAAAAAGCGGATCCAGGTTCGCATATCCGGCTGACAATATATTAAAGGATGAATCAGGGAAAATCCACAGAAACAAACCAATAGTTAAGAGGAATACAACTACAACGATATACCCTATCAGGGAATTCAAGAAGCTGTTAATTTCCTTGAGGATCAGGGAAAACATAGGGGGCAAAAGTAATTGATTTCAATTATTAATTCGCTTCTGCGAAAAATATTAAGAACACCGGAGGTAGCGTATCATCAGAAAATCAAAATCAAAGAATATTTTATTTGAAGGAAGCTAACAATTACATTTGACGCGTGGCTCGCATCTTACAAATTGTTAATCGTCTGAATTTAGGTGGAATAACCTATAATGCGGCGAGCATCACTGCCCGACTTCGACCTGAACATGAAACCATGTTGGTAGCCGGAATGAAAGACGATCAGGAAGAAAGTTCAGAATTCATGCTCAATAATTTGGGACTTGAAGCTGTTTATATTCCCGATATGCGCAGGGAAATTAACTTGAAGGCCGATTTCAAAGCCTATAAACACCTATTAAAAATCATTCGTGAATTTAAGCCGGATGTTGTGCATACTCATGCTGCTAAGGCCGGGATTTTAGGTCGACTTGCTGCCAGAAGAGCCGGAGTAAAAGTGATTGTTCATACTTTTCACGGTCATGTTTTTCATAGCTATTTCGGAAAATTCAAGACTCGTTTTTTTCTTGAAATTGAAAGATTTTTAGCAAGATTAAGTCATGGAATCATCGCCATCAGCGAACTACAGAAAAAGGAATTATGTGAGATTTACAAAGTATGTGCTTGTGAAAAAATACATATTGTTGAATTAGGATACGACCTCTACCCTTTTCAAAACGATGTTGAAAAAAAGCGTGCAGACTTTAGAAATAAATATTACGTTGCTGATGATGTTATACTTGTTGGAATGATAGGTCGACTGGTTCCGATCAAAAATATTACACTTTTTATTGATTGCTGGGAAGATTTAGTCAAAGTAAATGGCTCTAAAATTAAAGCTTTTATCATTGGTGACGGTGAACAAAGATTTGATTTACAAGAGCATTGCAGAAAGCTTGGCTTAAAAATATCGACACCCGAAAATCAGGATAATGATGCGAATCTTGTATTTACTTCTTGGATTCATCAAATTGATTGGGCCATGGCTGGCATCGATATTTTGGCTTTAACATCTCTTAACGAAGGCACACCGGCCAGTCTCATCGAAGCGCAAGCAGCAGGTAAACCTATTGTATCTAGCAAAGTAGGCGGAATCGCTAATATTGTTATCGAAGGCGAAACAGCTTTCTTAGTAGAAGCAGGTGATAAAAAGGCTTTTACACAAACTCTTCAAAAATTAATTCAAGATGCTGATTTGAGAGCAAAGATGAAGTTGGCAGGTCCACAATTCGCTTTAAATCGATTCCATTATCAGCGCTTAACAGAAGATATTCGCACCTTGTATAACAAGCTGCTGAAACACTCATCAAAATAGAGCCAAAGCATTAAAAAATAATTACTTTTGCTTCCAATTAATACCATCTTACATTTTATGAAAAAATTAATCCCTGTAATTACTATCCTATTCATTATCAGTTCTTGTCAAATCAATCCGAGCGTAATGTTCAAAGTTCCTAAAAACTACACTTATTCCAATGAGCAAAATATTGGAAATGTTGAATACCGTATTGCACCGAATGACATACTTGGTTTTAATGTTTATACCAATGATGGATTCAAACTCATTGATTTAACTACTTCTGCATCTTCAGTGACCGGAGGATTTCAAAATTCGCAAGGGAATAGTAGTCAAACTCAATTTTTAGTTGAACCGGATGGACAGGTAAAACTACCTATCATTGGAAAAATCAAGATTTCGGGATTTACAGTGCGCGAAGCGGAAAAAGCATTGGAACAACAATATGCTACCTTTTACAACAAACCTTTTGTTATGATAAAAGTGTTAAATCGTCGAGTTATGGTTTTTCCCGGAACCGGAGGAACAGGCAGAACGGTGAGTTTAGACAATGAAAACATGAATTTGATTGAAGCATTGGCTTTAGCAGGTGGCTTAACAAACACAGGAAAAGCGCATAAAATCAAATTGATTCGTGGAGATCTGAGAAATCCAAAAGTTATGCTTATTGATTTATCGACAATTGAAGGAATGCAACAAAGCAATTTACTTCTTCAATCCAATGATATTATATATGTGGAACCAGTACCAAGAGTTTCTCAAGAATTCTTGACGCAGATAGCTCCAATAATTGGAATCATTACAAGCATTGCATTGGTTTATCAAATTGCTGACGGATTTAACAAACCATAATTTGGTAATAATTCAAAATGGCTAAAAAGAAAATATCGCCGATTAACGAGGAATTTGATTTCAAACTCCTAGTGACTATTGCAAGAAAAAATATGCTTTGGTTGACATTTTTCCTGCTATCTGCTATTCTTACAGCTATGTTAATTCTTCGCTACACGGCTCCTGTTTTTGAAGCTAGTTGTATTCTTCAATTATCTGAACAAGACAATGCAAGAGGAGTATTAAAAGAATCTGCCTTTAAAAGTTTTTCAGATCCCAACAATAAACTTGCATCGAGTATTGAATTGATGCGTTCAAAAGTAATTATTGAGCGTGTTTTAACAAAACTGCCCTTGAAGGTCAGCTATTTTTCCAAAGGTGAAATCCTTACGAATGAATTATACAACGTAAGTCCTTTTGCTGTCGAACTCAGAATGAAAGACAGTTCACTCATTGATATTCCTATCGAGGTAGATTTTTTATCAGAAAATTCATTCAATTTAGTTTTCAATAATAGAAATTCTTCTCATTCAGTAAAAGGACCATATAAAACCGGTGAATGGTTAGAATTTCCTGAGGTAAGTTTTAAGGTCCATATTCAAGATTACAAAACCATCAAATTATTACAGCAAGACCTAAGTAAAGATGTATTTTTCTTTAAAATAAATAGTCAAAGTGCAATAGCCACCGCCATCGCTAAAAATCTTTCTGTTACTCCACTAAATTTGGAAGCACGAACCATTCAGATTAAATTGAAGGATAAGACCCAACAAAAGGCAGCAGACATCGTCAATGGCATTGCCATTGAGTTCAATAATTACGACCTTGAGAAGAATTCTGAAGTGGCCGATAAAATTTTAGATTTTATAGATAATACTATTGCGAGTATAGATATTGAATTAAGTAATTCAGAAAACTCTCTGGAACGCTTTAAAAAGGAAAACAAAATTGTTGATGTCGATATGGCAGCCGGTAGTATTTCTCGTCAGCTTGAAGAATTACAAACCGAAATTTTTGCATACGATCATGAAATAAATTTATTCGGAAAAATCAGAAAAGACATTACCGTAAATAATGACATCGGAAAATTTTTATTGAGTTTATCAGGCAGATCTGAAAACAGCGCTATACTTACGCAGCTTTCAAGACTTCAAGCTTTACTTGAGCAGCGCGATCAAATTAAAATTCAAGCGACCGAAAACAGTGAAGTTTATAAGTCGATACAGCTACAATTAGAAAATCAGCAAAATCTCTTAACCAAAACCCTTCTGAATGAAGAATTGCAATTGAAGGCCAAGAGAGAAAGTAGATTAAAAGAAATTGGAACGATTGAAAATCGACTCGGGAGAATACCTCAGCAACAAGCTGAATATGGTAGATTGACCAGACTTTTCACCATCAATGAAAAATTTTATTCGATGTTACTGGAGAAAAAAGCGGAATTTTCAATTACACGTGCGGGGTATGTTCCTCAACATATCATTTTACAAGAGGCAAGAGCAAATACACCTCCTGTTTCTCCAAATAAAGCATTAATTATTAGTGCTTGTATGGTTGTGGGATTTATTGCAGGATTCATTCTGATCATCACTAGGTATTTATTATACAATGAAATAAATTCCTTGGAAGAAGTTGGTCAATATACCGAAGCTGCTTTGCTTGGTATTGTTCCTAAATACAAACGAGAGATTCCAATTTCTCAATTGTTGGTTGATAAAAATCCCAAATCTGTTATTTCAGAAGCCTTTCGTTCTATTCGAACCAATATGCAATTTATCTCCAATGATGAAGGAGCAAAAATTGTTGCCTTGACTTCAACAATATCCGGAGAAGGAAAAACATTTAATGCAATTAATTTAGCCGGAGTCATAGCATTTTCCGGACTCAAAGTAGTTATCCTAGATCTTGACTTAAGAAAACCAAAAATTCACCTCGGATTCAATGTTGAAAATAATCAGGGTATTAGTACACTTCTCATTGGCAAGGACAAACTGGAAGATTGCATTACTAAGAGTTCTTTGATAAATTTGGATTTCATAACGGCAGGACCTATTCCACCAAATCCAGCAGAGTTAATTATTAATCCGAGGATGAGTGTCTTGTTAGAACAGCTGAAAACAATATACGATATTATCATCATTGACTTACCTCCTGTTGGCATCGTAAGTGATGGTATTCCAATCATGCAAATCGCAGATTACCCATTATATATCCTCAGAGCAAATTATTCTCGTAAAATGTTTATTGCACAAATCAATAAATTGATCAATGAGAATAAAGTAAAAAATATTTCTATCATATTAAATGGTGTTGAAATGTCAAAGCTAAAATATGGCTATGGTTATGGTTACAGCTACGGATACGGTTACGGCTACGGGTATAGTTATGGCTATGGATATTACGAAGAAGATGAAGAACCAAAAACTATTTTCGGAAGAATAAAAGGCCTCTTTAATTCAAAGAAAGTGTAATATGGAAGTTATAAAATTCAACATTGAAGGTCCCCTACTTTTTAAACCCAAATTGTTTCACGATGAGCGCGGGTATTTTTATGAAAGTTATAACGAAGAAACTTTTAAGAAATATGGAGTACATCAGAAATTTGTACAGGATAATCAGAGCGAGAGCAATAAAAATGTTTTAAGAGGATTACATTTTCAACATCCGCCTTTCGATCAGGGTAAATTGGTGAGAGTGCTTAAAGGTAGGGTGAACGATGTTGCGGTGGATATCAGAAGAAATTCTCCAACATTTGGACAACATCTAAGAGTTGAATTAAGCACAGAAAATAATTTTATTTTTTGGATTCCACCCGGATTTGCACACGGTTTCTTATCTTTGGAAGAGAATACCCTTTTTCTATATAAATGTACGAACGTATATGACAAGAATTCGGAAAGTGGAATTGTTTGGAATGACAAAGACCTTTCTATTGACTGGGGTTGTCCTACGGATCCTATCGTTTCGTCAAAAGATATAGAGTTGGGTACATTCAGAGAACTAGAATCTAAATTTGAATATTTGCTAACGAATGACTGAACAGTTTCTACAACATAGTAGTTTCATTCTATACTCGCTCTTCTTAATTTTAGCAGTGGCTTTTTCATTATTGATAAACATTCTATTCCTTAGATTTTTCAAAACATTAGGAATTCGAGATAATAAAGATGGAACCATTATACGCTGGGGAGCGAAATCAAAACCGAGTATTGGTGGAATTACTTTTTACATTATGTTTCTCTTATCGCTTGCAAGTTATTCTATCTTGTTTGAGCCGGCACAGAACACTTATCAATTAGGATTCGTTGGACTTTTACTTGCTAGCGGTTTAGGATTTCTGATTGGATTGGCTGATGATGCCTACAATACAAAGCCATGGTTGAAATTCGGAGTACAGGTATTGTCCGGAGTTATTCTGATTAGTACCGGCATTAGTATTCATATTTTTTCAAATGATCTATTGAATTATACCGTCACATTATTTTGGGTTGTTGGCATTATGAATTCAATAAACATGTTGGATAATATGGATGGAATTACGTCAATTGTTTCTATCGGAATTATTTTAAATACGATTTATCTAATCATCCACAACAATGATATTACCAATATGCACTTATTGGTATTGACAGGTGTATTAGCATCACTCATCGCCTTTTTACGTTTCAACTGGCACCCCTCTAAAATGTATATGGGTGATACGGGCAGTCAGTTCCTAGGTGTATTTTTAGCTGCGATGGGAATAATATATTTTTGGAATGACCCTTACGCTCCTGTGATTCCTGCTACCGGAAAATTACTTGCAGCAACTATTATGACATTTATACTTCCGATTTTAGATACTACTGTTGTAGTATACAATAGACTTTCTGCTGGCCGTTCTCCTTTTGTGGGTGGAAAAGATCATACAACACATAGCCTTGCCTTACTCGGATTAAGTGATTCACAAGTAAGCTTAGCCTTTGTTGGATTAGCATTACTCTCTTTATTGATGAATGTATTGATTGAAGAATTCATTGGAGAATGGACTCATGGATATTCTGTTTTCTTTGCTTCTTACTTTGTAATTTTACTTTCCTTCTTCTTTTACACGACAAGAAATAAGAAAATTAAAAGTGGAGAACGATTGAGAGAGATAAAACTCAATCAAGAAAGTACTTCTGAAGTTCAAAATTAATTTTCCGGATCTAACAATTCAGGTCGGCGTTCTTTGGTACGTTGAAGACTCTGTTCATGTCTCCATTGGTGAATATTCTTTTCATGTCCCGACATCAAAATATCCGGCACATGCCATCCTCTAAATTCGGCAGGACGCGTGTACACCGGTGGAGCAATTAAATTATCTTGAAATGAATCCAACAAGGCAGAAGTTTCATCATTCAACACACCGGGAATTAATCGAATTATTGAATCACATAAAACTGCAGCCGGTAATTCACCTCCCGACAAAACATAATTTCCAATGCTGATTTCGCGCGTAATGAAATGTTCGCGAACGCGTTCATCAACGCCTTTATAATGCCCGCAAAGAATGATCATATTTCCACCAATCGATAATTGATTCGCAAGCGGCTGATTCAACAATTCTCCGTCCGGACTCATGTAAATTACTTCCGAATAATCAGCCTTTTCTTTTAATGTTTCAATGCATAGTGCAATTGGCTCAATCATCATCACCATTCCCGCGCCGCCACCAAAAGCATAGTCGTCGGTATTGCGATGTTTGCTTAATGCATAGTCACGCAAATTCACCAGATTTACTTCCACCAATCCTTTTTCTTTCGCTCTCTTTAAAATCGAATGTTGAAATGGGCTTTCTAGTAATTCCGGATGAACGGTAATGATATCGATGCGCATGTTGCTTCTTTTAGCCTACAATTTTTTTCACCATTAAATAATGTTGAATACTCCCGTAAAGTACGAATGTTTCTTTCACAGTAGTATATCCTGAAGCAATATAAAAATCAAGTGCATTTTCTCTCGCTTGCAACACTATTGTTTTTGCACCGGCATTGATTGCTAAGTTTTCCAATTCTTCCATCATCATTTTACCGATTCCTTGTCCTTGGTAGTTTTCATCCACCGCCATGTGACGTATTTGAGCTTCTTGTGGAGAATTAAGTTGTAGTCGACCGCAAGCTATGATTTCGTTCTGTTCATTCAACAGCATTCGCTGCAAACTTTTTTCTTCCAGGTCATCTCGCTCGGTACCTTTTGGTTGCTTCCAGGGTGCGCGTAAAATATTCCAGCGAAATAAAAAATATTCTTCCAATCTGTTATCCTGATAAGGGTCTGCGAACTTCAATTTTTCCATGATCATCATATGCTATCTATCTTAAATGCTATTGTCGACATTCTTTTACTTATTGTTCCATCAGGTTCTACTTGTTCCAATACCATCTCTTGTGCAGCAGGTTCATCCAATACTTGCTTCAAATTTCGCAGTGCAGCGGCGGGTATTTTTTGTTGATGCAATGCAGCCAAAATTGCAACTGATTCCAATTTGGCGAATTCTGTTTCTAAAATCAAATACAATTCCTTTCGATTTTTTACTCTCGAAGTATTGTTGACGAATCGATCATCTCTAAAAACATCTTCACGATTTAAATACAAGCATAATTTTTGAAACTGCTTTTCGGTACCCACAGCAAGCAATATTTTTTGTGTATCCTTACACTCAAAAGTTTCACCATAAGGTGCAATGTTAGGATGCAAAGAACCCATGCGCGAAGGAATAACTCCAGTATTTAAATAAATGGAAGATTGGTTAATCAGTGAGGCCAATGCCGATTGATATAGTGAAGCGGAAACTACAGCTCCTTGTCCTGTTTTTTCCCTTTGAAGCATTGCCAATAGAATTCCTTCTTTTAATTGATGTGCACACAACACATCGATAAAGGCCAATGGCAATTTTAATGAATCCCCTCCTACTTCACCATTGATGGACATAAATCCTGCCTCTGCTTGCAATACTGCATCATAGGCTACGCGATCGCTTTCATCAAAACCCAACACTTCAGCAATGATTAAGGATGGATAACGTAAACGCAGTACCGAAGATTCCAAGTCGAACTTTTGAGCATCACCAGATTTAAAATTTACAATGAGCACATCTGCAACTTCAAGAAAAGCATGCAATGTTTTTCTGTCTAGATATTCTGTGAAATCTAGAAATTCAATTTGCTTGTTCCAGTTTACGCTATAATAATATGCTGAAGCAGGATTTTCAAAAGATTCAGTTTTCGATTTCCAGCCTCGAGTTGGATCACCACCAGAAAGTTTATTTTCAATTTTTAAAACTTGAGCTCCTAATTCGGCGAAAAACATTCCCACGGCAGGACCCGCCAAAACCGTGGCCAATTCTACCACTTTAATTCCTTTTAGTGCCTCCTGTTGCATCTTCCTTTTCCGTACGCCTCAAAAATACTTCAGCCAGCAAACAGCGAACGCCCCCTCCTCCAATTTTTTCAATCATTGGAATGTCAACAACCACGAAGTGGGAATGCGTAGAAATCAAGGCTTTCTGATCATTCGTTAAATTATTCATGGCGGTGGCAGAACAAATCGTCAATAATTCCCCCTTTCGATTCCGCAGCTGAAGCATGTTCCCGCAAAAGGAATTCATCTGTTCCCCGCTTATGAAAATTACAGCCTTGCCGGTTTTACGAATCCTTTCTTCCAAAGCTAATCGCTCTGAGTGATCCTTGATACCATCTCCACAAATGACCACATAATGCTCTGCTACATGCATGACCACATTGGTATGATATACGGGCCCTCCCGAATTATCTAAACAAGTAAACAAAAAGGGCTCATAGTTTAACTTCTCACATAACTTTATTAAAACTTTTTCATCCGTTCGTGGACTTCGCACAGCATAAGCAATTTTATGTTGATGATCGAATACGACACTTCCTGTTCCTTCCAAAAAGAGTGATTCGATTTCATACTTACTTAATTCAAAAACTTCCTGAACATCGAAAGTACTTTTCAATAAATCGATGACCTTAAGATTTCTTTCTCTCCTCCGATTTTCAGCTAACAATGGATAAAGAACAATTAATCCTTCAGGATGAGTGCTGATCCAGTTGTTCGGAAAAATAGCATCGGGTGTTGTAAGATCATTAGCATGAAAAACGAGAACATCAATCTCCGCTTCCCTTAATTGAGTTACTACATGATCAAATTCTGCAAGCACAACATTTAAAACATCAATGGAGTCAAGATCATTTTGAAATGAATTACTCGCTGCCGTTTCCGGATTGAATCCAAAACTTGCAGGTCGAACCATCAATACCGTTTCAGCAGTGAAAATTGAGCGGCTCATACCAAATCTTCTTCAGCATTTTCAATAAAATAACTTATCGCTAATTCATAACCCATCATTCCCAATCCACAGATCACACCTAAACAATTTGCCGCCATTAAACTTTTATGACGAAATTCTTCACGAGCATACACATTGGAAATATGCAATTCAATAACGGGAGATGAGATCGCTGCCACTGCATCGGCAATAGCTACAGAAGTATGTGTGTATCCGCCTGCATTAAAAACAATTCCATCTGAAGTGAACCCAACTTCCTGCAAACGATTGATCAATTCTCCCTCTACATTACTTTGGAAATACTGAATTTCTAAGCTCGGAAACAACACTTTTAAGGAAGCTAAAATAAAATCAAAACTTTTATCTCCATAAATTTCCGGTTCTCTTGTTCCTAATAAATTTAAATTAGGGCCGTTGATAATATCGATGCGCATCATCAACAAAATTAAACAATTTTAAGATTCATTATTTATCTTCGGCGTAAATGCAGGCATGGACACCCTATCTTAAAGGATTTAGAAGTTATTTGCAACTGGAGCGATCGCTCTCTGCAAATACCTTAGAGGCCTATGCGCATGATATGGAAAAATTGATGCAGTTTTTAGAATACAAACAGGTGCATTTAATGCCCGAGCAAATTAAGCATAAAGATCTTCAGGAATTCATAAAATGGGTCAGTGATTTGGGAATGACGGCAAGAACTCAATCCCGTGTTTTATCAGGAGTAAAAGCATTTTACAAATACCTGTTGATGGAAAATGTGTTGCAAGATGACCCAACGGAATTAATAGAAGGTCCGAAAATAGGACGCAAACTTCCCGATTTTTTAACGGTAGAGGAAATTAATTTGCTTTTATCGAACATTGATTTAAGTAGTCCCGAAGGACAAAGAAATAAAGCGATGTTGGAAACACTTTACTCCTGCGGTTTACGTGTTTCTGAATTGGTGGGATTGAAATTAAGTCATAGTTATTTCGACGATGAATTTGTAAAAGTCACAGGGAAAGGAAACAAGGAAAGAATTATTCCTATTGGAGATTCGGCCATTAAACAAATTGGATTTTATTTGGAAGGATACCGCTGTCATTTGCCCATTCAAAAAGGGCATGAAGATTTTATATTTTTAAATCGCCGAGGAAGAAAATTAAGTCGGGTTATGGTATTTATGATCATTAAAGATTTGGCTTTAAAAGCAGGAATTCGCACGAGTATTAGTCCGCACACCTTCCGCCACTCCTTCGCTACGCATCTCATAGAAGGCGGCGCCGATTTAAGAGCTGTACAAGAAATGCTAGGACATAGTAGCATCACCACAACAGAAATTTATACCCATCTGGATAAAGATTATTTGAGATCGGCCATTTTACAATTTCACCCGAGGAAGTAATTTTATCAAAGCAAGTATTTTCAGCGCCTCCATTCCATATTGCAAGGCATTTATTTACTCACATTCATATAGTTTCTAATCCATTGTTAGTCTGACTTTTATTCAATATCAAGGCTTCATAATTGGTCAATATTTTGTTGAAAAAAAATATATCCTTTGGGTGTATTTCAATATGCCTTAATTTTATCACAATACACAATTAATATGGCCTATACCTATCAAGACGCTAGCATCATAGATATCATCAACGAAACGGAAAAAGTGAAGCGTTTTTTTATCAAAGTTCCTGAAGATGTCCCTTTTTCATTTAAAGCAGGACAATTCATCATGTTGGACCTTCCCATCGATTCCAAATACACCAACCGAAGTTATTCTATAGCATCGGCACCAACTCCTGACAATATTTTTGAATTGTGCATTGTACTTAACGAAAAAGGATTGGGGACACCTTTACTCTGGGACCAATACGAAGTAGGTACTCAAATTAAAGTATCGAAAGTTTTAGGTAAATTTCAATTGCCTGAAATAATCGACCGTGATCTTTGTTTTATTGGCACCGGAACAGGAGTAGCGCCATTGCGTTCTCAGATAGTTCACATTCTCAAAAACAACATTCCGCATAAAAATCTGTATTTAATTTTCGGCAACCGTTGGGAGAAAGATATTTTGTACAGAAAAGAGTTTGAAGAATTAGAAGCAGTATATCCCAGCTTTAAATTCCATCCGGTTCTATCTAGACAAAATGAAGGCTGGAAAGGTAAAACCGGATATGTTCATTCCATCTACGAAGAAATTTTCAGTGATCAACGTCCTGCCTATTTCTACATTTGTGGATGGGCTGACATGCTAAAAGAAGCGCGATTACGTTTAGAGATTTTAGGATATGAGAAAAAGGCGGTGAGGTTTGAGTCTTACGATTGAGTTGGGAGTTGGGAGTTGGGAGTTTGGAGTTTGGAGTTTGGAGTTTGGAGTTTGGAGTTGGGAGATGGGAGTTGGGAGTTGGGAGTTGGGAGTTGGGAGTTGGGAGTTGGGAGATGGGAGTTGGGAGTTGGGAGTTGGGAGTTGGGAGTTTGGAGATGGGAGATGGGAGTTGGGAGTTGGGAGAGTTTTGAGAAATAAAAATAAATGTGTTAATAGTTTGATACTAGATCTACAGATAGATACAGATCAACGGATCTACAGATTTAAAAATTCACTATAGTTGCTCCAACCAGGTACAATTAAGTTCTGAATTAAATTAATCGATCATAAAAAATCATAATCATCTTAAAAAATCAGTGGCCAATAAAGAGTATAGTTTGGAGTTTGGAGTTTGGAGTTTGGAGTTTGGAGTTTGGAGTTTGGAGTAAAGCCTAATGATAAATGAATCAAGAATCAAGAATAAAAAAAAACAATCAACTTTTAAAGCAGAATTCTAATTCGGAATTCGGTTTTGGCACGACCAGCAATACAGACGGACAAAGGATATTGAACAAAGATGGCTCTGCGAATATTAATCGATTGGGCGAACCTCGTTTTTCAGCAGTAAATATTTATCATACATTAATTAGTATTTCTTGGTGGAAATTCAGCTTACTAGTTTTGAGTTTTTACTTGAGTTTTAATTTACTCTTTACGCTTGCTTATTATTTTATTTGCCCTGATGATATTGCCGGAATGATTTACAACAACGAATATGAAAAATTCTTGGAAATATTTTTTTTCAGCTCACAATCACTAACCACGGTGGGCTACGGAAGATTGAATCCAACCGGCATAACAGCAAGTTCCATTGCCGGCTTGGAATCCATGCTAGGATTGATGGGTTTTGCGATGGCGACCGGTTTACTCTATGGTAGATTTTCCAGACCTACAGCCAAACTTTTATACAGTGAAAATATAATTATAGCTCCTTACACCCACCCTACGCTATCCGTGAGTGCTCCAACAGCATTAATGTTTAGAATTGCCAATGCAAGGCGCAATCAATTGATAGAAGTTGAATCCTTAATACTTTTCTCCTTCAATGAAACTGAAGATGGAAATACACGACGTAAATTCGCAACCTTGAATCTTGAAGTATCTAAAATTAGTTTCCTCGCTATGTCCTGGACCATTGTTCATCCCATCAACGAAGAAAGTCCACTCAAAGACTTATCAGCACAGGATATGCAGGATCTAGATGTTGAGTTTTTAGTGAGCATTAAAGCCATTGACGATACTTATTCACAACAAATTTTTGCGCGCAACTCTTATAAATGGACCGAGTTGAAATTTGATTCGAAATTCACTACCATCCTTTCCAAATCCAATCATGGCAAAACAAACATCGACCTAAGAAAATTATCGGCGACAGAAAAATATTAATTGAATGAAAAAAATTGTATTAATTATATTTACTTCCATTATTTCAGTTTCTCTCATTGCGCAGGATGATAGAAAAGAACAGCAACTTTATCAACAAGCGAAAACACTTCAAAATGAAAAAAAGTGGGACGAAGCTTTTGTCCTTTTGAAAAACTTACTCAAGAGTGATTCTTCCAACGTTGAATACCTGTGGAGAACGTCCTTTATATATTCGAAATTAGGTATCGATCAGAGCACTGAATCACAAAAACAAGAATGGTTTAGGATTGCCGCTTACTTAGGAAAAAAAGCCATCACGCAGCATCCTCAGAACGCCAATGCTCATTACGCTTATGCTGTTTCATTAGGAAGAATGACCGAGTTAGTTGGCAATCAAGCAAAAATCGAATACTCCAAACTCATCAAGTCAGAAGCTGAAACCGCAATTAAATTAAATCCGAAATTAGCAGGTGCCTACCATATTTTAGGAAGATGGCATCGCGAAATTGCGAACTTTAATATTTTTGAACGAGCCATGATTAAAGCGTTATTCGGTGGAATGCCAGGAGGCACTTATGAAGAAGCCATCAAGAATTTTGAACGCGCTATTTTGTTGGAACCGATGAATGGACTTCATTATTACGAATTGGCACAATCGTACTTGGCAAGGAATGAAAGTGAAGATAAGCAGAACGCAAAAAACTGGTTACTCAAAGCTACATTAATTAAGATTCGTAGCGAAGATGATGCGACAAATAAGAGTTTGTGCGAAGAATTACTGAAGGAAATTTAAGTTAGAAAAATTGCAAGTCCTCGACGAATAAATTCAACATCAACAATAATCTACACAAAGTTTAAACTAATGCATAAAGCGTGTAGTTTGAGAATACCTTAGCGAGCTTTTCTACTTTGCGGCCGATAGCTATCGGCCTTTGCGTGAAAAAAACTTAGCAGAAATTTACAATTTCATTAAAAAATTGAAATGCGCAAAATTTTATTTGTGCAAATTCATGATTATGTAGAAAAAACTAATTATTAAAAGCTCTTTAATAAGTATAGGATTGTAAATGTTGCGGCCAATTAAATTCTATAAGAATAAACATCAAAAGAAATTTTAAAAAAACTATTTCTTTTTCTTCTTGATCCAATCAAAAGCTTCCGGTGTCAAATTTTTAAAGTACACGAAGGCGATATAAATGATGGAAATTAAAGTCACTTTATAAATGATATTCAACAAGGGTGTTCCGGTTGAAGGTAGAATATAACCCAAACCGAAGAGCACAATAATCAAGAGCAACAACACTTTATTTTCCTTTTGAAAAGGTTGCAGATTGAAATGTTTTTTCACATACCAATACAACAATCCATTGTAAAAAAACGAAGCCAAAGCAGTAGCTGTAGCTGCTCCTACCATTCCCAAAATCGGGATTAACATCACTTGCAATATCAAAACAACGAAGGCAAGTGCAATTAAAAAGACGGCACCTAGCTTATATTTATCTGAGTTAAACAAGACCGCTGCATTGAGTCCTGTGGCCATATTGAACAAACTCGCTACACTCAAAATGATCACCAAAGGTGCACCTTGATCATAACCTTCGGGCAATAAAGTGAATAAATCGTAAATATTGATGTTCACATTCAGGAATAAAAATCCGCCAATCATAAACATATACAAACTCGATTTTTGGTAGATGGAATTAATCTCTTCGAGATTATTTTCCTTCCAGGCGAAAGCAATTTTTGAAGAAGCGATGCGATCAAAAGCGTTAAGCGGTGCTTCTATGATAGTTGGAATAAATGCAGCCACCGTGTAAATTCCCACAAACGCAAGCGGCATGTATTGTCCAATCATAATGGCATCAAAAAATTTGAGTCCGATGGAAGCCACCGAAGCAAACCAAAGCAACAAGCCATAACGAATCAACTGAACAAATTTCTGCTCTCGAAAAAAGGGCCAATCGATTTTGAATCCCGGCCGATCGAAGTAAAAAATATAGATCAACAATCCGATCATTTGAATGGCATAGATGCCCACAAAAGCCTGAATGAACTCATCCAAAGTAAGCCATTTCACAAAATACATACTCACCACTCCTATCGATAGAAAGCGAACGACGATATCATTGATGTATGTGGGAATGGTACTTTTAAAATTCGAGCTGCAATAAATACTCAAAACCGAAATCACCGATACGAAAAAAGTAAGCGGAAAAACATAATAAAAGAACTCATTAAACAATGGCGACTCGGCGGCAAAGCGTCCCATAATAAAATCTTTGGCAAGAAACAGGGCCAAAGCAGCTAGGGCAAATCCAATTAAGGGAAACAACAGCATGAATCCAAAAAATCCATGGTGACGATTGTCGATATTCTTAAAGCGAGGAAAGAAACGAACCGTAGCATTCCCAATTCCGAGGGGCACAAACATGGCCACCAAAAGGGCAAAAGAATAAAGGACGCGGGTAAGTCCGAGCTCCTCCTTCGTCAGGAATTGCGGCTGAATAATAATAAGGTTCACGAAGCCAATGGCAATGCCGATGTAAGTGGCGATGGTATTTTTTATGCCCTGACGTTTGATGACACCCATATTTGGCTAAATTAGCCGATAAATTAACTCCGCTTTGACACAAAAATTTTTCTTATTACAAATATTATTTACATTTGTTATGAGCAATTTCAATGTTATGAGAATTATCCTATTTTTAAGCATCATCTTATTAAGCAACAATTCACTAGGCCAATACTGTTGGGTTCAAAAAGCTTCAGTCAGTTTGATTAATCGTTACTCTGCTATGGGTTTTGATATCAATGGAAAAGGTTATGTCGGCTGCGGATATTCAGCTGGCTCAGGCACTTCAGATTTTTGGGAATATGATCCAGTTTTAAATGCTTGGACGCAAAAGGCAAACTACCTCGGTGGAAATATTTGGGCCGGTGCTGGCTTTTCAATTGGTGCAAAAGGATACTTTACAGTTGGAACTACTGGTTCTACTTTTCCAACTTCGACCTACGAATATGATCCTGCTACAAATAGCTGGACTTCTAAAGCAGCCTTTCCGACTACAGGAAGACAGGATTGTTTTGGTTTTACTGCCAATAATAATGGATTTGTTGTTGGAGGATGGAGATCTGGAAATTATTATAATGGAACTTACAGATATAATCAAGCTACGAACTCATGGACAACTCAAGCTAATTTTCCAGGAACAAGCAGAGATGGATTACGCGGTTTTGTAATTGGGACTGACGCTTATGTAGGGACTGGTCAGGCCAATGGAGTTGCTTTTAACGACATCTACAAATACAATTCAATTTCTAATAACTGGACCATCAGTGCTCCTTTTCCTGGTTTGGTTCGACATTCTGGCTCATCATTCGAGATGAATGGAAAGGGATTTATGGGCAATGGATGGAATACAACATACTATAACGACTTTTATGAATACACCCCAAGTACGAATAGTTGGACTATGATTACTCCGTTCCCTGGTTTATGTAAAACATATACAACTTCATTTTCTTTAAATAATTCTGGGTATATAACAACAGGGAGATTTGCTTCGTCAAGCTTCACCAACCAAACTTGGCAATTAATCGAAAGACCTACAGCTACTTTTTCATTCACACAAACTAATTGTGGACAAACAATAACTATAAATAATACAAGTACTCTTACCAGTACGTTTCTTTGGAATTTTGGTGACGGAAGTACTTCTACTTTAAGTAATCCTATTCACAATTATTCGAGTCCAGGAAATTATACGATTACATTGATCGCTGGAAATGGTTCTTGTAGCGATACAACAACTCAAACCATCACAGTCACAACACCTACTACATCAAGCTTTATTGCAACACCTGATTGTAACAATGGTGTTACTTTGACAAATAATAGCACGAATGCAAGTACTTATAGTTTAAATTGGGGAGATGGAAATATTCAAAGCTCATTCTCTACGCAACACCAATATTTAACTACCGGAACTTATACCATTACATTGATTGCTTTAAATGGCACTTGTAGCGATACAACAACTCAAACCATCACAGTCATAACACCTACTACATCAAGCTTTATTGCAACACCTGATTGTAACAATGGTGTTACTTTGACAAATAATAGCACGAATGCAAGTACTTATAGTTTAAACTGGGGAGATGGAAATATTCAAAGCTCATTCTCTACGCAACACCAATATTTAAATTCTGGTCCCTATACCATTACCTTGATTTCCTATGGTGGAATCTGCTCTGACACTTTTAGTATTACTATTAATATTGATACACTTCCTGGGTCAAATATAAATTATACGGTTAATCCATGTACTAATAGTGTTTCATTTGCTGCTACAAATAGCGCTATTTCTTATTTTTGGAATTTTGGAGATGGCACTACTAATAATACTTCAAGTTCTATTCATCAATTCACACAACCTGGAAATTATATAATAACTTTAGTATCCTCAAACAATCTATGTATTGATAGCACAACAGTAACTATTAACTTAAGTCCATCACTTAATGGGTTTGTTAACTATTCAATTGGCTGTGATAATACACTAATTGCTTCAGGTACACCAAACACAGGAGTTAGTTACAACTGGAATTTTGGGAATGGTGCGTCAGGTTCTATCAATCCGATAAGTTACCAATATTCACAACCCGGAACCTATCAATTAACATTAGTAATTAATAATGGAGTTTGTACAGATACAACAATTGAAACAATTGTAGTAGACACATTAGTTGCTGCCAACTTCGTATCAAATACTGATTGTAACCAGGGAGTAGCTCTTGTAAACAACAGTACAGGTGCTTCCAATTACTTTTTAAATTGGGGTGATGGGAATACTCAAACTTCTTTTACATCAAATCATCAATATACTTCTGTAGGCAATTACCAAATTACGCTTATTGCATCAAATGGTGCATGCGCGGACACCACAACTACCAATGTATTTATCAATTCTTCTCCTATTGCAGATATTGCTTTAACAATTAATGAATGTAAAGACACTGTTAGTTTTAATTCGCTTTTTACAGCAAATTCATACTTGTGGACTTTTGGCGATGGATCTAGCAGCCCATTAGCTAATCCAATTCACTTCTATTCCTCACCTGGAATTTATACTATTCAACTTCTTGTTTCAAATAATACCTGTTATGATAGCAGTATTGTGACTGTGAATCTTACAGGAATGCTAATAGACAGCATTTCGGCTACCGTATCCTGTGATGGTCTACTAACAGCAAGCAGCCCTTCCCATTCCAATTGGACCTACTTATGGGATTTTGGAGATGGGAACACCAACAATCAAAACAGCACAAATCACTTGTATTCTACTTTTGGAACTTACCTTGTTTCACTAACTGTAAGTAATGGAAATTGCACCACCACAATTTCGAAATCAATAGAATTTGAACAACCAATTGATTATAGTATTTCACAAACAATTGATACGTGTTCCAGAAGTATAAAATTAAATCTTCTTCCAACACCTATCACTAATACGATTTGGAATTTTGGTGACGGCTCATCATCCAACTCAAATTCTCCTTCGCATACTTATGCTGTCTCAGGATCCTATAACGTTCAAGTAATAATAAATCCCAATAGTTTTTGTTCAGACACACTAAATGTAAACATTGACTTTAATAATACTGGTAGTTTAGACGATATTTATTTACCAAATTGCTTTACTCCAAATAACGACTTGATCAATGATAATTACGTAATTGAGTATTTGGGCTGTGGTGAAATTAAAGCTACAATTTTTAACAGATGGGGAAATATTATCTACCTAAGCTCTAGTAATAAAATAAACTGGAATGGGACACATAATAAAATTGAAGCGCCCGAAGGTGTATATTTTATTTTACTCGAATCAAACAACAAACGCAAAGCTTCAACGATTACACTATTGAGATAGCAATTAATTTCATGCCAGGACTATTAAAAACACTCGCCAGAAAAATAATACTTCCAGCTTTAAAACAATCAGGTACAATTGGTTTATTGCCATATTTTCAGTCAAAGAATAGGTTAATATTAAACTACCACGGCGTTGTAAATAATTTAGACCAAGCACTCTCAATTAATCATATGAGTGCTTATGATTTTGAACAACAAATCATTTTTTTCAAAAAGAATTTTAATATTCTGAATCAAGAAGATTTTATTCAAAACTCAAAAGAGAAATACCTCAAAAAAAAATCGATTTTAATCACATTTGATGATGGTTATTTCAACAATTACTCTGTTGCATTTCCTATTTTAAAAAAGCATAATATTCCAGCAACTATTTTTCCAGTAACCGGATTAATTGACAGCGCAGAAATGACTTGGTATGATGCCATTGACTTAAGCGAACAAACAGCCAAAAAAAACAATTTACTTGATAAAATAAAAAGCTTAGCTTTGGAGTGCGGGATGAGCGACCAACCCAAATTTACTTTTCATCAATTGAAGAAATTTCTAAAAACTCAATCAACTGAAAGAAAAAGTGATTTTCTATTTCGATATGGACGAATGTTAAATTTAGATGAAATTAAATCTAGCACGAATCCGGAATATTGGAAAATACTATCGTCCTCTCAAATGAAAGAGATGCATGACAGTGATCTTATCACCTTTGGCTCTCATACAGTAAACCACCCTAATTTAGACACGCTTGAGTCGGGCGAAATGAGCAACGAGCTTAGAGATTCAAAACTTAGAATTGAAACAATACTAGGGGAGCAAATTGATTCCATTGCTTTTCCTGATGGTGCATATAATGATCAAGTAAAAGAAAAAGCACGAGAACTTGGCTATAATACGCTATTTTCAGTCACTCCTCGATGTACTTCTGACAAAAACGATTCATCAATTTTTAGAAGGTTAAGTATAAGCAATACTACAACGTTTGAATCTGTCATATTTCAAACCTGCTTTTCTTTTGACACGCATGGCATTGGTTCCAAGAACTAAAAAGTATCTGAGTCTGCCATAACAAAATGAAACTTCAACGGATCTACCTTGGAGTTTAATTTACAATAACCGTAGGGAAAAGCTTCCTCAGAAGTAAATTCTTTTCTAAACAAATCATCCAATGGACTAGAAGGCATGGTTTGAAACATGAGCACATCTGCTCCAACAAGAAAAGCATATTTTTTCAGTTTTTTTATGAACTCGGCAAAGTCAATTCCTGAAGTTAAATTTACATCACCTATTAATAAAAATCCATCAGACTTCAACCATACATTAACTTCATTCACAGAGAGGATATAACTGCCCCCTATCGCCATTTTATACTTTATAAAATCATGAGAACGTTCGATCCCTCCTACACCATTTTTCAAAACAGAACTTGGTAATGATACATCAGTACTTTTAAAAAAAATATTAACGAACCTTAAATAAAAGCCATATAAAAAACCAAAGGCTTTAAATTTCTTAGCCACTTTCATCAAGGGAAGCGTTGCAACTTTTATTCTATATTCATTCAATGTCCCAGGACAAACCCAATCCAATTTTTTTACAAACCCAGGATATGAATTGTAATTTGGAAAACCGAATACAAAATCAATATCCAATCGCTTACATAATTCATATGTTCTTTTAGCCAAAATTGTAAATAAGCCCTTGCCTCCATGACTTTTATGAGTCATTGTATCACCTGATTGAGCAGCCTTATACTTCTTGCCATCCAATACGACTTCGCAAGCGTATACTCCGTAAAATGCGGCTGGGCTTCCCTGCGCATCAAGAGCTATATATCCTAAATATGGCTCGCCAAATGAAGCTGTATTGTTTTTGAGTTGATAATATGATCGTTCAGGAGATATGTTAAAAGCACTTTCAGAAATCTGAATAAGGTGATCAATGAATGATTCATTTATTCTATGAATCTTATACCCATTCCAATCTAAAATATCATCTTTCATAAATAGCAATCTGTTTAATTCATCCACTTGTCATACCATTGTTGAAAGACGAAAAGATACCAAACACGATAAATATCTTTAGTCTTCCTTGCCAAAAAATCAGATTTTATTTTTTCGATTTCAAACACATTGAAAATTCCTTGCTGTTTGAACTTTTCAATATCCATCACCTCATTAAACAAATCAGCCAATTCAACCCGAAGCCACTCTTGAATTGGAACGCCAAATCCCATCTTAGGGCGATCCATAATTTCCTTTGGCACATATTTATGGACAATATCTTTTAACACTTTTTTACTTTCGCCATTTTGCAATTTATAATTATCAGGCAAAGTACCCACAAATTCCAATAATCGATGATCTAAAAATGGCTCCCTCCCCTCCAAACCAATAGACATAGTAGCGCGATCTACTTTTTGCAGAATATCATCCACCAAATAAGTTCTATATTCAATCGATAGAATTTTATCTAAAATGGAGATGGAAGAATTCGTCTTTTCTACTTCATCAAAAACAGTCATTGGCAATTTAAATTCGACCTTTAATAATCGTCTAATTTCTTTCTCTGTATATGTTTGATTGATTATATTAAATCCCTTCCCCACTGAATTTGCAGAAAGTAATTGTTGTAATTTCTCAATTCTATCCGGAGAAGAGATAGAATTTGAATAAATACTTGTACCAAACTTCAAAGGAACAGAGGCTAAATCTTTTATAAAATCAGGTGTGCGCACTAATTTCGTTAAGTAATTCAATAATTTCTTATGACGCGGATAACCCGCAAACAATTCATCGCCTGCATCTGCAGACAAGGCCACAGTAACATATTTTCTTGCGATCCGACTTACGAGTGTTGTAGGAATTGCAGATGGGTCGCCAAAAGGTTCGTCGTAAATTTCTGGAAGTTCCGAAATTATACTCATGGCATCTTTGAACTGACAGATGTATTCGTTATGATTCGTTCCGAGATGATTGGCAACTTTTTTCGCATGCTTCGACTCGTCAAAATTTACATCATCGAATCCAATAGTATATGTATTTAAATTTGATACAGAGTTAGACAACAACGCGGCTACCGCAGTACTATCGTAACCACCACTCAAGAAAACACCTACGGGAACATCAGATACCATTCGATAATCAAAAGCTGATTGCATGATTTTTTCAGTTTCTTGCAAAGCTTCAAAATAATCCAACTTAGATTTTTTTTCCAAATAACAATCATTTGCATTCCAATATTCAAACTCGGTTCTTTCACCTGAATTCAAATTAATCTTTAGCCAATGACCAGGCTTTACTTTGTATGTATTTTGAAAGATGGAATACGGTGCAGGAATACTCCCATTCATTAAAAACAATGATATTGCATCACTATTAATTACCTTTTTAAAATTCGGATTATGATGAAAAGCCTTTAGTTCGGAGCCAAATAAAAATCCACTGTCAGATTGATGCCAAAACAATGGCTTCACTCCGGCTCTATCTCTAATCAAATAAAACAACTCATTCTTAATATCAAATAAAGCCATTGCAAACATGCCAATAAATTTATTGACCATCTCCATTCCCCACATCTTGTATGCATAAATTACAACTTCGGTATCTGATTTTGAGACAAACTGACAACCTAATATCTCCAACTCCGATCGAATCTCTTTGTAATTATAAATCTCTCCGTTCATCATTATAACGCAAGTTTTCTCAGAATCAAACATTGGCTGATGACCTCCAGGACTAAGATCTATAATTGACAATCTCCTGAATCCTAATCCAACAGAAAATTTTTGATTTTGTAATAATTCAAAGCCACTATCATCCGGTCCTCTATGCTCCAAACTATTAGCCATAGAGTGTAGCACTTCCAATGAGGTTTTATTCTTAAAATCAATAAATCCGGCGAATCCACACATCTTTGCAAATCTATAAAATTGACTCTGCTTTTTCACTTTATTACGAATAATTGGTAATTTCATGCCCTGCTTGAGAATAAGCCCTATGATTAATTATACTTCGCCGACGACAAAGGCTACATTGACTGAAAACCAAGGCTTTCTAACAAGTGAGGCGGGGGATAAATTTCCTATAGTTGCAGCAATCCCCAGATTTGTTCCGGAAAATAATTATGCCTCAGCATTTGGACTCCAGTGGAAAACATTTACAAAGACACAATTAGATAGTGAGGTTGGCAGCCCTGTTACAAAGATTAGAATGGAAAGGTGTCTAGGCTATTCTATAGAAAATATATCCGGGAAAAACCTTTTAGAAGTTGGTTGTGGTGCAGGTAGGTTTACAGAAATACTTGTTAATAACAAAGCCAATGTCCATGCAGTAGATCTAAGTGTTGCTGTAGAAGCAAATTTAGAAAACATAGGAAAGCAGGATAATTATAAAATTGCACAAGCAAGTGTCTACGAAATTCCATATACCGATAATTCATTCGACATAGTATTTTGCCTCGGAGTAATTCAACACACTCCAGACCCGGAAAAAACTATTGAAGCTTTGTGGTCAAAAGTTAAACCGGGAGGAATGCTGGTGATAGATCATTATAGATGGCGAATTGGATATTACTCAACACTTTCTCCTCTTTATAGAAGTTGGTTAAAAAATCTTAAACCTGAGAAATCCATTAAAATCGTTGATGAAATTGTATTATTCTTTTTTCCTCTCCATTGGAAATTCAGAAATAACAAAATGCTCCAATGGCTTTTGCATAGAGTTTCACCACTCATTCATTTTATTTATGTGTTTCCTGACAAGGATTATAATTTTCATTTAGAAATTTGCAAACTCGACACCTACGATTCACTAACCGATTACTATAAACATTTAAGAACACCGGCTCAAATCAAAAACACGCTCGAGAGTTTAGATGCAAAAAATATCTGGATCAACGAAGGTGGTAATGGTGTTGAGGCGAGGTGTTGGAAATAGGGAATAACGAACATTTGAATTTAAAAAATCCATGACTACGAAAAGTGAAATAGAGGATTATTATAATAAAACCTGGAAGAATTTAGATGATCAGGGATTGACCAAACCAAATCCAAGACATTTAGTCATATTGGCCAAATTAAGAGCAAATGGATTAAAGCGAAATTCAAAAGTTCTAGAAATTGGTTGTGGCATTGGAACATTATCGAATTTATTAGCCGGCTATTTAACAAAGGGGAAAATCACTGCCGTTGATATTAGTCCTGAAACTATAGAGTTAGCCAAATATAAATTTAAAAATAGAACTAATCTCGAATTTCAAGTTTCAGATATGTCGGATTGGTCGAATAATACTACTTTCGATATAATCATTTTGCCTGATGTACTAGAACATATTCCCTTAGAGCAACACGATAACCTATTCAGTAAAATAAATGCTGTATCGAATATCAATACACGACTTTTAGTAAACATTCCTCACCCAAAGGCACTAGAGTATATTAGAGAACACAGAAAAGATCTACTTCAAATCATCGACATTCCTATTCATACTCATATTTTAAGTCAAAATGCGAAAAATCATGGATACTATATTGAATCCTTACACTCTTATTCAATCGGTTTTGAAGCGGAAGATTATCAATTTATTAGTTTAAGAAGATCGGACTTTATAAAAAATTATATAGAACGCGATAAAATCACAAGACTCATTCAATTAATTAAATATAAAATTCAATCTTGGTTTTGAAAAAAAAGGCACTTTTCTTTTTTCCTTCACTTTCTTCATTTATTAAGAAAGATCTTGAAATACTAGAACTACAATTTAATATTCACACTAACTCCTTTCAACCGAAGAAGAAATGGCATAGCTTTTCACTTCTGCTAAAACAATTTTTCTTTCTACTCAAAAATATCAGAGCTTCCATTTATATTATTGAATTTGCAGGATACCATAGTTTTCTTCCAGTATTTTTTGGTAGGATTTGTAAAATTCCTACTCTTATCATTTGTGGTGGCAATGATTGCCACTCCTTCCCCGCCATTAAATACGGAAATCACTCAAAATTGTTTTTATCTGCAGCAACAAGATATTCCTTGATTCATTGCACACAAATAAGTACAAAACATGATTCCCTTTGGTTTTGCAACTATAATTACGACCAACGATTTCCGAACAAGCAAGGAATTAAAGCATTTATTCCCAACATCAAAACTCCAAATGCAACTATCACAAATGGCTATGATTCTACTTTTTGGAAAAACACATTGGGCGAAAAAAAACCATATACTTTTATTACTGTGTGTGGGAATCTACACTTAGATTTCCAAATTGAATTAAAAGGAATTGACTTATTTATTGAAGCTGCTAAAATATTTCCATTATTAAAATTCACAATAGTTGGGGCATCAAAACATCACAGGCTTAAAAAACTACCTTCAAATATAGAGATACTAGGAAATAAAAACTCCAAAGAACTTCGTGAATTATTTTCTGAAAACAAATATTATATTCAATTATCATTGGCCGAAGGCTTCCCTAATGCGCTATGCGAAGCGATGTTATGCGAATGCATTCCCGTAGTTTCTGATGTTTTCTCGATGAAGGAAATTATTGAAAATACCGGATATGTTTTAGCAAAAAAAGACATTGGCAAACTAAAAAGTATTTTTACTCGTATTCAAGCCGAAGAAACACATTCTAGACATAATGCACGCAATAGAATTCAGAAAAATTATGACATCGAATTTCGGAGAAATAAATTAACCGAATTAGTAAATAAATTAACGAAGCAGTAATAACCGAGATACTTTTTCAAAATTTACTTTTCTTTTTAATTTTAATTTATACACGTAAAGACCCTCTGGTGCCGGCAGATTTTTAAAAGTTCCATCCCACTTAAAATCGATATCCTCCGCTTTAAAAATTTCTTGACCCCATTTATTGTAAATTGATATTTCAAAATCTATACAATTATAAACAGATTTGATTTCAAAAAAATCATTTTTACCATCTCCATTTGGTGTAAAACTATTAGGAATATAATACAGCTGATTCAAATCAAAAGGAACATCTAGTTCTACAATCAAGGTATCAGCACAAACAGTATCAAAATTTTTAACAAACAAAACTAGTTTAGGGCCCGAGAATTCAAACTGATGGAAAAAGTTATTTCCATATGTGCTATATCCATCTCCAAAATTAACGTGAACAATATTTGAATCATTTAAAATAATAAATTCATAGGAAAATGAACAAGTATCTAATGTGTACCTTATTTCCAAATCCATATTATCAATGGAATAAGCATTTACTACTGAAGAATCTGTACAGGAATTCGTATCAATAACCACCAATTTGATTTCATACTGCCCGATCTGAGCATAAACATAGTCGCTTACAAATCCCATAGAAGAAGTTCCATCACCGAATGACCAATTGTAAATATTTGAAGGATTAAAGTCATACAAAAGATGAATAGTGTCATTACAATTCTCATCTATAATGAATAAGGCATCCGGCAATTCTAATATTTCAACATTAGAATAAAGAGTGTCTTTACACGCGCTATTGCTAACTACCAATGAAATATTATACAGCCCAGAGCTTGAATAAGTATGAGTTGGATTGTTGACCATAGAAATGCTTCCATCTCCAAAATTCCAGAAATAATTATTGGCACTACCAATGCAAGAAAAAATTATTTCTTTAGCACACGAAATAGAATCAGCCAGAATTAATACTATAGGTAAAGAACTCGTTCCAACCACTGTTCGAATTGTATCAGAACAAAAGTATTGATTCGAAGCAATGAGTTCAATGGTATAAACAGAATCCACAGAATATGTGTAAGCAGTTTGAAACGAACTAAAACTACTTCCATCACCCATACTTAAAGAATAGCTTGTAGAATTCAAACTAAGATTCTGCAAAACTATTCCTGAAGCGCAATTCATCGTATACGAGAATGCAGCCACAGGTCTTTCAATTACGGTTAACGTTTTTCTTGTTGTATCTGCGCAAATACCGGTATCTGCAATCAGAATGATGTTGTATACACCGGGGGCTAAATAAGTATACGTTGGACTCAATACTGAACTGTTCGATCCATCTCCAAAATCCCATAAATATTGCGAGGCATTGGAAGAATTATTTTGGAAATACAAAGTCAATCCGCAAATAGAATCCGGAATATAAAAATCGGAAATGGGAGCAAAAGGAACTGAAACAGAAGCTAACATAGTATCCGCACAACCTGCGGCAGAGGTGATAATTAATGAAGCGTTATATGGAGTATTCGTTAACACATAATTGTGAGATGGACTTGTTTGAGTACTTCCCGTTCCATCTCCAAAATTCCAGAAATAAACACCTGATGAATTCAGTGAATTAAATTGCACTTGCCCTGTACAATTTGTAGTAAAGGTGAATGATGCTATCGGCTTTTCAATTACGGTTAGTGTTCTACTTGAAGTATCAGCACACATCCCAGTGTCAGCAATCAAAACAATGTTATATACACCCGCAGACAGATAAGTATACGTTGGACTCAATACTGAAGTGTTCGATCCATCTCCAAACTCCCAAAAATATTGAGATGCGTTGGAAGAATTATTTTGGAAATACAAAGTCAATCCGCATATAGAATCCGGTATATAGAAATCAGAAACTGGGGCTAAAGGTGTTGAAACAATGGCAGAAATAGTGTCAGCACAAGCTCCGGCATTAGTAATGATTAATGAAACGTTGTAAGGTATATTTGTTAAAATATAATTGTGAGTTGGATTTAATTGAGTACTTCCGGTTCCATCTCCAAAATTCCAGTTATAAACACCTGATGAATTCAATGAATTGAATTGCACTTGCCCTGTACAATTAGCAATAAAAGTAAAAGATGCATCCGGAATTTCATCGACATGGATTTGAAAAAAGCTAGTATCATTTAATCCACAAGCAGCACTTGAAGCAATCAAACTAACAGTATAATCTCCGGCAGTCAGATATAAATGTGTTGGCGAATTTATATTTGATGTAATTCCATCCCCAAAATTCCATAAATAAGAACTTGCTCCGCTCGAATTGTTTACAAATAAAATATTTTCTCCTAAACAAATTGTGTCATTTGCATTAAAAGAAGAAACAGCATTTGTTCCAACTGATGGATCCATTTCAAGGAGAAAAAAATCTTCAGCTCCATTTATAGTGAGATCATAGGAACCAGCTACAGTAGGAAAAGCAGGAGATAAAGTGGATCCTCCGACAACAAAATTATTACCATTTAATAGAATATTTTTTGCTATATCCTTATTTATGCTTCCGATATATGAAGAAAAATAAAATGAAGATAAAGTTGAATTAAAATACGTCACAAACGCATCATTGCTTCCGCCGTATATTGAATCATAGGTGCAAAATGAATAAGGTAAAAAGTTAGCAAACTCTCCTACTACAATAGGTTCATCAAAATTGTTCAATACTACACCCCAGCCTCTGTCATCTCCAGTAGATCCAAAAAAAGTTGAATTCAACAATGTACTACCGTTAGCACTTAACTTAAATACAAGAACATCATTTGCACCACCACCATAAATAGTTTGAATAGACCCGACAGTAATCGGGAAATTTAATGAACTGGTATATCCGGAAACAATGGCATTATCGTTTTGATCCAACACAAAACTATTCCAGGCCCAATCGTCTCCAGAACCACCAATATAACTTGCATTAGTTAAAACATTCAAACTAGGACTAAATCTGGCGACGTATAAATCATAGACCCCGCCATTATATGTAACGTCAAACGCACCTGGAGTCATAGCTAAAGCACCATTACTAAAACCCATGATCGCAACATTGCCCGTTGACTCTAGTTGGATGGAATGCGAATGATCATCTCCCATACCTCCATACAATGTTGCGACTAAAAGAGAAGTACCAGTCACATTCAATTTAGCAATAAATACATCCCAAGGCCCACCACCGTACAAGGATTGATAAGCACCAGCTGTAGTTAAATAAGACCCTGTTGTTTGGCCAACCACCCATACTTGTCCAATAGCATCTACTGTTATGCTTGCACATAAATCTTGATTGCCATTTCCTAAAAAAGTAGAGTATACAAATCCAGTCCCAGTACTATTCAATTTTACAACAAAGGGATCATAAAGACCGCCTCCATATATCGTTTGATAAGCACCTCCTGTGGTTGGAAAATTTGTACTCCCTGTCGTTCCTCCAACATACACTTCCGAAGAAGCTTTGTCGACAATGGTGGTATAGCCGGCATCCACATTGTTTCCTCCTAGATAGGTGGAGTATAACAAATTAGTGCCAGTAGAATTAAATTTGTAAACTACAGCATCTAAATTTCCACCGGCAAGTAATTGAACAACTCCGGGAGTAGATGGAAAATTCATACTGAACGTTCTTCCAGTTTCGTAAATATTTCCGGCATTATCTCTCGAAAGTCCACCAGTATACTGATAATCATCCGCCGAGCCTCCTAAAAAAGTTGAAAACACTAAAGAAGGGTCTATAACCAAACTATTAGAATGATCATATTGCTTTACATTAAAACTTATGATTGAATTTTGAGCTACAAAATCGACATCTACCAATCTCTTACCATTACTCGACAACTGATATGATTCCGGAATAAAGTCATGAATAATAGCGATCTTATTCGAAATCACCACTTCCTTATTGTTTTTCAAAGCAAAATTATCATTTCCTAAAACTTTAATTTTAATGATTGAAGGATCCGCACCGGAAGCTACAATGAAATCATACTTTAAATTTCCATTCACAAAATAATAAACAAGATCAATTCCCGGATAAATATCCATAAATTCTAATTTTTGAAAATTTTCTAAATCAACTTTCCAATGCGAAGAATCATTTCCTAAAAGATAATTTGTTTTAGAACCTATTGGATGACTTCCCTTTATTCTACTGCACGTTGAACCGTCAAACTCCAAAACAACATTATGCACTTCTGTTTTAACTGGAATAAATGCTTGATCAAACAACAAAGGGTCTTGCATTTTTTCAATCACTTTAACAAATTGGTAAATTACCTTGTCTTGCTCAAATCGTATACATCCAAAAGGCATTTTACAAATGAATGCTGAGGAGTTTTCAGATTCTACGAAATAAGACTTCGCATTTGACATAGAAGCAAACGAAAATGAGCAAGACACAATCATCAAATAAAATAATCCAAATAATAATTTATTCATGTTGCAAGAAATATAGTTCAAATTATTTAATGAGAAAATCAGAATTTTCACATATAGATTAGCCCAATTCAAATTTAAGGAAAAAAATCAATTAAAATCAAGGGACTCACCCCATCCACCATCTCAAAACTAACAATCGCCAAATAAGGTTCGCATTGCTGTTGTCGCCGCGCTTGAATTGGGCGATGAGATGTTGGATTTTGGTGGAATGAAGGAAGTCGATGTCTTTGAAATTTTGATCGAGTAAGAAGGATAAAGGTCCGCGCAGCCACTTGACTTCGCCGGGAGTAACAAAGCCTTTTTTGTCTTTGCGATGGGTGATGGCAGCTGGCATGTACGCTTGCATGGACTCTCTTAAGATGCGTTTGGTGACTCCGTTTTTAATTTTAGCACTATCCGGAAGAGAGAATGCGAACTCTACCAAACGATGATCTAAAAAGGGAACTCTGGATTCAATGGAAAAGGCCATGGAGTTGCGATCTTCAAATTGCAATAAAGTGGGTAAGCTGCTCGCAAAAGTGAGCTGATATAAAAATTGATTTAGACGTGTTCCTTTATTTTCCTTTAATTGAAATGGAATAGTTTTGTCTTTAGAAAGAAACGGAAAGTAATGTTTGTACTCGAGTTCATAAAGTGCCTGCTCCGATTTCACGCCAGCCAAAACACTTTTCATGAGAAGATTTGCTTTTTTTCCAAAAGTAAAATCCTGCATGTTGGCATGTGTATTTAATTCGCGCATCGCTGAACTAATTCTTCCATTTGCAAATTCACCGCCGATGAGTCGGAAAAGGGAATGCATATAACCTCCTAACATTTCATCGGAACCTTGACCGTCGAGCACTACCTTTATTCCTTTCGATGCCGCCAATTGCATGACGAAGTATTGGGAGATGGGTGATGAGCCTGCTAAGGGGACATCGGCATGGTAAATGGCTCTTTCAAAGGAATTGCGAATATCCTCGTCGGTTGGAGAAAAATAATAAGGATCGAGTGTTGGATATTTTTTTAAGACTTCAGTGACCCATGGTCTTTCATCGACTTCGTTTTTTCCTTCGTAATACACGGTGAAGGTTTTAAAACGAGAGTTGCCAAATTCTTTTCCGATGACGGATGCAATGGCGGAACTATCCAAACCACCACTTAAGCATCCTCCTACTTCTACATCACCGCGCATGTGTAAACGAATGCTGTCTAAAAATAAATCGCGGAAATGTTGTGTAGCATCGTTCCAATCCATCTTCACTTGCTTCGCCGTATCAATGTCCCAATAGCGACTTATTTGCAATTCTTCTCCTACTTTATAAATGAGATTGCTTCCGGCAGGCAAAGCATGTATGACTTCGTAATAAGTTTCATCTGCCCAAGTATTCCAGCCTAGTTGTAATCCACGTGCGACTTGCTCATGATTAATTTCAGAACTAAATAAAGAAGATGGAAATAAAGCTTTGTATTCCGAGCCAAAATAAAAACGATCGCCTTGACTCAAATAAAAGAACGGCTTTATCCCAAAACGATCACGTGAACAAAATAATATTTTCTTGTCTTCATCCCATATCGCGAAACTCCACATCCCCACAAAATGTTGCACACAATCGAAACCGTATTTATCATAAGCAGCTAAGATGACTTCGGTATCAGAATTGGTTTTGAAAATGATTCCTTCGGCTTCTAATGTTTTTCGGATCTCCTTGTAGTTATAAACTTCGCCATTGTACACAATTTGATGAGACCCTCTTTGCATGGGCTGATTCCCATCTTCACTGAGATCGATAATGGCCAAACGATTATGCCCCAAAACTAACTCATGATCAAAATGCTTTCCGCGTGCATCGGGGCCGCGATGTGCGATGGCTTCCAGCATTTTCTCGATAAGAGGTTCCTGCTCTGCTTTGCTCACTTTACTATCAATGAATCCGGCTATTCCGCACATGTTCTTTCCTTAAACTTAAGATGCCCTTAAAATATTCGCCACTTCTTTTGTTAATTCTGATCGACGATATTCTTTGATGTTATCATTCGACTCAAAATAACTCTCACCTTGTTTCCATTTTTTCAACACATCAATGAGTGTAGAATAAAGTCTTTCCTCCTCCTCGCGATGAAACATTTCTCCGGCTCGACAATCGTTAATAATTTTTGCCGCATCGCCCTGTACCGGACCTAATCCTAAAATTAATCTTTTCGCTCCTAAGTATTCAAATAGTTTTCCGGTTAAAATGCCTTCGGCGCCTTCAGCATCAGGAATGATTAACAACAAAGCATTCGACTTCCGCATAAACATGACTGCTTCCTCATGTGTGACATGACCGTTCCATTCACAATAATTTTCTAAACCTAAATCAGCCGTCATTTTCTTTACAGAAGATGGGACATTACCAACAAATCGAAACAACACCTTGCATTCAGGATGCTCGCTCACAATTCTTTTTAAAACATAGAAAAATATTTCGGGTCGATAAGAATCTGCCATCGTTCCTACGTAGGTGATGATAAACTTATCTTTAGTTGTTTCTACTTCTCCCGCAAAATCTTTCTCATCATATCCATTGGGAATGACATGAATTTTTTCCGGCAGTACGAAGACAGATTTATGCACAAACGCTGTTTTGATGGTTTCACTTACCACCAATATCGCATCGGCCGCCTCTAAAACTTGCTTTTCAAATGCTGCATCTTTTTTTGCTGCTGGTGCTGCATGCAATAAATCTTTGTAATAATAAATATCGGTCCAGGGATCGCGCATATCGGCCACCCAACGCAATTGCGGAAACTCCTTTTTTAATGAGAGACCAATTAACTGGGAAGAATGCGGGGGACTAGAAACCAAAATACAATTTATTTTTTCCTCTCTTATTATTTTACCTGCTGCTTTTACTGCATGTTTCACCCAACCCACCCTCGCATCAGGAATAAAAAAATTTCCGCGAATCCATCGCAATGTTTTTTGATGAAATTTTTCCTTTTTAGAATTTGCGAATCCACCGTAGGGCACATTTTTCTTTCCGATGAAGGAGGATAAAATATTGAGTGGTTCAAAAGAATCTGTTGCAATAATTTTTACTTCTTTGGGAATTTCAGATAAGAGCGAAACATCTCTCACCGGATAACTCGCCTTCTCCGGATTGACAGTGAGAACAATTGGAAGATATTTATTATCCAATAAGTACTTCACGAACTTAAGTGAACGCTGCACCCCTGCTCCGCCACTCGGCGGCCAGTAATAGGTGATCACGAGCACTTTTTCTTCACCCATTTTTATTTACGCCTTGTTCTTAAGTTCAACATAAGAGGCACCTGCAAACAAGAGAAGAATTAGGATGGAACCGGCTAAAGAAATTTTCTCGCCGTTCGCATATGCTTTTGGTTCGAACTTGAATTCCACTTTGTGCTTTCCTGAAGGTATTGCCATTGCTCGCAAAACATAATCTGCACGAATATGCGGAACTAATTTCCCATCTAAATATGCATCCCAACCGATCGGATAATGGATTTCAGAAAACATCACCAAATTATTTTTACTTCCGTTTACTTCATATTCGAGGTAATTTGGAAGGACCTTTTCATCTTTAGAAATCAAACGCACACTCGCAGTAGAATCCATTCCCTTCTGTGCAGCCTTGATGTCATCGGCATAACGGCTATCAATTACCGCAGTAGTCTTAGTGTCCAAACTATCCATGGCTTTCATCTCCGCATCTGAATTGGGAACCATGATCCAATCATTCACAATCCATGCAGCACCAAGCGCACCCGGATTCATTTGCACCATGGGACTTTGATCCTGTGGATTACGAACAATGAAATAACGTGCATTGAGCATGTTCAATACATTCATGTTTCCTTTGCCGATTTGATATTCAATCAACTCTTGATAACGCTTCAATTTCGCACCATGATAACCACCGATGGAGCGATGAAAGTAAGATGTACTGGCATCGTTAAAAGTACTTACCGAAGTATTCATCACTCTGTAATATCCTTTGTCTTGCAAAATTTGCTGATCGGCAGCAGTCATATCAAAGGGTTGGTCCGCTCTTGTTTTAGAAGTAAAATGACTATCGTTCAAATAACGTTTATCTACTGCCCACATGTCTACCAAAATTAAGAAAGCAAGCAAAGGAAGCACGAGCGACAATTTCATTTTATCTTTTAACCACATGTAAAGCATACCAAAGGCCATGGCGATAAAAAAGAAAGAACGGAACGCATCTGCTTTCAAAATACTCTCACGGTCCTGCCTTAACGCAGCTAACAACCAATCGTATTGTTTCAATTGCTCATCACTTTGCCCTTGAAAATCGCAAAACATTCCGGGTACCAATGCAAACAACAAAGTAATTCCTCCACAGATGTAAAACGAATACATTAAATACTTTTTCAATTTCGCTTTATCAATTTCTCCACTTGTAAATTTCATCAATCCTAACATGGCTCCCAAAGGAATCATGAAAGTAGCAATGGTCATGGCCATGGCTACAGAACGAAACTTGTTGTAACCCGGAACATGATCGAAAAAAATATCGGTTAATGGCAAAAAGTTTTTTCCCCACGATAACATCACAAATAAAAGAAAGGAAGATGCAATCCATATTCTTGTAGTTCCGGTTAATAAAAACATAGAGAGTACAAAGAGGAAGAAAGCAATCGCGCCGCTGTACACCGGACCGGAAGTCATGGGTTGATCGCCCCAATACAAGGGCGCCTGATTCGTGAAAGATTTTGCTTGTGCATCGCCTGCATTGGAGGCAATTGCTTTATAAGATTCTGATTTACTATCTAATTTATGCGCAGAAGATCCGCCGGCGAAATCAGGAATCAAAAGTGTTAACGATTCTTGCTTTCCATAACTCCAACCTAAAGCATAGTCTTTATCTAATCCGGAACTAATTTTTTTCTCGGTTAATTCAGATGGTCCGCGAGTGGAGTACTGACCGTATTCATACGTCAATAACAAGTTGGTGATGTTGGGCAAAACAGCAAGTGCTGCAGCCAATGCTAAAAACAAACTTGCCTTAACAAAATTCGCCATTTGCTTTTCCATGATGGATCTGATCAACTCTGCGATGACTAATAATGCGATGGTAATGGCAACGTAATATGTAATTTGAAGATGATTTGCATAAATTTGAAGAGATAAACCCAATGCAGTGATGGCGGCACCCAACAACCATTTCCCTCGATAGGCCATCAAGACTCCGGCGAAAATAAGCGGGATCAAAGCGATGGCGTGTACTTTTGTATTGTGTCCTGCCTGAATGGAAACAAAATAAAATGAGCAGAACGCAAATGCAAATGCTCCCGCTATGGCGATACGAAAATCTGCTTTCAAAGAAATCATCAACAAATAAAATCCAAGCAATGCCAGAAAGAGTAAATTGATGGGATTGGGCATCCACAACCACATTAATTTATTGACGTATTGAATTAGGTTGGATGGGTATAATACTGAAATCTGATATGCAGGCATTCCACCAAACATAGAGTTGGTCCAAAGCGGCTCAATATTGTTTTCTGAACGCACATCTGCAATTTCTTTTTGCATACCGGTCCATTGTGCAATGTCATGTTGTTCGAGTGCTTTTCCTGAAAGAGCAGGACTGAAATAGACGAAGGAAGTCAGCAAAAAGATTCCAATGGCAATGAGATGAGGCTGTAATTGCTTGAGCAAGGATGGTTTCATAAGACCTAATTCTGATTTGAGAGGATGAAAATAGTAAGATTAATTCAGAAATCAGAAAATAAAATCCTCCACGAAGTATTCATCAAAAAAACGAAGCAAAACACTCAACAAGTCAAGCTCAATACTACTAAATAATTAATCTTTTATTTCTTCAAAGTCAACATATTCACCATGATCGTCACCAAGACTTTTGCCGGTTTTCCCTTTGGTCGGCTCTTGAGCAGAATTTTCCTTCTGCTGCTGCTGTTTCTGCTGCTGCTGCTGATTAAAGCCGGTTTGACGTTCATGCATCTTGCCCATCTCCTTCATCACTTTTTTTGAAAGAGCAGTCATAATGAAAAACAAGATGTACCTCCTGAATACTCCGAACACAATAATAATAATTAGAAGTACGAACAGAAAGTCTGACATGATACTATTTGTTGCTTTAAGACGTAAATTTCAGCAATCTATTTTAACGAGACAAGTATAAATTTCGCTCATCGTATAATTTCTGAAATACCTCGTCCTGTAAATCATCGATAAAGTAAATGGCTTCTCCTGTCGATTTCATCTCAGGACCTAATTCTTTATTGACATCTTTAAATTTATCAAATGAGAATACCGGCAATTTAATGGCATACCCTTCTTTCCGTGGATTGAACGTAAAATCACTCAATTTCTTGTCACCTAACATCAATTTCGTGGCATAGTTTACATAGGGCTCATCGTAGGCTTTGGCAATGAAAGGAACAGTACGTGAAGCTCTCGGATTGGCTTCGATTACATATACCACTTCATCTTTAATTGCAAACTGAATATTGATGAGTCCTTTCACTTTCATGGCAAGTGCGATTTTGCGTGTAAATTCTTCGATTTGTTTGATGACATGATCACTTAAATCGAAAGGAGGCAATACCGCATTGCTGTCTCCTGAGTGAATTCCGGCCGGCTCAATATGCTCCATGATACCAATGATGTAGGCATCTTCTCCGTCGCAAATAGCATCAGCTTCAGCTTCAATAGCACGTTCTAAGAAATGATCAAGCAAAACTTTATTCCCCGGAATATCTTTAAATATATTCACCACATGTGTTTCCAATTCCTGCTCGTTGATGACGATTTTCATACCCTGTCCGCCGAGTACATACGATGGGCGCACAAGCAAAGGGAATCCTAAATCACGAGATAATTCTACCGCTTGATAAGCATCTTCGATCACTCCGAATTTCGGATATGGAATTTCTAACTCACGCAACAAATTAGAAAAGGATCCGCGATCTTCGGCAAGGTCGAGCGATTTAAAACTGGTACCAATAATATGAATTCCGTATTTGTCGAGTTTCTCTGCTAATTTTAAAGCAGTTTGTCCGCCTAACTGAACAATCACTCCCACTGGTTTTTCATGCTGAATGATGTCGTAGATATGCTCCCAAAATACAGGTTCAAAATATAATTTATCGGCAATATCAAAATCGGTAGAAACAGTTTCCGGGTTGCAATTGATCATGATGGTTTCGTAGCCGCATTCTTTTGCCGCCAACACACCATGCACACAACTGTAATCGAATTCTATTCCCTGACCGATACGATTCGGCCCTGATCCTAAAATGATAATTTTCTTTTTATCGGAAACGATGGATTCATTTTCCATTTCAAAAGTGGAATAGTAATAAGGAGTACTTGCCTCAAATTCTGCAGCGCAAGTATCTACCAATTTATACACGCGATGAATGTTCATGTCCTTCCTTTTCGCATGTACCTTGCTTTCTAAGCAACTTAATAGATGAGCAATTTGTCGATCAGCATAACCCTTTTGTTTTGCTTCCCACATCAATTCACGCGGTAAGGTGTCGAGTGTAAATTTTTGAATTTCTTTTTCTAGCTCAACAAGTTCTTCAATCTGATTTAAGAACCAGGCATCAATTTGCGTTAATTTTTGTATCGTCTTAAAAGGAATTCCTAATTTAAATGCATCGTAAATATGAAACAAGCGATTCCAGCTCGGGTTTTTTAATGAATCTAAAATCTGTTCTTGATTGGTCAACTCTTTTCCGTCGGCACCTAAGCCATTTCTTTTTATTTCTAAAGATTGACAAGCTTTTTGCAATGCTTCCTGGAAACTTCTTCCGATGCCCATCGCCTCGCCTACCGATTTCATTTGCAATCCTAAATGACGATCGGCTCCTTTGAACTTATCGAAATTCCATCTCGGAATTTTTACAATCACATAATCGATGGAAGGTTCAAAAAATGCTGATGTAGATTTCGTAATTTGATTTTGCAATTCATCGAGATTGTATCCTATCGCCAACTTTGCAGCAATCTTTGCAATAGGATATCCTGTTGCTTTGGATGCGAGTGCAGATGAACGTGAAACACGAGGATTGATTTCGATAACGATGATTTCATTTTCATCATTTGGATTTACAGAAAACTGAATGTTACATCCTCCAGCAAACTGACCGATTCCATTCATACACATAATCGCTAAATCACGCATCGCTTGGTAACAACGATCGCTCAAGGTCATGGCAGGAGCTACGGTGATGGAATCGCCGGTATGAATACCCATCGGATCAAAGTTTTCGATGGAACAGATGATGATGACGTTTCCTACACTATCTCTTAACAATTCCAACTCGTATTCTTTCCAGCCCTTGATAGATTGTTCTACGAGTACTTCATGAATCGGACTTGCATGCAAGCCATAATTTAAAGCGACATCGAATGCGTCTTTATCGTACACAAATCCTCCACCTGTTCCACCCAAAGTAAAAGAGGGACGTATGACCAATGGAAAACCGATTTCTTGCGCAATTTCTTTTCCTTCTAAATAGGATTTAGCAGTTCTACCTTTGCAAACATTTGCTCCTAGCTCCAACATTTTCAATCGAAACCTTTCGCGATCTTCAGTGGTCTTGATGGCTTCAATGTCTACACCTACAATACGGGTATTGTACTTCTCCCAAATTCCGGCTTTCTGACAATCGATACAAAGATTCAATGCTGTTTGTCCTCCCATCGTTGGAAGCACCGCATCAATCTTATGCTTTTCCAGAATTTCAATGATGGATTTCTTCGTGAGCGGTTTTAGGTAGATGTGATCTGCCGTTACCTTATCCGTCATGATGGTAGCGGGATTCGAGTTTATCAGAATCACCTCGATGCCCTCTTCCTTTAAAGAGCGGGAGGCTTGGCTTCCTGCATAGTCAAACTCGCAGGCTTGTCCAATGATAATTGGACCACTACCAATGATTAGAATTGATTTTATCGAATTGTCGCGTGGCATGTGGGATAGGATTTATTTATTGTTAGAAGTTGAAGCATTTTATACTGAGAATTCCTCCCGAAAAAAAAGGAAGAAATATTTCTAAAAAATAAAAGAAATGACCGAAAATGCAATTTTAAAACTAAATATTCATGGAAGAATGATGGTGTCATCAAGTACATCACGATTTTAGAAGACAAAGTTAAAGATTCAAAGGCTACAGATTGTATTTGTTGAAAAGTTAAAAGCAAATCATTTAGAACTAAGACAGTAAAAAAAAGCGAGTTCAAAAATGTTAAAAGGAAGCATCGACCAATTAAAGAATAAAAATGAAATACCTTTGCAAAATGACTGAGTCCGTTTATTCCTTTTTGAGTGATGGTACCTTCACTTTGCCTTATCAATCATTTGGGACTGGAGATGAACTTTTGCTGGCCTTTCATGGTTTCGGCAGAAGTTCTGATGATTTTCGCCGATTTGAGGTTGAACTTGGGGGTAAATACACCTTGGTTGCTTTTGACTTTTTTTATCATGGGCCGCATGCCATTGCTGAGAATAAAAGAATTCCATCCTTCACGGCTTCTGATTTATCGGGCTTAATAGAAAAACTACTTTGGGAGCGAAAAAAAGTTAGGTGTTCGCTGATAGGATATAGTCAGGGAGGAAAAACCCTTATGGGATTGGTTCATAAAATTCCTCATCGAATTCATGAGTTATTTGTTTTGGCTCCTGATGGTATGAAGAAAAACAGGGTTCGTGAATTTATTGGAGGAACAAGCTTTGGAAGAAAGCTAGGATTACATCTTGTTAAAAAACCAGACCTCCTTCACACCTTCATAAAAATTTTAAGAAAGTTAGGATTCATCAATGAAAAAGTGAAAATATTTTTTTTAGCTAATACTGATTCGAAAGAAAAGAGATACAAAGTTTATCATTCCTGGTTGGCCTTAAACAAATATGAAATCCATCCCCACATGATGAACCATTATTTCCATGCGAAAAAAATAAGAGTTGAATTTTTTATTGGCAAATACGATTCCATCATCACTTTAAAATCGGCAAATTTATTTCTGAAAAAGTTTAATTATCCGATACCATTGCATGCGTTGGAATGCGGCCATGATTTATTGGCATTGCATGAAAAGATTTCAAGGATCATTTTAAATAAGTCTTAAAAATTCGGGCATAAAAAAAAGGCAAACATTATTTGCCTTTTCTAAATATTTATATTGAAATTACTTTCTCCAACTGCGTTCGTCGGAAACCGTTAATTTTTTACGTCCTTTTTTTCTTCGCGCTGTTAAAACCCTGCGACCATTAGCTGAACTCATACGCTTGCGAAAGCCATGTTTATTTCTACGTTTACGTAGCGAGGGTTGGAATGTCCTTGTCATATTGCTGTTCTAATTACCCTATAAAGGGAGCGCAAAGATAGAAAAAAACTTACTTTGTCAAAATTTATTTTTAAAATCAAATAATTTGTCGTGCCAAGTAGATAATGAGCTTGGTTTCGAAGAATTCATCTTTCCAATAATCATTAATCTTTTGAATCTCAACACTTTTTCTGTAAAAGCCCAGTTCTTCGGATAAATCGCCTCCTTTTAAAACCAACCAGCCATTGGGCATCGAACCCACCTGACCGGAAATTATTTTATCTCTTGTCCAATGAATAATGTCACTCATAGATGCCACGGCGCGACTTAGGACATAATCTACTTCAATGTCCATCTCCTCCACTCTTCCCCTTTTCACCATCACATTTTTAAGACCCAATTGTTCCACCAAATCAGATACAACTTTCATCTTCTTTTCTATAGAATCCGCTAAAATAAATTGGGCTTCCGGAAACAAAATAGCCAAAGGAATACCTGGAAAACCACCGCCGGTTCCTAAATCTAACACTCTGGCACCGGGATTAAATCGAATAAATTTAGCAATGGAAAGTGAATGCAACACATGCTTCACTTCAAATAACTCAGTATCCTTTCTGGAAATCAGATTGATACGCGTATTCCAATCTAAGAAAATTTCCTTGAATTGAATTAATTTCTCTATTTGTTCATCGCTAATTCCTGGCAAGTAATTCTTATAGGAAAAAGAAAGCCCCATGTTTTCTGACATGGGGCAAAGGTAATTCTTTGAGTTACGATTAATGGTTTACGTACTCGGAGTTTTTCATGATTTGATATAAAAATTCGCGGGCACGGAACAATTGAGCTTTTACGGTTCCTAAAGGAAGTTTTAGCTCATCAGCAATTTCTTCATAAGAAAGTTCTTGATAATATCTCAATTCTACCAAACGACGGTAGCGAGGCTTCAACTTCTCTACCACATCCTTCATCATTAATACTTTTTGCTTTTTCATCATTACATCGTCCGGACTCGGCCCTTCTGATCTAATTTCAAGAGTGATGTCTTGTCCGTCTTCATTCTCATAACCACGGTCAATTGACAAGGTCAATTTTCTTTTTTTACGAATAAAATCAATACAGTTATTCGTTGCAATTTTAAATAACCAAGTGCTGAATGCATAATCAGGAGTGTACTGTTTGATGTTACGAAAGGCTTTTCCGAAAGCCTCAATCGTTAAATCCTCTGCATCATCACGGTTATTCACCATTTTCAAGAGCATATAATAGATCGAATCTTTATAGCGAGACATCAATTCTGCATACGCTTTTTGATCACCATGATCAACCGCTCTACGCACGATTTTATAGTCTTTGATCGCTTTATCCGATAGGTGTTGAATTTCACTATCTGCCACTTCTACGATTGGCTGAATTACTTCCGCTGTAGATGCTTGGTTTGATTTACTTCTGCTGTTTTTCTTTGCAGGTTGAAGGGTAGATGTGCCGGCCATTATTTCCAGGATTTGGTTTTGATGAAGATGTTAGAAACAGCTAAGATAGGGTATACGAAAGCAGTAATGATATCAAAAAACGGAAGCAAAAACACAAGGTCCTTTTCACCAAGTGCTTTAAATCCTTTACAACAAATTATCATTTGGGTCATAAGACGTATTGCAATCATTCCTACGATAAGCTGCCAGTTTAGTTTCAATGCAATTGCAAGAATTACCATCATCCAGAACATAAACAAGCTAAAAAAGTAACCCCCTATAAAAGTCCGGTCGGCGCCTTTATAATGTTTGCCAGTGCTCATGTGTCGCTTTTTCTGCCAAAACCAAGTATAAAAACTTGTTTTAGGCTTAGAATAGGTAAATGCTTCTTGATTTAATACTACAGAAGTGTTATTCTTATTTGATGTTTCGTTTACAAACAAATCATCGTCCCCTGACATAATATGATAATGTTTAGCGAAACCTTTATTCTTAAAGAAAAGAGATTTCGTGTATGCTAAGTTTCTTCCCACGCCCATGTATGCTTTTCCCTTTAATGCACGACTCAAGTAAAGCATTGCGTTCATCGCGGTATCAAAACGGATCCACTTACTCAACAAACCGGGTTCGTTGGTATAGGCACCGTAGGATATAACCATTTCTTTTCCTCCCGAAAACCCTTCAACCATGGATTTAATCCAGTTTTTGGAACCTGGCTTACAATCAGCATCGGTAAGTAATAGATGTTCGTGTGTAGCGGCTTTTATTCCGAGTGTAAGCGCGAATTTTTTACCGTGTTGGTATTTCTCTTGTTCTTTGAGTGTTACCACCTTAAGTTGTGGGTAGGCATCTTCCATTTCTTCTAAATACTTTGAAGATTCATCCCAAGAACAATCGTTTACCACCACGACTTGATATTCCGGATAGTTTTGATCCAAGATGGAAGGAAGGAAAATTCTCAAATTCTTCAATTCATTTCTGGCACATATCACAATGGATACGGGCGATGAAAACGATGGTGTTGTGGTATTCATTTTCTTAAAAAAAGAAGGTCCCGACATGCCGCTCAGTATATAATACAACTGAACTACTGTTGAACTTCCGAGCAGAATAAGTACTATTTGATTTATTATATCGATATCTAAGGCTTGCATCTTCAATGGATAGTTGCTAAACACACAAATCTATCAGATGAGCCCTCAGTTTTTTATTAGAAGCACTTAATGATATCAACATTTTAGTATTGAAAATGCCATCACTTAAACACCACCTTAACAAACACTTATACTATCAAATTCCATTGAACCGATTGAGAGCAGGTAAAATAAAAAACTAGCAACCCTCCTTAGAGTGACTTTCACAATCATTTGATTTTTCAATTGAATACCTGAAAATAGTTCAGGAGATTGAACAGATGTATTAAAGTGTACGTCCCGGATACACTTTTAGAGCTTCCTCTAAACATTCCATGGCATTTTTCAACGATTCCAAATTGAGCACGTAAGCTATACGAACTTCTTTCTTTCCCAAACTTGGTTCCGAATAAAAACCACTTGCCGGTGCTAACATAACTGTTTGATTATTGAAAGAAAAAGACTCAAGAAGCCATTGACAGAAATAATCAGCATCATCAATGGGTAATTCAGCCATACAATAAAAGGCTCCTCTTGGTTTTGGACAAAAAACACCTTCAATTTTATTTAGCGAATCCACTACAAAATCACGGCGAGCTACATATTCTTTATGCACCTCTTCAAAATAAGAATCAGGAGTATCAATAGCAGCCTCAGCAGCAATTTGCCCTAGTGTTGGAGGGCTTAATCGAGCCTGCGCAAAACGCAAAGCAGCTTTCAAAACTTCCTTATTCTTAGAAATAAGAGCCCCTACACGAACACCACAAGCACTGTATCTTTTTGAGACGCTATCCATCATCACTACGTGTTGATCTAATCCTTCCAAATGCATAGAAGAAATATACTCGCGACCATCGTAGCAAAACTCACGGTACACTTCATCTGAAAACAAATACAAATCGTGCTTTAGAACTATTTTTCTAAGCGTTTCCAGTTCTTCTCGTGTGTAAAGGTAGCCGGTAGGATTACTTGGGTTACAAATTAAAATAGCTTTGGTTTTTGGAGTTATCGCATTTTCAAACTCGGATATTGGAGGTAGAGCAAATCCGGTTTTAATACTGGATGGAATTGCCTTTATATTGACATTGGCCTGCGTACTGAATCCATTGTAGTTGGCATAATAAGGTTCAGGTACGATGATTTCATCACCGGGATTAAGACACGACATCATTCCTATTTCAATGGCCTCGGAACCACCTGTAGTAATCATGATTTCTTCCCAATTCAAATTGATATTGAATTTGGCATAATACCCTACCAGTTTTTTTCTGTAAGATTCTATTCCGGCTGAGTGACTATATTCAATTACCTTCAAGTTAATATTCCGGATGGTATTTAACATCGTCTCGGGAGTTGGAATGTCCGGTTGCCCGATATTTAAATGATAAATATGAACTCCTTTACTTCTAGCAATATCAGCAAATGGAACTAATTTACGTATTGGGCTGGAAGGCATTTGAAGGCCCTTGTCTGAGATTTGCGGCATAGTATTAAAATATTAATCCCGGTCTTTAGTACCGGGATTACAAAAATATAATATTTATTTGTTTAATTACTTACCAGGTGCTGCATTTGCAGGCTGAACTGCAGGTGCTTCAACTGTTCCTTTTAAATGAAGGATTCTAGGGCTATTCTTAGCGTTAGAAGTGATGGTTACAGTTTTATCCTGCATTCCCATTTTACCTGCTGAATTAAAAGTAACTTTAATTACACCGCTAGCACCTTTTTTAATTGGTTCTTTTGGGTAAAGAGGAACAGTACAACCGCAAGATCCTTGAGCATTGGTGATGATTAAATCTTCCTTGCCTTCATTAGTGAAAGAAAATTCATGTGTTACTGATTCGCCTTGCTTAATAGTTCCGAAATTGAATTCTTCTTCAGTCAAAGTCATTTCAGAGGCATTTTTGTTTTCTGCAGGAACAGCAGCTGGAGCACTAATTGCAGCTGGCTTAGCTACAGCTTTGTCAGTTTGAGCATTAACCATTGTGGCAGAGAAGATCAATCCACAAGCGGCGAGAATAAATGATTTTTTCATGTTTATTATTTTTTATAGATTTATTTTGAATGATTTTCCAGAGGGGACATGCCATTATCTTTTCGTACCGGCATTTGATCATCGGTTTGTTCCTGACTTCGAACAACACCTTTAACCGTTAAAACTTTAGAAGGGCTTTTAGCATTTGATGCTACTGTTACTGTCTTTGTAAAAGGGCCGGGACGCTTTGTATCGTAAGAAACATTAATGTATGCTGATTGACCTTTTAAGATGGGTTCTTTTGGCCATTTTGGCACTGTGCAGCCACATGAACCTGATGCATTTGTAATAACCAATGGCTCTTTTCCGGTGTTGGTGAATTTAAAAGCATAATTACCATCGGCAGCATAATCGATGGTACCATAATCATGTAATTCTTTTTCGAAAGTAATATCTGCATTAGATACAGAACCGGCTGTTTTAGCGTCTTGCGCCATAGTTATTGTTCCGAAGAACAATAAGACTGTACAGAATGATAATAAATTTTTCATAGTTTAGGACTAATATTTTAACGATTACAGGAAAACAAAGTTCATGTTTTTAGATGAAGCAGTAATGAATGTTATTTATCGTCTAAAATCAACAGTGCAAAACAAACATATTCTTATGAACTAAACATGAATTCCAAAAATGCAACAATTAGCCACTGAAAATGAACGAATGAACGCTCGCAAACAATCCAGCTCAATGCTTGATGACAGGCTCAACTCTCAATTCCATATCCACAGTTTTAAAGAAATAAAACGACCAAAGTGATATCCCGACAAATTTAAGCCCATCCTCAATATAGGTTCCGAATGGAACATGATCTTCAATAAACATATCAAAGAGAATAGAAATGGCTAAAAAGGAATAGGCCAAAATCAAGATGCTGAAATAACGGTTCATTAAAATGTTGATGTATTTTACATTGAAAACAATTAGCGTTAATGTGTATACAATATAGAAGCTTATTTCAGGAATTCCGAAATAATCCGGTACAATGATCTCATGAAACTGAAATAAATCGTCGACCGCAATGATTGTAGTAATTAACCCACTTACCAAGAAGAAATTTTTTCTTCCTGAATCTTTGTTTTGAGTTCTTAAAAAATACCAGGCAAACCAACACAAAGTTACTGATGCGCACCAAATAAAAATGCCTAAGGAGCTCAACATGCCCACATAGGGTTCCAAATGATAAACACCGCCATAATCACGAGACAAATCAGAAGGTTCTATTTCTAATTTCATGGCAATTACCAGCACAGAAAAAAGAAATATAAAAATGCCGATCACAATTTTAGAAATACGCTTGAAATTCGAAATAAATGTGGACCAGAAAAAACTAAAAATAATTCGAATTCCTTTAGCACTTAAAATTCTTTTTAGATGATTCACGAAACTAGAATTCTTATTGACCTCAAACCAATTCAATGGAATCCCTTCGTTCTTATCAATATAATTTTCCTTATTTACCATACTCTCCTACTTTTTTGGATTCATACAATATAAAATTCATTGACGTTCTCAAGTAATAGAACATCCATAGCACAATCCCCGCAAACTTAAAACTATCTTCCCAAAAAGCATGGTCAGAGTTGACGGTGATCAATTCATGATCGATGACTAGCGATATCAAAAACATCAATAAAGCCAACGTCCATAAAACAAAATCAGTTTGCAAAAAGGTCTTAAAGCAAACAATGACTATAAAGACCACACAAAGAAAATATGCCAAAAAAAACAGTTCTTCCGGGACATATCGAATATCGCTGAACATCTTTTCGTGCATTTGAAACACATCATCAAAACCTAAAATGAATGAGAGCAGTCCGGCAAATGCCATCAACATCACTTTTTGCAAATCCGCCTTCATGATTCTTAGAAACACAGCCGTAAAGAGACAAATCGTTGCTGAGGCGCTCCAAAAAAATATTCCTGCGTTGGAAATCATGCCAGTGTACACATGACCTTTTAAAATCGTATTGGGATCACGAGTTAAATCGCCTAGCTCGATACCTTTTAATTTACCGATAGTATAGGTTAAATACAGAATAAAAGAAGGAATTCCTAAACCTAGTAAATAGGCACGATAGTTCTTTTTAATTCTTTGGATGCTGAGTTGAAGAATTTCGAGGATCATTGTAGAATTTGTATACGGGAAAACAAGTGAATTGTTCCTTTCAAAGAATAAATAATCCAGAAGCCATCAGTCAAATCAATTTACCAACTGGAGGTTCATTCTTTAAGTAAATATCAAACTAGAATGCAAAGCAATAAAATATTAGCATTTTTTCAATAAACAAGGATAAAATCATTGCAAATGCATCCGTATAGTACTGAAATACAAATATATTAACACTAATAAAAATTATTATTTGGAAGGCTAATAATTTGATCTATCTTTGCAGCCCCGAAAGGGGTTTATACTGTTGTGAAACGGTTCGGTAGTTCAGCTGGTTAGAATACATGCCTGTCACGCATGGGGTCGCGGGTTCGAGTCCCGTCCGGACCGCCAGAAAAAAGGTTATCATAAATGATAACCTTTTTTATTTTGATTCATTTCGTTATTTTTGATTCACATGAAATATAAATCATTTCTAATACTTGCTTGTTTATTCTTCGCTCTCGAAACTACATTCGCTCAACGCCTCGCCCCTTTCGGATCAGAAACTCATTTGGAAAAAATTGGTGATCGAATTAATCGAATACCCTATGAATCTACTTTAAGCTATTTTGAGTGCATCAATGTAGGAAATGAATTCGTTCAAATGAATAAATCTAAAGCGACTTATGTCATTTATTTTTTTGTTGATGATAGTTTGACAGAATTGGGAATTCAAGTGCTTTCACCTGTACCTGAATTAACGAGTCCGAACAAAGGTCACATCGCTACTGAAGATTTTTTTAATAATTGTAAGAATAAAAATGAAGGATTCAATTCATTCATTCGTATCAGCAAATCGGAGAGTCATTATGAGCAACAAATGTTGGTCGATTTAAAAACTGAACCTATCTGGAATTTACTTGGAGAAAATGATGATTCAAATGAAATGAATAACCCGGAAAACTCATTGATAAGAATCTTAAATGCTAAAAATAATTTATTTCTAAGTCCAGGTATTTACAAAGTAGAAATTTCAGTTTCGGGCAAGGGAGCATTAGAAGGTAGTTTTCTGTTGCAAGCGGGAAGCATTCCTGCAAAAAAACTTTCTCCAATCGTTTCCGACTGGAGAAAGTTATAATGCGTTTATTTTAATTTCCTGTGAAGATGATCTTAAAGGTTTTCTGTGTATTGCCGGCTACGAAACGCAAGAGATAAATTCCTTCATCCATTCCATTCGCAATCATCGATAAATTCATGGTATGAAATCCGGCTTGCATCTGCGCTTTGTTCGCTAATGTAGCAATCTTTTGTCCGTTGATGTTAAACAATTCAATGCTTACATTCATCGATGATGGTAAGCTAAAATCTAATGTGGTTACATCCGTAACGATGGTAGGATATACATTAGCAACCGGAACATCATTAGAAATTTCAAATACAGGAGTAGCGAAAGAGAAATGAGCGACGATGCTGTCACTGGCTGTAAAGTTGACTCGTGCTATAGCTGTACTGTCATTCGGATTGAATATTTGTCCGGAGTTCGATGTCCAATTGGTAAATTGATAAGGTGTATTTGCTGTAGCTTCTAAGATATTATCCATACCACCAAAGTACTTTCCGGTCCAAGGTAAATCGGTATGCAACAAAGTATTGAATTTAATAGTGCCTGCTCCAACAGGATCTGCATTTAATGTAACATCGTATGGCCCGGTCAAATTATAACAATTAATAAATCCTGTCGACATAAAATTACAACGATCATTAATAAAAGTTCGAAGTGTATCTACATTTAAAAGCCATTCCGCTTTGGTTCCGCTCCATCTAGTGCTGTGCATGTCCATTTCCGGATCTAATTTAGCGACCACGCTGTCGAGCTGACTTAACATGTTATCACAACTAAATACTGTATTCCACAAATCAACCATCCTTGAAATGTACCACTGGTTAAAATTAGGATTTTGTCTCAAGCGATTTAACACCTGAATATGGCCTTTGGGATCAGAGTTTCCACTTAAACCTTCCACATCACAAGGATCTGCTGTAGGACTTCTATCAGGAATACCGGTGTAATTGATGTAATGCCCGAAAGTAGCATCATTGTCCCAAAGGATATAACCCCAACGTCTATGTGTACCGGTGGTATCCATTCCTCTCCACCAACCTGTGTTGTAATTTAACCAATCGGAACATACTGTAACTCCATTCGTGAAAACATAATCGACTAGGCTCGTAGCGTCATATTGACTGATCACATAATTGTAGTTCGAAGCATTGGCCATGCTATTCGTCATGATGAAATTGTAGAGCGTATTCCAATCGCTGAGTGCTGTAGCACCACCATATTGAGCCCAGGTATTCCCCCAAGTTTTAATGTATTGCAAATTGTATTTATCTTGTCCATACGTATAATCAGTGTAGTCATGATCATCCGGATTATCACGAATATCATACACGCCCCAATACGCACCATTCAAATAAACAATTACCTTTTCTGAATTCCGAACATCTAAATTCATTCCGCCCTTTAATGCCAACATGTGCACATAAGCATCACGAACATGCGCGCTTCCAATATTTGCAGAACGGTGATCTGCAGGATAATTGTCATCGCCTGCTGCACGTAGAATAATGCGTTGATAATTATCACGTGTAGAATAATGAAATAATTTTTCTTCAATACTATGATTATATCCCATTTCATCCCTCGAAACGAAATCCAAACTTCGTTGACTCAACACCCACGAATCTTGTCCATGACGATTAAAGCCACCGTAGGTATTAGCCTTTCTTGCACCGCTAGTATCAAAATACTCAAAACTTCCAATTGGCTCTAAAGTTCCGGTACCATTTGCTAACGTGGTTAACATTGTTGCTGCAATAGAAATAATGGGTAAGGTGTGACTCACATTCATGAAATAAGTTTGAAACTCTACATAACTAGGCAAAACCGTTGGGTCAGGACTCCAAGTAATAGCTTTCAAGGTACTTGTTGCTGAAATCGTAATGCCTCCCGTATAAATTGTACTTGCTGTTAAAGGCAAGGAACCATCAGTTGTATAGCGTACAGTTCCTCCCGGTTCAGTATGCGTTACCAAAAGAGTAATTGCTGAAGTATAAAATCCGGCAGGTGCAGAAAAATCAGGTTTGTTTGCATACCTGGTATATGGCGTGGATGTATTGTTGGTTGAATTTGGAGTGGGAGTTGTGAAAATACTCCAAGTGGCTGCTCCGTTCGTAGTCCTACCACGAGAATGTCCAAGATGAGTTTTAGATAGTGTAAGACTATCTAAAATATTTCCGGCAGCATCAGATAAAACTATGTTCTCTTTGTTATTCTTAGTTTGTGTCAACTTAAAATTTGAATGATAATTATTCGAAACTGTCAAGTTTCTTCCACTACACCAAATTCGAACGAAACCATTGGTTCCAATAACCGCTGAGGGTGGGAAAGTGTATTTTAAAATGTTTGTTTTATCATCACTTAAATGATAACCTGCCAAAGAAACAACCGAAGCAGATGTATTATAAATTTCAATCCAATCTTCATAATCAGAATGATTATCGACAAACTGATTTAAGTTGGAAGCAGAATACTCATTGATGACTAATTGACTTTTTGCATCATGATGTATGAGGGCAAAGAGTGTAACTGCACAGAAGGTAAGGAGTTTTTTCAAGAGAATTGTTTTCGTTTGTTTTGGTATATTATTCAAGCTATAAATTTAATCAAAACTTCATAGTTTGCTAATATATAGTTAATCATAGCACAATCTACGCTCCATTCAACTGATATCCAATGGTTATAATTGAAATTAAAATCATTTAGTAGAATACAAAATAGAATTAAGCCAAGAAAAAACACGATCTATCTAAGTGCTGTTATCTTAAAAAAATTCAAACTTGCTTTAACTCTGATTTTCCTAAAACTGAAAAGCCTATAAATGTCAAAATACTCATGATGATTAATGCATAAAACATCATATTAAATCCAAATTTATTGGCAAGACCCAATCCGATTAATGGAGCAGCGATATTCGATAGTCCGAAAGAAATAGAATACAAAGCTGAGTATTGACCTTGTCTTTCTACCCTAGGCCTCGACAAAGCAAAATTCATCATAAATGGCATTGCTAAAATTTCTGAGAAGGTAATAATTACAGTATAAAGGATTGACCATATCATCATACTTTGACCAAATATCAAAATAAGAAATGATACAGGTAGCATCAACGCACCGAGCCGAATAAAAGGAAAAATCAATTTCTTGTGTTCTAGCTTTAGCATCAGTGGCATTTCAATTAACACCACTAAAAATCCATTGAGTGCTAAGAGCAATCCGATGGTAGCTTCATTGTAATGACAAACTTTACTGAAGTATTGAGGGATACTTGCAAAGATTTGAAAGAAGCAGGTTCCATACATGGCGACAAAAAAGACGAATACCAAATACATCAAGTCACGATAGGCCGAAGTTTTTTTATCTTTTAATATTTCCGGATTCTCAGCAACTGAAATAGAATTCTTACGGGGCAAATAAAAATAAAGCAAGAGCGCAGCTCCGATGGTGGTGAGCGAATCGATAATAAACAACCATTTATAACCTAAGTACAATGCCACAAATCCACCGACGGCAGGGCCTACAGTAAATCCCAGATTCACAGCTAAACGCACCAATGAAACCGATCGGGTTCTGTTTTTAATATCGCTGTAAATGGCAATTGCTTTTGAGTTAGCAGGACGAAAAATGTCAGCTGTAAAAGCATAAAAAAATATCACGGCTGCAATACTCCAGATTGAAGTAGAAAAGAGCATCGCCAAAAGAATTAGTCCGCTTGTAACTAAAGATGCTATCATGATATAAAAATAGCTATAGCGATCCGTGAGCCATCCTCCGGCATAACTGCCCATCACACTTCCAATGCCATATAAACTCATCACCACTCCTGCATCTCCTATTGAAAAATGCAATTCATTGGTCATGTATAAGGAAGTAAATAAAAGAACCATAGAGCCGCTCCTATTTACAAACATGGCGAGCGCAAGCACCCATATATTTCTTTGTAAATTGGAAAAAGAAAGTTTATATAAATTAAGGAGGGCTAACATTTCGTAAAAATCAAAAGTAAAATAAATTCCTTAGCGTTTTACAAATTCCTGCATAGAAAAAAATAATAGCAAATAGAACTACTGCATTTTGGCTCTTTTCATCAAGTAAGGCATGAGCACTTGCTTATATCCTTTGTTTACATCAGCCTCAACAAAATCAATGCGATACTGTGCACATTTCAAACTCAATTCATTTTTAAAACTGTTGATGTTTTTTAAATACGCTTCACGCACCTGCGAGGCATGCACTTTAACTTCTTGCCCACTCTCAACATCTATGAACTGATAAGGTCTGTTCTCGAATGAAAAATCGAGTTCTAAACGTTTATCCACCACATGAAAAAGGATCACTTCATGTTTATTATAACGAAGATGTTGTAATGCACTAAACAATTCTTTTGAATCACCTGTATTCTCAAACATATCACTAAATATAATCACTAAAGATCGTTTATGAATAGTTTCTGCAATTTGATGTAAGGCGGATGCCAATTGTGTAGAAGAACTTCCGTTCGACGCAATTGCTTCTTCCAACTTATGCAAAAGCAATTTGTGATGAACAGTACTACTTTTTGCCGGTGTATTTAGCTCTACCTGATCGGAAAAAATGCTCAAGCCACTGGCATCCCTTTGCATCTTTAATAATTGCATGATGGAGGCCGCACAATGGGCAGAAAAAGTAATTTTATTTAATACGTTCGGATTTTTCTTATCGAATTCCGGAAAATGCATCGATGCAGAATTATCGACGATGAGCTGACAACGCAAATTAGTTTCTTCGTCGTAACGTTTGGTGAAAAGCTTATCCGTTTTACCATATAATTTCCAATCAATGTGACGAGTGGATTCACCAGTATTATAAATTCTATGCTCAGCAAACTCCACAGAAAATCCATGAAACGGACTTTTATGAAGTCCGGTAATAAAACCTTCCACCACTTGACGAGCGATGAGCTCGAGATGCGTGAACTGTGTATATTCTTTAGGAGTTAATGCCATAGTTAAAATAAGGAAAACCGATCATGCTTTAACGCAACAACTCTGATACAGTTGCATCGCTTTATCATGATCGGTCATTTATTCATTGAGAATCGACCAAAATCAATTCCTACATTTGTGCATCTAACTTACCTGACAAAACAGATTTAGGAGCAGCCCCAACTTGTTTGTCTACTACTTCTCCACCTTTAAAATATAAAAGAGCAGGGATGTTTCTAATTCCAAACTGCATGGAAATACCGGGATTGTTATCTACGTTTACTTTTCCTACGATTGCTTTTCCTTCGTATTCCTTCGCGATTTCATCGACAAATGGTCCAACCATTCTGCATGGTCCACACCACTCTGCCCAAAAATCTACTAATACAGGTTTGTCTGATTTCAAAACTAATTCATCGAAGTTTTGATCGGTTAATTCTAATGCCATAATTTTTTTATTTAAATATTCAAGTTTCGATTATCAACTATTGTTCCTTCACTAAAACTCTGTCAATGTGTCACGATAAAGTGACATCTCCGCCTGTAAGTTTAGTCAATTTTTCAATAAGTGGTGTTTGCACTCTGACTTTGAGCGACTTACATTGAAAGGGCAGATGCCAAGGTTTCTCATCATCGTACACCTTCATACGAACGCTTGTACTTCCTTTATGTTGTTCGAGAATACCTTGCAACTCTTCCCCCAGACCTGTACTTAATTCTTTCAATTTCAAATGTACCACTAATTCTTTGGATAATTTATCGCCAATATCCGAAAGATAACTGACAGAATAGGGTTTCAATTCAAAATCATCCGGCTTTCCAAATCGATTATTAACTCTTGCACGAAAATATAACAAGCTTTCCGGCTCAAGGAACTGTTTTAATTTTCCATAATCTTCACCAAAAAGAACAAACTCCATATTACCACTCAAATCTTCAACCGCAAAACTTCCAAAAGGTTTACCTGTTTTACTCATTCGATGATTTACAGAAGTTATGATTCCTGCAAAAAGGATATCACGTCCTCGCAAATTCTTCAAACCCTCCTGAGTATTGAAATGTTCAATACGATGCGTACAGAAACTTTTCATTTCAAATTTGTAATCGTCCAGCGGATGACCTGAAATATAAAATCCGATCACATCTTTTTCTTTTCCTAATGCTTCCAATTTATTCCACACATCGCATTTCGCAAAAGTGGGCATGGTCACATCTTCCACTAAACTATCTCCAAACAAACTTTGCTGCTGAGAATTTTGTTGATTTGAAAAGGCATTACCAAAACGCACTGCTTTTTCCATTCCTGTCATTCCATCTTTCGGATCAACATGGAAATATTGGGCGCGATGAATTTCAGAAAATGTATCTAAAGCTCCTGACATGGCTAAACTTTCCAAACAGTTTTTACTGACATTTCTTCCCGACACTCTGCTCGTCAAATCAAAAATGGAAGTGAAAAAACCATTCTCTGTTCTTTCTTCTACAATTGAACTTACGGCATTCTCCCCTACACCTTTTACTGCGCCCAATCCGAAACGAATTTTTCCTGATTTATTGACACTAAAATTATAAGATGATTCATTGACATCCGGCCCTAAAACAGTGACGCCCATTCGACGACACTCCTCCATAAAGAAAGTAACTTTTTCAAGATTACTCAAGTTATGCGTAAGCACTGATGACATGTATTCTGCAGGATAATGTGCCTTCAGATACGCTGTTTGATAAGCCACATAAGCATAACAAGTAGAATGTGATTTATTGAATGCATAAGCAGCAAATGCTTCCCAGTCGGACCAAATTTTCTCACATATTTTTAATTCATGACCATTGCTTTTGCAACCTTCCATGAATTTATCTTTCATTTTATTTAAGACGTCAAGTTGCTTTTTACCCATAGCTTTTCGCAGGGTATCTGCTTCTCCTTTCGAAAAATTAGCCAGCTTCTGTGACAACAACATCACCTGTTCTTGATACACCGTAATGCCATAAGTTTCCTCGAGGTATTCCTGCATTGCATCTAAATCATATTGCACCGGACTGCGTCCGTGTTTACGATTGATGAAATCAGGAATGTAAGCCATTGGACCCGGACGAAACAAAGCATTCATCGCAATTAAATCTTCAATTTTATCGGGCTTTAAATCCTTCAAATGCTTTTGCATTCCTACGGATTCAAATTGGAAAGTACCATTGGTTTCACCGGCTTGATACAACTCAAAAGTCATGGTATCATCAAGTGGAATATCATCGATATTAATTTCTATTCCATGATTCTGTTTGATGAGTCGAATAGCATCACGAATAATCGTTAACGTTTTTAATCCTAGAAAGTCCATCTTGATAACCCCTGCATCTTCAATTACACGGCCATCAAATTGTGTAATCAGCAATTCTGTTTCTTTCGATGTACAGACCGGAATAATTTCTTTCAGATCCATCGGAGCGATGATAATTCCAGCTGCATGAATTCCGGTATTTCGAACGGAGCCTTCAAGAATTAATGCTTCGCGCAATACTTGTGCTCGAAGATCTTTTCCTTCCATGATGTTTCGCAATTGTTTGGCTTGCTCGAGCTCATCATTATTTAATCCTTCTTTCTCCTTTAAACTTTTAGCACCTTCCAATGGCGCTGTCAACACCCTCTTCAATTCAATACCCGCTCGCTCCGGAACTAATTTTGCCAATCCATTCGAGTCAATCAATGGAAGATCCATTACACGAGCCACATCTTTAATGCTCATTTTAGCTGCCATTGTACCATAGGTCACAATTTGCGCTACTTGATTTTTCCCGTATTTATCAACCACATAATCGATCACTTTTTGACGACCTTCATCATCAAAATCTGTATCGATATCAGGCATACTTTTTCGATCGGGATTTAAAAACCTTTCAAAAAGTAAATTGTATTTAATGGGATCGATGTTCGTAATGCCGGTACAATACGCAACGGCAGAACCCGCAGCAGATCCACGACCCGGACCAATGAAAACTCCAATATCACGACCAGCTCTAATGAAATCGGCAACGATCAAAAAGTAACCTGCAAAACCCATGGTCTTAATCGTAAACAATTCAAAATTTAATCGCTCTTCTATCTCCGGAGAAATTTGTCCATAACGATTCAATGCACCTGTATACGTTAAATGATGCAAATACTCATCTTGGGTTTTGAATTCTGCAGGCACTTGAAAATTGGGCAATAAAATATCTTTCTTTAATTTAAGCGTTTCAATTTTACTGACAATTTCATTGGTATTATCAATTGCTTCAGGAATATCACTGAAAAGAATTTTCATCTCTTCCGTGGTCTTAAAATAAAATTGATCATTATAAAATGCAAATCGTTTTCCGCGCGTAGAAGTTTCGTCATCCGAAAAATCTTTCATGGTTGGCGTACTTTGCTTTTCACCTGTGTTGATACAAAGTAAAATATCATGTGCATTAAAATCTTCCTGATTTACATAATGCGAATCATTGGATGCAATCATTTTTACATTATACTTCTTCGCAAAACCCAGCAATACTTCATTCACAATGGCTTGTTCGGGAATATCATGACGTTGTAATTCGATGTAATAATCTTCGCCAAACAAATCCAACCACCATTTAAACTCTTTCTCAGCTTCAGCTTCGCCCTTTTTGACAATCATTTTAGGAACGATAGCACCCAAGCAACAGGTGGTAGCGATTAATCCTTTATGATGTTGAAGTAAAAGTTCTTTGTCGATGCGGGGATACTTGCCGTATAATCCTTCTACAAAACCCAATGAACAAAGCTTGATCAAGTTACTATACCCTTCCGCATTTTTTGCAAGTAAGAGTTGATGGTATCGAACATCTCTTTCGTCTCTGGTGAATTGTCGTTTATGACGATCTGTTACCATATAAAACTCACATCCTACGATGGGTTTAATGGTATTCGGGTTTTCTTTTGTGTTATATTTAGATGCTTCGGCGACAAATTTGAAAGCGCCGAACATATTACCATGATCGGTAATAGCCAATGCCGGCATTTTGTCATCGACAGCTTTTTTGAATAATGATGATATATTCGCCGCACCGTCAAGAAGTGAGAACTGAGTATGTACGTGGAGATGGGAAAACTTGGTCATGGATGTTTACAAAATTAAAATTCTAAAGGACTTTTCCACTGTGTTTATCAGAAAAAACGTTAATTGATTCTAACTGAGCACCTCGAAATTTACCAACAATATAAGGTCTGAAACAGTATAATAATATTTCCTTTCAAAACCAAACACTTAATTCCCTCAGTCTTGATTTTTCGGAAATCATATTTTCACAAATCAGTGAAAAAAAAAAGAAATTCCGGATGCCGCCAAAAAAGTATTTCTAGAACAAGAAAGGCCCTTCAGACGAGAAGGACCTTTCAAGATTTTACATAAGATACATTTTATAGGACCATAGGCATATTGTTTATTTATTTATTTATTTATTTTGTTTTTGTTTTTGCTTTTGTGTTTGCTTTTGTTTTCAGTCTTTCTTTTGTTTTCAGTCTTTCTTTTTGTTTTTTGTGTTTGATTACACAACAATGATATGAAGTATTTTTGCTGTGATTTAGCAAAAAATCGATATTTCTTACATCTTTGTGTCAAATATGAAAATGAAAGCCCTCCTCCTACTTAGCTCATTGCTCATGATTGCATTCAGCTCTTCCGCTCAATACACCGAGAAAAGCTTGATAGATAACTCACCTGTTGTGTACAGTGAAATCATTGATCAATATATTCAACTAGATAATAAATATGCAGAGGCAAAACTCATCGAATATGGAAAATCCGACAACGGCAAACCCATTCATCTCTTTGTCATCAGCACTAACAAAATATTTAATGTAGACAGTCTGAAAAAGCAAGGGTTTGCGGTATTATTCATCAACAACGGAATACATCCCGGCGAGCCGGACGGTATTAAAGCTTCGCTTCGGCTCTCCAGTGAACTTTTAAAGAAGCAAATTCCATCTCCCGAAAAAACTGTTATCTGCATTGTTCCAATTTATAATGTAGATGGTGCCTTAGAAACTTCACAATTCTTCCGCTCCGGACAAAACGGCCCTAACGAAGTAGGTTTCAGAGGTAACGCGCGTCATTTGGATTTAAACAGAGACTTCATCAAATGCGATTCAGAGAATGCGAAAACTTTCACTAAAATGTATCGGGATTGGGATCCTGATGTTTTTGTAGATACACATGTGAGTGACGGAGCCGATTATCAATACACCATTACGCTCATCGATTCTCAAAAAGACAAATTACATCCTGAAATCAGCAAAGTTATGCAGGGAAAAGTATTGCCATTTTTGTATGAGCAGATGGAAAAAAGCGGCTTTCCAATAACACCCTATGTGAATGTTTGGGGTGAAGATCCGGAGAAAGGGATGAGCGGATTTTTGGAGTCTCCTCGATATGCTTCTGGATACAGTGCTTTGTACAACGCATTCCCGTTTGTAACGGAGACGCATATGCTAAAACCATTTCCGCAAAGAATAGAAGCAACTTATCAATTCCTAAAAGCCAATGTTCTATTGTGCGAATCATCAGGAAATGAAATAAGAACGGCGAGAAAAAAAGCCAATGAACAAATAGCCAAAACACAAATCGATTTTCCTCTTCATTGGAAACTGGACTCAACAAAGGTGGACAGTCTAAATTTTCGTGGGTATAAAGCATTGAAGAAGAAAAGTGAAGTCACATCACTTGATATTTTATATTTTGATCAGCAGCAACCTTTTCAAAAAAACATCGCCTTCTACAATACATTCAAAAGTTCCATCTCCGTTAAAAAACCATTGGCCTATTTAATTCCGCAGGCATGGCATGAAGTCATTGATCGGTTAAAACTAAATCGGGTAGAAATGTTTCAATTAAACCATGATACTCTTTTTAACGCAGCATGTTATTACATCAAAAATTACAACACAGGAAAATCGGCTTATGAAGGGCATTATTTGCATAACAATGTAAATGTTGTTAGTGATACGGCTTTGATTCGCTGTTGTGCCGGTGATTATATTATTTATTGCAATCAGAACTGCAATCGCTATATTATTGAAACACTGGAGCCACATGCTCAGGATGCTTTTTTTGCCTGGAATTTCTTTGATGAGATTCTACAGCAAAAAGAATACTTCTCCGATTATTTATGGGATGATGTGGCCATTGAATTCCTAAAAGAGCATCCTGCCATTAAAGAAGAATTCGAAGAAAAAAAGCGAAAAGATTCCACTTTCGCAGCAAGCACTTGGGCAATGTACAGCTGGATCTTTGAACGATCGAAATGGTACGAGCCCAGTCATTTACGCTACCCAGTTTTGCGTTTGGATCACAAAATACCTGAAAATATGCTTCAAAACAAGACGAATAAAATTTCAAATAATTGATTTGCAATGAAATAATGCATCTATAGATTGGATTAATTGTTTTTTTCGCATCTTTGCGCCCCCTTCATGCGGAGAATGAGGGGGAATTAAAAAAACAAATAAATTATATGCCAACAAAAATTAGATTACAACGTCATGGAAAGAAGGGCAAACCTTATTTCCATATTGTGGTGGCGGATGGTCGTGCTCCGAGAGATGGACGTTTCATCGAGAGAATCGGTTCTTATAACCCGATTACAAATCCTGCAACAATCGAGATTGACAACGATCGTGCAACGGATTGGATGATGAAAGGTGCTCAGCCTACTGACACGACCCGCGCTATCCTTAGTTACAAGGGAGTTTTATTCCGTGTACACTTAAACAAAGGAGTTGCAAAAGGAATGCTTACTCAAGAGCAAGCCGATGCCAAGTATGATCTTTGGTTGCAGGAAAAAGCAAACAAGATTGATACGAAGAAATCAACCCTTGCTAAAGACAAAGCGAGCACCATGACTTCTCGCTTAGAGAACGAAACGAAAGTGAATGCTGCTCGTATCGAAGCTCGTAAACGCAAAGAAGCAGAAGCTTTAGCACCTGCTGCTGAAGAAACTTCGGAAGCAAGCAATGATGCTCCTGCTGAAGAAGGAGAAGCACCTGCAGAAGCATAATTCAAAATAATTATTTCAGAAGGCTGCCATTTACTATGGCAGCCTTCTTATATTTTACTCCATCACAATGAATACCTATCCAGAACACTTTCATCTCGGCACCATAGTTCGCACACATGGTGTTAAAGGCGATTTTATCGTAGCTCTGGAATCAGACAATCCAAATGGTTATAAATCATTGAAGATTGTATACCTCCAAATTGATGAGGTACTTAAAGAGTACAACGTCAAAAAAATTTCGATTAAAGAAAAAGAAAGAACGGCGTATCTACACCTTGAAGGAATAGAAGATATGACGACCGCTGAAAACTATTTAAAGTTTCAGTTATTTCTTCCACTCTCTTCTTTACCCAAATTAAAAGGGAAGAAATTTTATTTTCACGAAGTGAATGGATTTACTGTTGTTGATAAAGAAAAGGGTACGCTTGGACCCATCACTAGCATTTACGACAGAGCAGAACAAGCCGTGATTGAATTTGAATATCAATCGAAGAAAGTTCTATTCCCTTTACACGAAGATTTAGTAGTGAAAATTGATAGAGAACAAAAAGAATTTCACGTTAATTTACCTGAAGGATTAATAGAAATTTATTTAGAATCTTAGAAATTCTACTTGGAAATTATTTTATAATATCAAATTCAAAATTACCGTATTTCAATAGGTTGATCGCCTTCGTTTCATACCCGCAATTTTCACAAACCGGCGTCAATTCAATTTCACGACCCGAATTCAACAAAGATTGAAAACGCCATTTAGAGACGCCTGAATTTTCTAGCTCTGAAATTATTCCATGAATCACATCATAACCCATATACGCAGACATCAAAGGATCGGCATGGTAATTCATGATAAACTTTTTTCTGAAATCTTTTAACCCTTTAGATTTTGTATCGATGTACATTCCGTTAAAAATTATCCCACCCAATTCCTTCATCAATTCAGGATCCAAGGAATTGAAGTTTTCCCAGGAAGGCATTCCAATGAGTGCAAATTTATAATTTTCTTTTTCTTCGTTTAACTTATTTAGCAATGATGACAAAAAAGATTCATCGGAAGTAGGTAAAATTAAAACATTAGTTTTTGATTTAGACAACTTTGTTTTTAACCCGGTAAATCCATCTGCCTTATATTGATACAAAGAACAAGCAGATGGTTTCTGCAATAAGCTATCAATTACTTCAGCAAACAACTTAGAAATTTCACTTTCCCCTCTTACATCTCTATAAATGGCAAATATTTTTTCATCAGCATAACGACCGGCAACAAAGTCAGCAGTTTCGGTAATTTGAGTATAATTACTTGGATTGACTAATCGAATCCATTTATTTTTTTCTAATATGGAAGTATTACTTGCTGAGAAGAAATACATCGGAATGGCCCAGCGGTTAGAAACTTTTCCAAGTAATGAAGAAAAGTTAGCAGGCAAAAAAGAAACCACTGCATCTACATCGCTCATGTTCGTTGTATTAATTTTAACAACTGTTGAGAGTGAATCAAAACCGGTATCAATGATTCTAAAATTAATTTTCCGTTTTGTATTATTTAAAGACTCAGCAGCCATCAAAGCACCTTCATATAAATTAAGCGCTCCCACTGCTTCTTGAATAATTAAAGGAGTAGTTCCGGAAGAAGTATCGGCTGCAAAATGCTCTTGAAGTTTGAGAGGAAGTAATAAAGCAACCGTAATAATTTTTACATGGCTTGCGGGCGCATGCACGGTATCTTTTTTTACAGCTTCCTGCTCAGCTTTTGGAACAACAACTACAGGATTCTGAACTACTTTCTTCGCGGACTTTTTAGATGTACTGCATGCACTGATGAAAAAAATCAACAGCGAGGCAAATAAATAATAAAGATGAATTCTTTTTATTCCCATTCTATAGTAGCCGGAGGTTTAGAGCTAATGTCATAAACTACACGATTCACACCTTTCACTTTATTGATAATTTCATTCGAAATTCGCCCCAAAAACTCATAGGGCAAATGACACCAATCGGCCGTCATACCATCTGTAGAGCTCACCGCACGCAGCGCAACAACATTTTCATAGGTGCGCTCATCACCCATCACTCCTACTGAGTTAATCGGTAAAAAAATAGAGCCTGCTTGCCATACTTTATCGTACAAGCCATCACGCTTCAATCCATCAATATAAATCGCATCCACTTCCTGGATGATTCTCACTTTTTCCTTTGTTACATCTCCCAAAATACGAATACCCAAACCCGGACCCGGAAAAGGATGACGATTTAACAATTCGGGAGGCATGCCCAAAGCAGTACCCACCAAACGAACTTCATCTTTAAACAAACTGCGCAATGGCTCTACCACTTTCATCTTCATCTTTTCCGGTAAGCCACCAACGTTATGATGCGATTTAATAGTAGCCGATGGACCTTTCACCGAAACCGATTCAATCACGTCGGGATAAATGGTTCCTTGCGCTAGCCACTTCACATCTTTTATCTCATGCGCTTTTGCATCAAAAGTTTCAATGAATACTCGACCAATTACCTTGCGTTTCGCTTCCGGTTCACTGATACCCGCGAGTTCACGATAAAAATCTTCACTCGCATCCACACCATGAATGTTCAATCCGAAATGTTGATAGGCATCTAATACTTGTTCATATTCATTCTTTCGCAACAATCCATTGTTCACAAAAACGCAATGCAAATTTTTCCCGATGGCACGATGCAATAACATCGCAGCCACACCTGAATCCACACCTCCACTCAATCCTAATATCACCTGATCATTGCCCAATTGTTTTTTTAGCGCATCCACAGTTTCATCAATGAAAGAGCCCGGTGTCCAGTCGCCCGAACATCCACATACTTTATAAATAAAATTCTTGAGTAAATTTTTTCCTTCCACGCTATGCACCACTTCCGGATGAAATTGGAGTCCGTAAGTTTTCTCGCCGTTCACATGGTAAGCAGCCACCCTAACATCCGTAGTACTTGCTATAATATTGAAATCATTTGGAACTTCGGTTATCGAATCGGAATGCGACATCCACACTTGGGATTCATCTGCTACTTCTTCTAAAAAAACATCAGAACGATTTTTCACCGTCAATTGAGCACGACCATATTCACGGGTATTCGAAGGCTGAACTTTTCCTCCACCTTGCAAAGCCATCAATTGCGCACCGTAGCAAACTCCTAACACCGGATAACGACCACGCAAAGATTTAGTATCGATACTTGGCGCATTTTCTTCACGCACAGAAGCGGGGCCACCACTGAGTATAATTCCTTTTATCCCTTCATGAATTTCCGGCAAATGATTGTAGGGATGAATTTCACAATACACATTGAGTTCACGAACACGACGTGCAATTAACTGCGTGAACTGTGATCCAAAATCAATGATCAGAATACTTTCGTGCATAACAATAGCAATAAATTATTTTGAATAACCTAAAAATAAAAGTATTAAAATTAATGAAGGCAAATGAACATTAAATTCATTCACCTTCATCGATCTTAAAATTATTTACCAGCGTGATTTATACTTATCTTTTCTGGCAGAACCTTCAGAAGAAGTTTCTTTTTTACGTTCTCCAGCGCTTGAACTTTTTCTTGCCGGCTTCTCATCTTTCCATGGATCACGTCCAAAATCGGAAGAACGATCGCGACGACCACCACCTCCGGCCATCTCCCCTCTACGCTCCGAAGAACGTTCTCTTCTTGGACCTTCGCTGCTGCTGCTGCTGCTGCTCCGTCCTCTACCACCACCGCCTTCAGGGCGACGACCTCTTCCTCCACCATCATCACTGCGACTTCTTCCTCCACCAGATGGCTTACTATCGCTCAATTCTGTTCTTACTTTGCGATCTTCATACATCGCACCATTCAATCCAGACATTACCGCTTCCATTCGATCCGGCTCTACATCTACAAAAGAGTAAACTCCTTGTACATCGATGCGTCCGAAAATAGCACCCTTCTCACCGGTAGTATCACAAATGAAACGTAATAATTTTCCTTTATCCAATCCATCTTTCGAACCGATGCTCACAAACATACGACTGTGTTTATCGCCATAAGCGCGACCACCACTTTCGCCACCTTTAGTAGGACGCACATCAGCGTTCAAATCAGGAGCATTTTTATAATATTCTAAGAAGCGATTAAATTCAATTGAAACAAAACGATGAATCAATGCATCACGATCTAGATCTTTCAATTCGTCGTAAATTGATTCCAAATAAGGTTCAATTTCTTTTTCATTCACCTTCACATCGTGAATTCTCTTCACCAACTTCATCAATTGCTTTTCACAAACTTCCATTGCATTCGGAACTTGCAATTGTTTAAACGTACGACCTGTTGATCTTTCGATTTGACGAATACGACTCATGTCCTTTGTATGAACAATGGCCAATGATATTCCCGTCTTACCTGCACGAGCAGTTCTTCCGCTACGGTGCATATAATTTTCCAATTCATCAGGAAGATTATAGTGAATAACGTGAGTCACGTCTTGTACATCAATTCCACGAGCAGCCACATCCGTTGCCACTAACAATTGCAAACTACGATCACGGTAACGACCCATTACTTTATCCCGTTGTGCTTGACTCAAATCACCATGTAAAGAATCCGCATTGTATCCGTCGCGTATTAAATGTTCTGCAACATCTTGTGTTTCCAATTTAGTACGACAAAAAACAATTCCAAAAATTTCCACATTCGCATCCACAAAACGCTTCAACGCCGCATAACGATCGCGCGCTTTTACCATAGCATAACAATGCTCAATATTTTCATTTCCCTTTTGACGAGATTCGGTTGTGATTTCAAAAGGATTGTCCATGTACTGTTTTGCAATATTGCTCACTTCACGTGGCATTGTTGCAGAGAACAACCATGTATTGCGACTCTCAGGAGTATTTTCTAAAATAAAATCGATGTCTTCTTTGAAACCCATGTTCAACATTTCATCGGCTTCATCCAAAACTAAAATTTGCACTTTTCCTAAATCAAGTGCTTTACGTTTTATTAAATCGATTAATCGGCCCGGCGTAGCTACAACAACGTGTACTCCACGCTTAATTTTACGAATCTGATCCATGATGCTTGCACCTCCATACACTGGAACTGCTTCAAATCCCTTCATCTCTTTCGAGTAGTTTTGAAGGTCATTGTAAATCTGCACACACAACTCACGTGTAGGTGCAAGGATTAATGCTTGAGGATGATTTTTTGATAAATCAATTAATTGCAACAATGGGAGTCCGAAAGCAGCAGTCTTGCCGGTTCCGGTTTGTGCGAGTCCTACAAGATCACGACCTCCCTCAAGGAGTGCCGGAATTGCTTGTAATTGTATGGGAGTAGGCGTCACAAAGCCCAGTGCTTCAACGCTTTTCACCAATCGAGCGTCTAAGCCCAGTTCTTGGAAGGTATTCATGGCGCAAAGGTACAGTTTTAAAGGCTTGGTTTACAGTTTATATCTAAAAATAATATTTTTGAAAACATTGAGATAAAGGCGTTTCGATTCTCGATTCTCGATCCTCGATTCTCGATTTTTTTGGAATTGCCTAAATTAATTTGGAGCAGAATTCCAATGAATTGCATTTTGTTTCAATTATCAAAATTCAAATTCACATTTTCAATCGATTTAATCAATTAAAGCATTTAAAATCAATGAAAAATAAACTTCAATCGTTTTACCTAATTTTGCAGACTCAAAGCATAAAAAATCATGAAAGAAGTTTATATTGTTTCTGCCGTTCGTACTCCAATAGGAAGTTTTGGCGGAGTATTATCCGGAGTTCCTGCAACTCAATTGGGAGCTACCGCCATTAAAGCAGCTTTAGAAAGAGCAGGTGTGAAACCTGAAGATGTGAATGAAGTTTTAATGGGGAATGTTTTACAAGCCAATTTGGGACAATCTCCGGTAACACAAGCATCCATTTTTGCCGGAATTCCAACGAATGTTCCCGGGACCACCATCAATAAAGTTTGTGCTTCTGGCATGAAAGCGATTATGCTTGGTGCTCAAAGCATCTTATTAGGTGATAATGATGTGGTAGTTGCCGGAGGAATGGAAAACATGAGTGCTGTTCCCTATTATTTAGACAAAGCAAGAACAGGTTATCGTTTGGGTCATGCTCAAATGATTGATGGTTTGGTGAAAGATGGTTTGTGGGATGTGTACAAAGATTATCACATGGGAAATGCGGCAGAACTTTGTGCTACAGAATGCAACATCAGCAGAGAAGAGCAAGATGTTTTTGCTATTGAATCGTATAAGAGAGCTCAAGCAGCCTGGTCGAAAGGATTATTCAAAAATGAAATTGTTCCTGTAAGTATTCCTCAAAAAGGAAAAGAGCCTATGCTCATCAGCGAAGACGAAGAATACAAAAAAGTAGATTTCAATAAAATTCCTTCTTTGCGTCCTGTATTTGTGAAAGATGGTTCGGTCACTGCGGCCAATGCGAGTACATTGAACGATGGTGCTGCTGCTTTGGTACTGATGAGTAAAGAAAAAGCAGAAGCTTTAGGAATAAAACCATTGGCAAAAATTCGTGGATTTGCAGATGCGCAACAAGCACCTGAATTGTTCACCACTACTCCCGCCAAGGCCTTACCCAAAGCGGTAGAAAAAGCAGGATTAAAAATGAGCGATGTTGAATATTTTGAAATCAACGAAGCTTTTTCTGTAGTAGCTATTGCGAATAATCAAATGATGAAATTAGATCCTTCGAAGGTAAATGTAAACGGCGGCGCAGTTTCGTTAGGACATCCTCTAGGCTGTTCAGGAGCGAGAATCATTGTTACATTGTTGAATGTATTGGAACAAAACAATGCTAAAATTGGAGCAGCGGGAATTTGCAATGGCGGCGGCGGTGCTTCGGCCATTGTGATTGAACGCATGTAATAGAACTTTTTCCTGTTGGATGCAGTAAAAAGAAAAAAATAGTATGGGCTACGGAATTTGCCATTTGAATTTAATCTCACTTCGTGCAGAAGCTACGCATCGCAGTGAAGAAATTTCTCAGCTTTTATTTGGTGAAACATTTACCGTGATAGAACAAGTTCCCAATTGGCTAAAAATTCGTATGAGTTTTGATGATTACGAAGGATGGATTCAAGCATCGCAATGTTTTCCATTGGAACTTACCGAGTACAATGAATTGCAAAAGAACAAAGCTTTTCTGAGCTATGATTTGGTACAAATTCTCATCAACCATCAAAGCATCACCTCCATTTTATTGGGCAGCAGACTTCCTTGGTTTCGCGACGGACAATGCAGAATCGGCAAAAACACATTTAGCTTTGAAGGCAACGCCAAACAAGTGGATTTAATGTGCACAGGAAAGATGGTGGTTGAAAATGCATACATGTATCTAAACGCACCCTATCATTGGGGCGGAAAGAGTCCTTTTGGCATTGACTGTTCCGGCTTAACACAAATGGCCTATAAACTCTCCGGATTAGTTTTAAAACGAGATGCATGGATGCAAGCCGAGCAAGGACAAAGCGTTCATTTACTCGATGAATGCCAGGCCGGCGATTTAGCTTTTTTCGACAATGAAGAAGGGAAAATAACGCATGTGGGCATCCTCACATCCAAAAACAGAATCATTCATGCTTCCGGACAAGTGCGTGTAGATAGTATTGATCATCATGGAATTTTTAATACCGAGTTGAAAAAGTATACGCATAATTTGAGGTTGATTAAGAGGATTCTTTAAAGCTGCAAGCTTTTTTGAAATTGGAGAATTGGTGGATTGGAGAATTGGAGAATTGGAGAATTGGAGAATTGGTGTATTGGTGTATTGGTGTATTTCTCTTGGCTATTCATAAATAAGCAAAAATCTGCTCAATCAGTAAAATCAGTGTTCCCTGTTTTAACACTATAAACACAAAAGAACACAAAAGTGCAAAGATGTTTTAATTTTCTATTTCGTTCTCTAGTGACACTCTAGCGACCTCTAGTTTCCTCTAGTGATCTCTAGTGACACTCTAGTGACCTCTAGTTTCCTCTAGTGACCTCTAGTGATCTCTAGTGTCTTTAGTGTTAAAAATGCAAATCCTAATGAAGCTATTATTTAATTATTTTCCCTTGAGGCTTGAGGCTTGAGGCTCCCTTCGACACACTTCGACAAGCTCAGTGGAGTCAGCTCAGGGCAAGTGTAGCTTGTAGCTTGCGGCTTACCCCAGCAACCCATGCTCTGGCTCTAAAACTTGCTCTTCTAAAAGTTGGGAGATGGATGAGTAGGCATTCTTCAAAGCTTTTTTTACTTCGGCTTTGTCCATCCAACGTGCATCTAAAATTCCTTCTTCGGCTTGAGGAACGGGAGTAGAAATGTCGCTGCTGCTCATTAAAAACCAATAAGTTTTTTTTAAGACCATAGCATCTTTGTAAGGATACGTATGAAAACTTGTTTTAATTTGTTTTGCTAATTTCAATTCGCCAATACCACATTCTTCGTACACTTCTCGAATGGCTGCAACGTCTGCTTCTTCTTTGTATTCAATTTTACCCTTTGGTAAATCCCATTTGCCATTTCTAAAAATCATGAGCAATTTATTTGTCTGACTGTTGATGACAACTCCACCGGCTGCTTCTAAAACTGTATATAGCGACGTAAATTTTTTCCAAGTATCATCAATATTCGCCGATTGAATGACCAGACTTTCAGTAAGCGGATTTTCTTCAAATGATTTGACCAATACTTTGAGATGTGACTTTGGTTCATCGCCGTTTAAGCGAATCACCATTTCGGCAACGCCTATTTCATCATGTTGGCTAATAAACTTTAACAATCTCTCGTTAATATAAACGTGATACATTTTTCTCCTGATTAGGGTTTAAAAACATTGGGTAATTCAAAGGAATCAATTAGGTTTGTGCTTCATGGATGATACCGCACCAAAAGTAGCAGAATTCCTGCTTCAAATCAAAGCAATTAAATTGCAGCCAGATCAGCCGTTTATTTGGGCATCTGGATGGAAATCACCCATTTATTGCGACAACCGAATTGCGTTGTCTTATCCAAGGGTACGCACTTTCATCCGACAAGAGCTCGTAAAATTAATAGAAAGCAAATTCGGCCGGCCAGATATCATCGCCGGAGTAGCAACTGCCGCCATTGCTCCCGGAGCTTTGGTTGCCGAAGCGATGGGCTTACCTTTTGTGTACGTGCGCCCATCTCCAAAAGAACATGGCCGACAAAATACCATTGAAGGGGAAGTGCAAGCTAACCAATCGGCAGTTGTAATTGAAGACCTCATCTCCACAGGTGGAAGCAGTTTGAAAGCAGTAGAAGAACTTCGAAAAAGCGGTGTTTTGGTGAAAGGCTTAGTCTCTATCTTTTCATATGGATTTGAAACCGCAAACGAAAATTTTAAAAAAGCAGCATGCCCATGGTACTCACTAAGCAATTACGATGTCTTAATCAAACAAGCAATCGCAACGGGTTATGTTAGAAAAGAAGAGTTGCCTCTTTTAGAAGCATGGAGAAAACGACCTGAAAGCTGGAAAACGAATCCATAGTTTAGAATAATTAATTTCCGATTTTATAAATGATAGCAACATGACCCGCATAGAAAGTGAAAAAGTAATAGTCAATCAATCAGCCGAAGAAATTTTTAACTTCCTAGCTAACTTTAATAATTTAGGTGGTTTGATGCCGGAACAAGTAGAAGGATTTACAGTGGATGGCGATACTTGTAAGTTTACGATTAAGGGAATGGCAACCTTAGGATTAAAGTTTGAAAGCAAAACTCCGTACTCTGAAATTGTGATGGCGAAACATGAAAAAGCACCTTTCGATTTAAAGCTTATTTGTAAAATTAATTCTGAAACTGAAAAAACATCAAATCTTCAATTATTTTTTGATGCCGATCTAAATCCGTTTTTGAAAATGATGGCCGAAAAACCACTGACAAATTTTCTAAATTTATTGGTTCGTAAATACCAAAGTTTGCACGTAGCTTAAAAAACCAGCTTTCAGTTTTTGACTAAACTACAATTCTTGTGTTTGGATGTTTGACTTGAATCACCTTTCCATCTACTTCAAGGATGGCAGCTCCTTCATCATTTACGTCCAATAAGCTCGCTTTAAAACTTTCATTCGTGTTTTTAAAACTCGAAATGCTTCCCAAGCCAAATAAATGCTCGCGATAATTGGTGTTGATTTCTTCCTTGTTTCCATTCAATAGTGACTGATAATCAGACCATACACAGTTAAACAGGAGTTTAGCTTCCGTTTCAGGTAAATATCTTTTCCCGCTCTCGATTCTGAGAGAAGTTGCCGGAGTTTCGAAATCCATATCAAATTGCAATTGGTTTAAGTTGATTCCTATTCCCACAATGGAAGATGATATCAATGAACCCCTTAAATTATTCTCTATAAGAATACCGGCAATTTTCCTTCTTTGAATCAAAATATCATTCGGCCATTTTATTTTCACATCTTCTGTGATTTTTGACTCTATGTAGCGGGCTGTTGCACAAGCAATAGCTTTGTTGAGCAGATATTGCTTTTCAACAGAAAAATTAGGTGGCAATAACAATATTGATGCGTAGAGTCCGTCTCCAGGTAAACTCCGCCAATTATTTCCTCTCTGTCCACGTCCTTGGGTTTGCTCCATGCTAACTACCATGGTACCATCAGGAACCTGATTATTGTTACATAAATCCTGTAAATAATTGTTAGTAGAATCTACAGATGGGAGGACGATTAAATTCATATGAGGACTAAAAATGCGTAATTTTGCAAAAATACTCTATTTAAGGTCGAATGGTGAAAAGTGCAGTAGCGAGAAAGGAACAACAACAAAATGACGTCGAAGATGTTTTAGTGAATGCAGTAGTGAAAGGATTGTTGGATCGCAAAGCAAAAGATATCGTGGTGATGGATCTAAGGAATATTGGAGGAGTTGTTTCAGATTATTTTATAGTATGTCAAGGAGATTCTTCCACTCAAGTAGAGGGAATTGCACGTTCAGTAGAAGAAACAGTTTGGGATGAATGCAGTGAAAATCCCGAACATATTGAAGGAGTTAAAAATGCGCTATGGGTGTTAATCGACTATATAAGCGTAGTAGTTCATATATTTCAGCCGGAACAAAGAGATTATTACGGGATTGAACGCCTTTGGGCCGACGCTGAAACCACTAGAATTGCCGATAATAATTGAATCGTTAAGCGTTTACATATAGACCTTAGCACTAAGAAGAGAACAAAGAAAATGTCTGAGAAATCGAATCCGGAAGAAAAGAAAAAATCTTCCAGCAATTTCCCGAAGCCGAAACAACCACGCTTCAACTTTAATTTTTATTGGATTTATGGTTTAATCCTTTTAATGATAATCGGAACCAGTTTATTCGATTGGGGTAATCACCCGAAAGATGCTACTTGGTCGCAGTTTTCAACCTGGATTAAAAACAATGATATTGACCGCATCGTAGTGGTGAATAAAGAGGTGGTTCAGGTTTACATCAAGAAAACTAAGTTGACAGATCCTGCTTTTAAGGCAGTGAGTAAAAAATCTTTCGGTAACGGTGTTAATGAAGGTCCGCATTATGCATTTACCATTGGTGATGTGGGCAGTTTCAAAAAAGATCTGGACGAGGTACAAAAAGAAATACCTGTTGACCAGCATGTGAACATTGTGTACAACAACAACGATCGCGGCTATTGGGATTTACTATCATGGCTCCTACCGTTCTTTTTGTTGATTGTTATTTACATGTTCATCATTCGCAGAATGGGTTCTGGTGGCGGAGGAAGTCAGATCTTCAACATTGGAAAATCGAAAGCAACACTCTTCGATAAAGACTTACATGTTAAAGTTACTTTCAATGATGTTGCCGGATTAGAGGAAGCTAAAGTGGAAGTCATGGAAATTGTAGATTTTTTAAAAACCCCAAAAAAATATACTCAGTTAGGAGGAAAAATTCCGAGAGGAGCTTTATTAGTTGGCCCTCCGGGGACAGGAAAAACATTGTTGGCAAAAGCAGTTGCCGGCGAAGCACAAGTTCCTTTCTTCTCTTTATCAGGTTCTGATTTTGTGGAGATGTTCGTGGGTGTTGGAGCAAGTCGAGTAAGAGATTTATTTCGTCAAGCAAAAGAAAAAGCACCAAGTATTATTTTCATTGATGAGATTGATGCAATTGGTCGTGCCAGAGGTAAACAACCTTCTTTCTCTGCAAATGATGAGCGTGAAAGTACATTGAACCAATTGTTGACAGAGATGGACGGATTCGGAAGTAATTCGGGTGTCATCATTCTTGCTGCCACCAACCGTGCCGATATTCTTGACCGAGCATTATTACGTCCGGGTCGTTTCGACAGACAGATTTATGTAGAGCTTCCTGACTTGAATGGTCGTAAAGAAATTTTCAAAGTACATGCGAAGCCTTTGAAATTAGATGATAGTGTAGATCTTGGATTCCTTGCAAAACAAACTCCGGGATTCTCAGGTGCAGACATTGCGAATCTTTGTAACGAAGCAGCTCTTATTGCAGCAAGAAGAAATAAAACATCGATAGGTCATCAGGATTTCCTCGATGCCGTAGATCGTATCGTTGGAGGATTAGAGAAGAAAAATAAAATCATCTCCACACACGAAAAGAATGTTATTGCATATCATGAATCAGGACATGCAGCCGTAAGTTGGTTGTTGGAACATACCGCTCCCCTTATTAAGGTAACTATTGTGCCAAGAGGAAATTCATTGGGAGCTGCCTGGTATTTACCGGAGGAGAGACAAATTACAACTAAAGAACAAATCATGGATGAGATTTGCGCTGCCTTGGGTGGTCGTGCCGCTGAAATGGTGAATTTTGGCGCTATCTCTACAGGTGCTTTAAGTGATCTAGAAAAAATTACGAAGCAAGCCTACGCTTGTGTCACTGTTTTCGGATTAAATGATGCGATAGGTAACATCAGCTATTATGATTCATCAGGAAATAGCGAATACAACTTCACAAAACCATACAGCGAAAAAACAGCGGAACTCATCGACGCAGAAGTAAAGAAAATGATTGATGAAGCTTATGTGCGTACTGTAAAATTACTTCGCGACAATAAATCCAAACTCGATATTTTAGCAAAAACACTTCTTGAAAAAGAAGTGATTTATAAAGAAGATCTCGAGCGTGTTTTTGGAAAGAGAACTTGGGACAAAGTAGAAGATGATAAATTGGTAAATGTTCCTATCGCAGAAGTAGTCGACATTAAAACAGAAAGCACAGTAACCGACGAGGTAACACCGACTGGTACTGCTACTTAAACTATTTAATCCATGGATGAAAGTACGAATAGGGAAAAGGTATTGAAGAAAATCAGAGCTTCGTTACTATCGAAGACAGATAATCCGTACCCGCAGCTTTCATTAGAAGCCCCTATTTATTATAGTACCGATGAGGATCCGCTTTTGTTGTTTTGTGAAAAAGCAGAAGCCGCAGGTGTTAAATTTTTTCTCATTGAGAGTGAGTTGGAATTCATGGAAAATTTGGTGAGTTTGGGAATGATTCACAAATGGAAGAATATTTATTGTGTGGAAGATGGCATCAGTAATTTACTTACCGAATGCGAACTTCCACACGAGCTTTTAATCAACAATAAAATGAACATAGACGTTGCCGTTAGCACCTGCGAATGTCTCATTGCTCGAACCGGAAGTATTGTTTTTTCATCTTTAGAACAAAGCAGAAGTATTCCTGCTTTCACTCCTGTTCATGTTGTATTGGCGCGTGCAAGTCAATTAACATCTGACTTAAAAGATGCTCTAGTTTGGTTGCGACATAAGTATCCGAAACTTCCGGCTTCACTGAGTATTGTCACCGGACCCAGTCGAACAGCCGATATTTCCGGTAAATTAGTCATGGGAGCTCACGGTCCAAAACAACTTTATTTATTCCTCATTAATGATCGATGATATGGTCAGAGGAGATACAGATTTCGCTTTAATTTATACCAGCACTAAACCGCTGGAAATAGCAGCTGCTATCTCACTTTTGGAGGAAGAAGGTATTCCTGCATTTAAAATTAACAAGACTGATTCCTCCTATATATTTGGAGAAATTGAATTGTATGTTGCTACGAAACATATCGACAATGGAAAAATGATTCTCATCGAAAACGATCTTCTGTGAACAATTTCCGAAAACGAATCATCACCGGAACGATATTCATCGCCGCAATACTAGGATCTATCTGGTGGGGTCCTCTATCCTTTCAAGTTCTATTTTTCATTGCCGCATTATGCAGTTTGCAGGAGTTTTATAAACTCGTAAAGTCTGATACATTAAAACCTAACTTCTTACTTGGTTTTTTGATAGGAGCCATCAGCTATTTACTCATTTCAATTTCTGCTTTTTCAGATGAACATCTCAATAAACTCGTTTTATTAGCTCCTTTAAGCATGCTTATTTTCATCGCAGAGTTATATCGAAAAAAGGAAAATCCCTTTGGCAATATCGGCTATACGATTTTAGGAATTTTCTATATTATTATTCCCTTTGCGTTACTAAGTCAGCTGGCAGCACACCAAGGAGTCTATGATAGAGGAATTTTATTCGGCTTCTTTTTTCTTGTCTGGAGCAACGACAGCTTTGCTTACGTATTTGGCAATTTATTTGGAAAACACAAATTATTTGAAAGAATTTCTCCTAAAAAATCATGGGAAGGAGTCATTGGCGGTGGTATATCCACTTTAGGAATTGCATATTTACTAAGCATTTATCAACCACAAATCGGGCTTACTGATTGGTTGATGCTTGCAATCATCATCGTAATCACCGGTATTTTAGGTGATTTAATTGAATCATTGCTAAAACGGAGTTTAGGCGTGAAAGACTCAGGAACGATTTTACCCGGACATGGTGGTTTTTTGGATCGTTTTGATGCTTTATTTCTCAGTGTTCCCTTCGTATGGGCCTATATTTCTTATTTCGTTAACAATTAAACGATAAAAACTTATTTATTATTCAAACTTTTATAATCGAGAAGCGTATACATTCGTTAGCTTATCATAGGCAATGGGTCTTCACAAAATAGCTTCTAGGTTTTTCCATAGTTTTCCGGTACAACTGGTCATCATGCATTTTAAAAAAAATCAGATGATGATATTGTATTGGTTATTGCTTTTCGGATTCATTACTCAATCCATTGCATCACGATTTGGAATTCCTTATCTGTTTTTGGATCCGGAATACATGGGTCATGTCGGTAAACGATCCTTTTTCATTATGGGATTGGGGACAGGAGCATTCATTATGGCATTTAATATCTCCAGTTTTATTTTGAATAGTTTCCGCTTTCCTTTTCTGGCAACGCTCTCGCGTACATTCGTAAAATACGCACACAATAATTTTATTATTCCGGGAACTTTTATTCTTGCTTATTGCATCTGCATTTATCGCTTCCAATCTATTTATCAATTGCGCCCTTGGAATGAGGTATGTATATACCTATTGATGTTTTTACTGGGAGTTGTATTGGTCATTTTAGTCACCTTGAGGTATTTCATGATGACCAACAAAGACATATTCAAACTTTTTGGTGTTGAAAGTTCAGATACGGATACCGAAACAAGGTCCATTCGTCCATTAAGCGGCGTACAAAGAAAGAACAACTGGAGAGTAGACACATACATTGATTTTCCTGCTAAATTAAAACTAGTGCGTGATGTGCGCCATTACAAACGCTATATGCTCGAGCGCGTTTTTCGTCAGAATCATGTCAATGCTGCTGTTATAGAAATCATCGTATTCATCACCTTTATCCTTCTCGGATTATTTAGAGACTATCCCCTATTCAGAATTCCTGCAGGCGCGAGTATATTACTTTTGATCACCATGTTTTTAATGTTGACGGGTGTCTTTCGCTATTGGTTACGCAGCTGGGCAAACACTACATTAATAGTGCTGTTTATTGTTATTAATTTCTTTTCGCAGTTTGAAATATTCAATCCGCACAACAAAGCATACGGACTAAATTACACAAAAAAGCTCGCACCTTATAACCGCGAAACATTGGAGAGTCAAGTAAACGATAGTTTGCTAAATCATGACATCAAAAACACAACTGAAATACTAGAGCAATGGAAAGCCAGATGGAATGCAAAGGGCATTGAAAAGCCTAAAATGGTTTTGTTGAATGTTAGCGGAGGGGGTTTACGTTCCTGCGTATTCAGCTTTCGAACATTACAAATGATCGACAGCGTTTATCAGGGAAATTTAATGCACCATACTACTTTTGCAACGGGTTCTTCCGGAGGGATGATCAGCTTGTGTTATTACAGAGAATTGTTCTTAAATCATTACGATTCATTAATGATTGCTGATGCGAATATTCAAAATCGCTTTTTAAAAAACATGGGGAAGGATATGTTAAACTCCATGATTTTTAGCGCTACGGTTGCCGACATCTTCTTAAACAATCAACAGTTTTCAGATGATGGTTTATATTATATAAAAGATCGTGCTTGGGCATGGGAAGGACAGTTAAATGAAAACACGAATGGAATCCTTAACAAACGTTTACGTGATTACGAAAAAGCAGAAAAAGAAGCTCGAATTCCGATGGTAGTGATAAGTCCAACGATTATTAACGATGGAAGAGCATTGCACATTGCTGCCCAGCCTATGAGTTATTTGCTGCATGAAAACTCATCAGTTAAAAGCGGAATTCAACCGGTTGCAAACGGCGTAGAGTTTCGAAGATTTTTTAAAGAGCAGAATGCAGACAATATTAAATTGACAAGTGCTTTAAGAATGAATTCAGCTTTTCCATATATCATGCCTGCAGTATCATTGCCAAGTGCACCTGCTATTGAAGTGATGGATGCAGGTATACGTGATAATTATGGAGTGATGAATTCTGTTCAATTTCTTTTCACATTTAAAGAATGGATTGAAAAAAATACTTCAGGCGTTGTCTTTCTACAAATTCGTGATACCTACAAGCACATGAAGGTAGAAGATAACAGCGTAAAAACTTTAATGGAAAAATTGATGGCTCCGATGCGTAATGTCTCCGGAAATTTCATCATTATGCAAGACTATAACTTCGATCGATATTTACAATACGCCAAAGAAATGGTTAAAGTACCGATGGATGTGGTTATTTTTCAAATGCCCGAAACAGATGATCGTGTATCACTGAGTTGGCATCTGACTGAAAAAGAAAAATATTTTTTACGCGAAGCTGCCTTAAACCCAGAAAATAAAAAGATGCTCGATAATTTAATTCGTCTTTTACCTCCGGTAATTAATAAGCCGCAAGCTTTAGCAGGGCCTGTTCGAAGCGACTCTTCGGTAAAAAGCTCCACTCTAAAGCACTAGACATTGGCACGGGTGTATCCAATGAACCGATACGTACAGGTGCTGCATCCAATTCAGCAAAACATCTTTCGGATATACATGACGTTATCTCAGCTCCTATTCCACCGGTGATGGTATCTTCGTGCATTATTATAACTTTCGAATTCTTCTTCACCGATTTAATTACTGTTTCTTCGTCCCAAGGCAAGAGTGTTCTCAAATCAATCAAATCAGCAGAAATATCCGGATACTTATCTAATATTTCCATCGCCCAATGCACGCCGAGTCCGTAGGTCACAATAGTCAAATCATTTCCTTCGCGAATTAATTTTGCCTTGCCAATTTCTATGGTATAATAATCATCAGGAACAGAACCTGTAATACTTCTGTAAAGTGCTTTGTGTTCGAAGTACATCACAGGATTGGGATCTTCAATTGCAGCAGCTAATAATCCCTTCGCATCATGTGGAAATGCAGGATACACTATTTTTAATCCGGGCACATGAAAAAACCAAGCCTCAGTCGACTGTGAATGAAAAGGTCCCGCACCTACTCCTGCACCTGTTGGCATGCGCACTACAACATCAACATTTTGTCCCCAACGATAATGCGTCTTTGCTAAATTATTGACGATTTGATTGAATCCACAAGTGACAAAATCCGAAAATTGCATTTCAATTATTGATTTGCATTCAGTGATACTTAAACCCAATCCTGCACCTAAAATTGCCGATTCACAAAGTGGAGTATTGCGAACACGCATCTTTCCAAATTGTTCTACAAATCCGGCGGTAGCTTTAAAAGCACCACCATACTCAGCAATATCTTGTCCCATAATGACCAAGTTGGGATGACGTTGCATGGCTTGCTTCATACCATCCGTTATCGCATCTAAAAATCTTTTGTCGGATTTATTATTTGATTCAGGTAATATAGGTGTCGCATCATAGGAAGCAAAACGATCGTTCAACTCGCGTTCATCATCGGCTTCAATTTCTTTTTCAGCAAAAGTGATGGACAATCCTTTTTCAATTTCTTCTTTGAACCCTGCACGAATCATACTCACAAAATCTGCATCGATGACTCCTTCATTCAATAAATATTCTTCATAATTTTTGATGGGATCTTTCTTTCCCCACATCTCAAATAATTCCTGAGGAACGTATTTCGTCCCGGAAGCTTCTTCATGCCCCCGCATACGAAAGGTCATACACTCCAAAAGAATAGGACGAGGACGTTCACGCATTGAAATCGCTAACTCATTTACTTTAGTATAAACTTCAAGAATATTATTTCCATCTACTTGCACGCCTTCAATTCCATACCCGATGGCTTTATCAATAAATTGTTTGAATCGAAATTGCTCAGAACTAGGAGTACTTAATCCATATCCATTATTTTCAATCACAAAAATAACAGGCAAATCCCAAACCGCTGCTACATTGATGCTTTCGTGAAAATCCCCTTCACTGCTTGCACCATCTCCGGTGAAAACTGCAGTTACATGTGGATTTTTTTTCAGTAAATTGCCTAAAGCAACACCATCTGCCACTCCCATCTGAGGACCCAAATGAGAAATCATACCCACGATATTAAACTCCTTCGTTCCCATATGAAAAGACCGATCTCTTCCTTTTGTAAATCCACCCGGCTTACCAGTGAATTGAGAGAATAATCGATGCAATGGAATACCACGCACAGTGAATACACCTAAATTTCGGTGCATTGGTAAAATATATTCTTCGCGATGCAAAGCCATGGCTGTACCCACAGAAATCGCTTCCTGTCCTATACCACTAAACCATTTTGCTAATTTTCCTTGCCGGAGTAATACCAACATTTTTTCCTCAATCATACGAGGTTTTAATAAGGCTTTGTATAAATCGATCAATACTTCGTTCGACAAATTTTCACGATGGTATTGAATGGCTGGCTCGGTCATTAACATGATGTAATTCTTGGTACAAATGTAGGCTTTTTGCCTTTGAAAGTCCTAACTTCGCAAGATGCAAGAAGTCATTGTTATTGTCTTAGTTATAGGAGCAGCCTTCTTTCTTTTTAGGCGGATGAAGCTTTTATCCGGTCATAAAGACAAAGGCGGCTGTGATGATTGTCATTGATAGGAAACAAAACGACCTTCAAAGAAAATACAATTGTATTCTCTTTGAAGGCCATTTTGATAAGGAATTAATTATTTCTTACCTACTAATTTTTTGTTACTTCCTACAGATTTTATTGTTTCAACACTACTATCCACACCATTAAAAGAAATTGCTTTTTTTACTTTTTGAGATGTGAGGGCAACACGTATTACATCTTCCATATTTTCTACATAATGAAAAGTTAAATCTTTCAAATAATCTTTCTTGATATCCAAAATATCTTTTTCATTATCAATGCAAAGAATAATTTCTTTGATGCCTGCTCTTTTTGCGGCCAGAATTTTCTCTTTGATTCCACCAACCGGTAATACTTTACCACGCAAGGTAATTTCTCCCGTCATGGCTAATTTATTTTTCACTCTTCGTTGCGTAAACAAAGATGCCAATGAAGTAAGCATGGTAATTCCTGCGGATGGACCATCTTTCGGAATTGCTCCCTCCGGAACATGCAAATGAATGTCCCACTCATTAAAATATTGTGATTTGATTCCGAATTCTTTAGCATGCGCTTTCAAAAATGCCAATGCAATCACAGCAGATTCCTTCATCACAGCTCCCAAATTACCGGTAAGCGTTAGTTTGCCTGATCCCTTACTCAAAGAAGATTCAATGAACAGCACGCTGCCGCCATTTGCATTCCAAGCTAATCCTGTTACCACACCTGCAGTTTCATTGTTGATCAATTTATCCAAAATAAAACGCGGAGCGCCCAATGCTTTTCTCACATGCGTCTCCGTTACCTTGGAAGGCGCGGGTTCATCCATGGCTACTAATTTTGCAATAGATCGTACCACAGATGCAATGCACTTCTCGAGCGTACGCACTCCACTCTCCCAAGTATATTGCTCAATAATCATTTTCAACATTTGAGGTGGAATAGCTAACTGACCCTGTTTTAGTCCGTGTGCTTCCAACTGTTTTGTCACCAAATGTTTTTGCGCAATATGTACTTTTTCTTCGATGGTATATCCACTGATATCGATAATTTCCAAACGATCGCGAAGTGCGGGTTGAATGGAATTCATAGTATTTGCTGTGGCAATAAATAAAACTTTACTCAAGTCGTATTCGATCTCTACATAATTATCATAAAACGTAGTGTTCTGTTCCGGATCTAAAACTTCTAATAAAGCTGAAGAAGGGTCACCGTGAAAATCGTTTGTTAATTTATCAATCTCATCCAAAATAAAAACTGGATTGTTAGACTTTGCCTTCTTCAAATTCTGAATGATTCGTCCGGGCATAGCACCGATGTATGTTTTGCGATGACCACGAATTTCCGCTTCATCTCTCATCCCACCTAAAGACATTCTCACATATTTACGACCTAAAGCTTCGGCGATGGAACGACCTAAAGATGTTTTACCAACTCCCGGAGGACCTACCAAACACATGATAGGAGATTTCATATCGTTCTTTAATTTAATTACTGCCAAATATTCGAGAATGCGATCCTTTACTTTTTCTAAACCATAATGATCACGATTTAAAATTTTCTCTGCGCGTTTCAAATCATAATTGTCGGTTGTATGCTCTTCCCACGGTAATTCCAATAAAAGCTCGAGATAATTCATCGTCACCGAATATTCTGCTGCCGCAGGATTGATTCGATTCAGACGATCCATCTCTTTATTAAAAACTTCTTCAACGGATTTGTTCCACTTCTTTGCTTTCGCGCGTTCGCGCATTTCAGAAATTTCTTTATCAGGAGTATTCCCTCCTAATTCTTCTTGAATGGTTTTTAATTGTTGATTTAAAAAATATTCGCGCTGCTGTTTATCTAAATCCGTTTTTACTTTGCTTTGAATTTGATTCTTCAACTCGAGCATTTGTAATTCTTTGGTAAGATGCTCCAATACTTTAGTCGCTCTATCTTTCAGATCGTTCATCTCTAAAAGATATTGCTTTTTATCTACATCCGCATTCATGTTGGATGAAATAAAATTGATTAGAAAAGATGGACTCTCAATATTTCGAATGGCGAAACTTGCTTCAGATGGTATATTCGGAGACTGCTGTATAATTTCCATAGAAATATCCTTCAACGAATCTACAATCGCATTAAACTCTTCGTCTTTGTGAATACTTGGCACATCAGAAAATGCTTCTACTTTTGCGCGCAGGTAAGGCTCATCTTGAACAATATCGGCGATTTTAAAACGACGTTTTCCCTGTATGATGACAGTTGTATTTCCATCGGGCATACGCAACATGCGCAAAATTTGAGCAATGGTACCGATGCTGTTCAGATCACTAAGTTTAGGATCTTCAATACTGACATCCTTTTGAGAAACCACACCGATGATTCGATCACTTGCATAAGCATCTTTTATTAATTTGATGGATTTGTCACGACCAACAGTAATTGGAATAACTACACCGGGAAAAAGCACTGTATTTCGTAAGGGCAGCACCGAAACAATTTCCGGTAACTGCTCATTATTCATGTGTTCTTCGTCCTCGTTGGTCAATAATGGAATCAATTCCGGCTCGTCGTCGCTGATAAGCATCTGACCAATAGGCAGATCATTATTATCGAATTGTGATATCATAGTAGATTTTTATGTCAGTTTGGCAGTAATACGGGGAAAATTAGTAAAATTCACCCTATTTCAATCATTATGCCAACAGAATATGGTTGACATTCATTGGATATTCTCCAATTAAAATTAAAAAACTTTGTTTTTTTTAAAATCAGGTTAATTTATGTTCGCAAACATAAAGAACCGCAAAAAAGGCTCCATCCATAAAATGGAAGGAGCCGTCTTTGAAATTATCAAATTATCAGATAATCGTATTGGAAACTAGTGATAAATAATCGTAAATTCTATTTTTCTTCTGCCTTTGGATGTAATAACATTAAATAAAGATGAGAGAGAATATTTTTATCTGCTTCAGTCATCGCAATGTTTCTGCGTGTCATCACTTTTTCTGCTAAATCAAGTGCTTTATCAATAACAAACATTTCTGATGCTTGATCAGTTCCCCAGCTAAACGAAGGGACATATTTAGGAGGAAAACCGGCACCGAAAATATTTGCAGAAACGCCGATCACAGTTCCTGTATTAAACATAGTATTGATGCTACATTTACTGTGGTCGCCCATGAACAATCCGCAAAATTGCAATCCGGTATTTTTAAAATCCTCTTCTTTGTATGACCATACTTTTACTTCGGAATAATTATTCTTCAAATTTGAAGTGTTGGAATCAGCACCGATATTACACCATTCGCCGATCACTGAGTTCCCTAAAAAACCATCATGAGCTTTATTGCTGTTTCCATAAATCACAGAATTACTGACTTCCCCTCCTATTTTAGCCCCCGGACCAATGGTAGTCGCACCATACACCTTTGCACCCATCTTCAAGACAGCCTGATCGCCTAATGAAAAAGATCCTCGAACCATACAACCTTCCATTATTTCAGCATCTTTACCAATGTAGATGGGACCCGAAGAAGCATTTAAAATGGAACATTCCACTTTCGCACCCGACTCGAGAAATATTTCACTCGGATTAAAGGTTTGATTTGTGCCTGAAATAACTGCCGATTTACGGCCTTTTGTAAGCAATGCAAAATCAGAACGAATGGCTTCATCATTTAGAGAAAAAATATCCCAAGGAAATTGAATCAACTTTAGCTCGCCGCTATATTCTATTGTTTCCAAGTCTTTAATAGACTTCAAACCATCCAGTCCCACCAATTGATCACGGTGCACACAAGCCGCGAGGATACGGTCTTCCCAACGAATTTGCTGACCAATTTTCAATGACTTTATGAGTCGAACAATTGCATCATTAGGTAACAAAGCACCATTCACCACCAAACACTCGCTGGCACCCACCAGAGGATATTTTCCAGAAAGGTAAAAAGCCGTCAAAGAGCCCGAACTTCCCTTCGGTATTTCCAAAATAAGCTCCCATTTGCTGCGAATGGTCAAAATTCCACAACGCAAATCTCCTACAGGACGTGTAAAAACAAAGGGCAATAATTGATCACGGTATTGATCATCAGCGAGAACAAGTTGCATAACATCTAATTTTATGAAGTGAAAATAACGCATAAAAATCAAATACCATCAATTTTAAATTCATGATCTTCGCAAACATGCGTTTTCATACAATCCTACGAGCGATATTCTCCCTTCTACTCATCACTTGTTTTAGCCCAAGCAAAGCTGATTATGTATGGTCGGGGAACTGTTTAAAAGCCTATGAGGCCGTTATTGCCCTGGATTTTGAAACAGCAGATATATTGATTCTCAAAGAAAAAAGAGAGCACCCTGAAAATTTGTTAAGAGTTTACATTGAAAGTCAAATGGACTTAATCAAATCCTTTGTTGACGAAGATGATATTGCATTAAAAGGAATAAAAATCAGAAACGAACAACGTATTGAGCTCTTAAAAAAACACAAAGGAAAATCGCCTTACCAACGACTATGCATTGCAGAGATGTATTTACAACTCGCCATAGCTAGGGCTCGAATGCAGGAGTTTTTCGGGGCCGCATATGATGTTAGAAAAGCATTCAAACTTCTTGAAGAAAACCAAAAACAATATCCCGAATTTGCTCCTAATTTAAGAGGACTCGGATTGATTCATGCCGCAATAGGAACTATACCCAAAAATTATCAATGGGTGGTAAATCTTATTGGCTTAAGCGGAACCGTTCAACAGGGATTAGACGAACTAAAAAAACTTTTGGCTGCTACTTATAAAAATGAAAGCTATTCCTACATCAGAGATGAAACCCTCATGGTACTCACC
>Ga0209702_10000287_pt1 | contig 102583 bp, 82 predicted proteins | sample FRY01_FD_187210 | JGI IMG/M metagenome (GOLD analysis project Ga0209702, IMG submission 187210) | Freshwater microbial communities from Lake Fryxell liftoff mats and glacier meltwater in Antarctica - FRY-01 (SPAdes) (version 2) | ecosystem: Environmental > Aquatic > Freshwater > Ice > Glacier... | reverse complement strand
TCCAGAGTTTTCCGGGAAAGTAGGAGTTCAATCTCAGTGCGTTCTTCTTTCGAAACTATCAAAGCTGGAGCGATTCTGGCCATGCCGGAGACTAATCCGATTCAAACGAAATGCACACTTAATTCACAAACGATGCACTAGTCCCCGTCGGTGAGATAACGCTCAGCCTCGATAGCCGCTGCGCATCCCTGCCCGGCTGCTGTGATAGCCTGACGATAGACGTGATCCGCAACATCTCCGGCCGCGAAAACGCCAGGAGTCTTGGTGCTGGTGCCCCGGGGATTTTGAATGATGTAGCCGTTCTCATCGACATCGACTAGGTCTCCGACGAATTGCGCGTTGGGAACATGGCCGATGGCCACAAAGACGCACTTAACTTCGAGTTCGGATTTCTCGCCAGTTTGAAAATTCTCCATCTTGACGGCACGGACCTCGCCATCCTCGTCGGTCAGATACTCGGTAATCCCGGAGTTCCAAATTGGCTCAACTTTCTCATTCGCAAGAACACGGTCGGCCATGATCTTGGAGGCTCGAAGCTCCTCACGGCGATGAACCAGATAAACCTTCGAAGCAAAACGAGTCAGGAAATTTGCTTCTTCGCAGGCTGAATCTCCCCCACCCACAACCACGACTGGAACGTCACGATAGAATGCTCCGTCACATGTCGCACAAGAAGTGACACCATGACCCACGAGTTTCATTTCGTTCTCAAGACCGAGATATCTCGGAGTCGCCCCCGTCGCAATGATGACGGTTTGAGTCTGAACTTCGCCGCCGCCGTCAGTCTTCAGAGTGAAGGTGCCGTCGTCATTCTTGTCGATCGATTCGACCTTTTTGTATTCCACCCGAGCCCCAAACTTTTCTGCTTGCTTCTGCATCTGCCCCATCAACTCAGGGCCCATCACTCCTTCCGGAAATCCGGGGAAGTTTTCCACTTCAGTCGTGGTCGTGAGCTGACCTCCCAGCTGGGTGCCGGAGAGGACGAGAGGAGAAAGATTTGCCCGGCCGGTATAAATGGCCGCCGTCCAACCGGCACAACCGGTTCCTATAATAACAACTTGTTCCATGATCTTGAGAGGGAGCGGGGAGAGTTTGATTCCCCAAAAAATGTCTATGCCGGAGCTCCCACGATTTCCGGGGGCATGGTGCCGTCATCGGTGCGATTCCGCTCCTCGGCAGGCTCAGCGACAACCTCCTCCTTCTTCGCATCGTCCGGAAGTTCTGGCGGCTCGGGCGGCTTGGGAGGATCCTTCATTTCGCCATGCTCCATGATGTCCTTGATGTGCTGGGCATCGAGAGTCTCGAATTCCAGTAATGCCAGTGAGATTTTATCAAGGATCTCACGGTTTTCCTTAAGAAGTTTTTCGGCAATTTTATAGGCGGTATCAATGAGATTTTTAATCTCATTGTCGATCTTCTGAGCGGTATCTTCTGAGTAGTTCTTGTTCCCGGCCATGTCGCGACCGTGGAAGTTACCGCCGTCACCATATTCGACCATTCCAAGATCATCGCTCATTCCCCACTCACAGACCATCTTTCGGGCAAGGTTGGTCGCCATGCGGATATCCCCCATCGCGCCATTGGTGACATCGCCAAAGGTCATCTCCTCGGCCACCCGTCCACCCATGAGAACGACAAGTTGATCGAGCAATTCAAGGCGGCGGTGGTTAAACTTGTCTTCCGAAGGAAGGAACATCGTCGAGCCCAGCGAAGGTCCACGAGGAATGATCGTGACCTTGTGAAGCGGATCAGTATGCAGAAGAACCTCGTTGAGGATCGCGTGACCCGCCTCGTGGTAGGCCGTGTTCTTCTTCTCCTTATCAGAAAGTGCCATGCTTCGGCGCTCACGGCCCCAGCGGACTTTGTCGCGGGCTTCCTCGAGTTCGACAATCGTCACCTCTTTAATCCCCTTTCGGGCCGAAAGAAGAGCGGCCTCGTTGATCAGGTTCGCAAGCTCGGCTCCGGAGAATCCGGGCGTTCCACGGGCAATCAGACCAAGGTTGGTATCTAACGCCAATTTAATCTTCTTAGCGTGCACTTTAAGAATCTGCTCACGCCCTTTGACGTCAGGAAGCGAAACGGTGACCTGTCGGTCGAAGCGGCCCGGACGGAGAAGCGCAGGGTCGAGGACATCAGGGCGGTTTGTTGCCGCGATAATGATGACGCCCTCCTGGGTGTCAAATCCGTCCATCTCGACGAGCAGAGCGTTGAGCGTTTGTTCACGCTCGTCGTGTCCTCCGCCCATGCCCTGGCCACGATGGCGACCGACGGCATCAATCTCGTCAATGAAGATAAGGCAAGGGGCGTGCTTCTTACCCTGCTCGAACATATCGCGAACACGGCTCGCGCCCACTCCGACGAACATTTCGACGAAGTCAGAACCACTGATTGAGAAAAATGGCACGTCGGCTTCCCCTGCGATGGCCCGGGCGAGAAGAGTCTTACCCGTTCCTGGAGAGCCCACCATCAGGACGCCCTTGGGGATCGTTCCGCCCAAGGCCTGAAATTTACGGGGATCGCGCAGGAATTCAACGATCTCGAAAAGCTCCTCTTTAGCTTCTTGAATTCCAGCGACATCATCGAAGGTCACCTTCCCTTGGTCCATCGTGAGAAGCTTGGCTTTGGATTTACCAAAGCTCATCGCGCCGCGGCCGGCCGATTTCATCTGATGACGGAAGAGGAAGAAAATCAGAGCGATCAGCAGAAGCACTGGCAGGAAGCTCAGCATGACCTTGCCGAAAGTGTCGTTCTCATTACGGGTCGCGATATTCGACTTCACCAAACCGGCGAGATCGTCGCGCATGATGTGGCTGTTAAGACGGACGACGAATGCGGGAAGATTCTTTTCCTTCAGCGTTTCGGTATCGAAAGGAACGGGCGTTCCGGTCGTGGCATAAATCACCGCTTCATGGGAACCTGGTTTCCGGAAAATCTTAAACTGCTGATCAGCTTCAAGCACGAGCATGTTCTCTGAAAGCAAGATCTTGAGTTTTGCGAAGGGAACTTCCGTGGAACCGATACTTTGCGCTGGTTCCTCGCTCACCCACTGAAGGTTCTCCCCAAAGGTTTGGTTCAGATCATCACTGATACTCCCAATATCAACCTGCACGATCGACTTCACCGGTTTCTGATCGTCCCACGATTTCACGAGAGGTTCTTTCTCATGATACACCCCTCGGATTTCAGCGCGGGTCTCTCCACTAAACGTCACAAGTTCCAACTTACCACCCTTATAAACATCGGGCACGGTCTGGAGAATGCGCCCTTCGATGAGAGCTTCACGGAACTGGGGGAAAGTCAGCTCTTTTGGCTCGCCGGGTCCGGCCGTCTTGTAAGCTGCAAAAATAATCGCGAACGCAATCGCAAAAAGAAAAATCACCTTCCAGTTGATACCACCTTCAGGGGCACCCTGGGGCTTCTTTTGTGATCGGGGGGATTCTGGTGGTGGTTGCTCTGACATAATGAAATTCGGCAATAAAGGGACCCTTCTTGTGCCGACACCGGACGCTAACCCAAGAAAACGGAATGAAAATGCCTTTTTTTTGAAATCAACACGCAGCGCACGGCCCCCCAACGCGGTCACAAAAAACCCGCGTCACAGAAGTAACGCAGGTTTCAAATCTGTCGATTGAGGAAATCCTCCTACTTAGTCTCCTCAGGAGCAGCCTCTTCAGCAGGGGCGGCCTCCACAGCAGGGGCGGCCTCCACAGCAGGTGCGGCCTCCACAGCAGGTGCGGCCTCCACAGCAGGAGCGGCTTCCACAACGGGAGCGGCTTCCACAACGGGAGCGGCCTCCACAACGGGAGCGGCCTCCACAGCAGGAGCGGCCTCCACAACGGGAGCGGCCTCCACAACGGGAGCGGCCTCCACAGCAGGAGCGACCTTCTTGGCGGCCTTCTTGGCAGCAGTTTTCTTCGCAGCCTTCTTGGCAACTTTCTTTGCTGCTGTCTTCTTCGCGGGCTTTTCGGCCTTTGGAGCTGCTTTCTTGAGAGCGGCGTTTACTTTTGCCTGCCCGTTCTTCCGCTTAAGGTATTGATTCCGGCGGCGGCGCTTCAGTCGTGTTTTAAGATTCTGGCCCATAAGATTGAGTTCGGGAAGGGAAGTAGGCCCACCGGAGCAGATGTTCAAGCGAAAAGGCACACCTTGTCTTGATCTTGTCCCCCCGCTACCCTTCTCTTCCGCCATGCCAGGCCTGATTATCAAACCCCGCGCACGGATTTTCCACGGTCACGAGTGGGTCTACACGAGCGAAATCCAGAAGACCTTCGGAAATCCGGAGCCCGGCGACGTCATTACCCTCAAAGACTTCAAGGATCGCCCGCTGGGTACCGCAATCTATAATCCCAACTCCCAAATCGTAGCCCGCCGTTTCTCCCGTAGAACGCAAAAGCTTGATCAGGAATTCTTCAACCGCCGCATTCAGCAAGCCCTCAACTATCGGGCGACCTTAAGCGTCGACCCAGCCCTTTGCCGACTCGTCTGGAGCGAATCCGACGGCCTCCCGGGAATTATTGTCGATCGCTACGGCGACCATTTGGTCCTCCAAACAACCACTTTGGCGATGGACCAGCGCAAGGATCTCATCGTCAATGCCCTCGTCACACTCTGTGATCCCAAGTCCATCACCCTTCGCAACGACTCCTCAATGCGGAAGGCCGAGGGTCTCGAAAACGAAATCACGATGCTTTATGGGGAGCAACCTGCCCCCTTCACCGTCGAGCACGAGGGTTCTATTTTTGAAATCGATCCCGCCAACGGGCAGAAAACCGGACTCTTCCTCGACATCATGGAAAGCTACCAAAGCGTCGCGAAATTAGCGGCAGGCAAAAAAGTCCTCGATGTCTTCTGCAACCAAGGCGGCTTCAGCATCGCCTGCGCCCGCGCCGGAGCGACCTCCGTCCTTGCTGTCGACATTTCCGAAGACGCCACCGCTGCGACCCGGAAAAATGCCGAACTCAGCGGTGTCGAGGTCACCACTGAGACCGCAAACGCCTTCGACTTCCTGCGCAAGCACGAGGAAACCTACGACCTCATCATTCTGGATCCTCCGTCCTTCACGCGGAACAAGAAAACGGTCAAAGATGCCATGCGGGGCTACAAGGAGATCCATCTCCGAGCCCTCAAAATGCTGAACAACGACGGGATCCTCGCCACCTTCTGTTGCTCCCATCACGCCACCCGCGAACTCTTTTACCAGAGCCTGCAGGATGCCGCCGTCGACGGTAAGAGAACTCTGCGCATTCTTCAGAGCCACACCCAGCGGCTTGATCACCCCATCATTGCGACGCTGCCGGAAACGGAGTATTTGAAAGGATTCACCTGCCAAATCGCACCGAACCGCTAATGAAACGCATCCTGCTTCTTGTCCTCGTCCTCGCCTTGCTCATCGGCGGTTATCTCTTCTATCGCAATCAGGACGAGCCGCAGATCAACCGTCAAGTTGACCAGCTTATCGAGAACATCGAATACGAAGCAATTTCACTGCGCAAACCCTCGGATATTAAAACAGCACTCGAAGAAATCCTCGCAGACGAAATCGAATTCTACGGAGCCTTCCCCGTTCCTTCCGGCACCCACACCACCGAAGAGGTCCTCGAAAAAATAAACCTGCTGCACGGATTTATCTCCCTTTGCAAAATCAAGGAAAGCAGCCGCCAGATCGAAGTGAACGGCAACGAAGCAAGGGTCACCGTCGAGACCGAGATTCATATCGCGGCGATGAAAAACAATCAACGCCGTGAGAACTGGACCATGATGTTCGAGCTTAAGAAATTTGAGGTCTGGCGGATCACCGGCATCAAAGGAATCCCCCCTAAATAAAAAATAAAAAAAACCCTTTCTACGGAATAATCCCCGACCTGAGCACTCTCAACTCCATGAGGATCACATGGATCATACTGACACTTACCATCGCCATCGGATCAGCGCAGGAAAAAATCGAGCCTGAAAACTCAAAACCAACAGCAAAAGAAGCCTCTTCTGAGATGACCGGTTTGGAAGTTGGTAAACAAGCACCACCTTTCACGCTTAAGGACCAAAATGGCAATGGCGTCTCGCTTGCTCAGTTACTCAAGAAGGGACCAGTGGCTTTGGTCTTCCATCGCTCGGCTGACTGGTGACCACCCTGCAAAATGCAATTGGTCCAATTGCAAACAAAGATGACAGACTTCAAGGCCGCAGGCGTGCAGGTCGTCGCCATTAGCTTTGATTCAACCGATCTCCTGAAGGATTTTGCATCGAAGCAGAAGATCACGTTCCCACTTCTTTCTGACCCCGATAGTAAATTGATCAATGCCTTCCATATTAAAAATGGTCAGGCACCTTCCAAATGGCAGGGAATTCCCCACCCTGGCACCTTCATTATCGACCAAAAGGGAACAATCCGGTCGAAGCTCTTTCTCGAAAGCTATCGACTGCGCCACACCGCCATCGAGATTCTAGAGGCCGCCAAGGCTGCGAAATCCTGAAAAACCGCCTGGAAAATCGACAGGCTCTACTAGCGAACCCTCAGAGAAGACTGTTTAAGAAACAAAAAAAACGACGTCCTCTTTCGAGAACGTCATTTTTAAAATTTTGAAATCAAAACGGTTTAGCCCATAAGCTCGGGCCAGTCTTCGGTGTGGAAGAATTCGCCAACGGGCTTGTCCGTGCGCTCGTAGGTGTGCGCACCGAAGAAGTCACGCTGAGCCTGCAGGAGGTTCGCGGGAAGACGCTCGGCGCGGTAGGCATCGTAGTAGGCCAGTGATCCGCCGAAGCTTGGGACGGGAATACCATTCGTCGCGGCCAGAGCCACCACTTCGCGCCAATCCTTTTGACCCTCGTTGAGGACCTTGGTGAAGAAAGGCGAAAGCATGAGGTTGGTCGGAGGAATGTCCGCAGTGTAAGCCTCGGTGATACGGTTGAGGAAACGGGCACGGATGATGCAACCGCCACGCCAGATCTTGGCTATCTCGCCAAGCTTGAGATCCCATCCCTTATCAAGACCCACCTTCGTAATGAGGTCGAGTCCCTGGGCGTAGGAAACAATCTTGGAAGCGTAGAGCGCGTTGCGCACTTTCTTGATGAGGTCCTCCTTGCTCATCTCGAGAGTAAAGTCCCAGTTGCTCGGTCCCTGAAGAATGCCGGAAGCAATCTTACGCTGATCGCGCATTGAGGAAAGGATACGGGCTTCGACAGAACCAGCGATGGTGCTGAAAGGAACAGCCTGCTCAACAGAACCCATGACGGTCCAGCGTCCGGTGCCTTTCTGACCAGCCTTGTCGACGATGAGGTCAACGATGTCCTTGCCAGTCTCAGGATCTTTCTGCTTGAGGATGTTCGCGGTGATTTCGATGAGAAAGGATTCAAGGTCACCCGCATTCCAGTCCGCGAAAATATCAGCTTGTTCCTCGTTGGAGAACCCAGCCGCTTTGAAAATGTTGTAGGCTTCGCAAATCAGCTGCATGTCGCCGTATTCGATGCCATTGTGGACCATCTTCACGAAGTGGCCAGCGCCCCCTTCTCCGATGTGCACCACGCAAGGCTCGCCGTCGACCTTGGCCGAGATGCTTTCGAAGATGGGCTTCATCACTTCCCACGTGGAAGCAGGACCGCCGGGCATGATGGAAGGGCCTTTGAGAGCACCTTCTTCACCACCGGAAACACCGGCTCCAATAAAGCGGAAACCAGCTTCGCCAACATACTTGTCGCGACGCTCGGTGTCGGTATAGAGAGAGTTCCCTCCGTCGATGATGATATCACCGGGATCGAGGAGAGGCATGAGGGACTGAATGACCGAGTCCACGGGACCGCCGGCTTGCACCATGATCTGCACCTTGCGGGGAACCGCGAGAGACTGCACAAACTCCTCAAGAGTCTCACAGCCCACGAGCTGCTTACCAGGATTCTCCTCGATGAACTTGGTCATCGTTGCCGTCGTGCGGTTAAAAACAGAAACCTGGAAGCCGCGGCTTTCCACGTTCAGCACAAGGTTTTGACCCATAACGGCCAATCCGATCAGTCCAAAATCACTTTTCTTTTCCATGTCAATTGTCCCACGTGTGCGGGAATGCTTGCCTTATCGATGGACCCGAAAAAATGCAAACCCAATCTGTGGGACAAAATACGACAGCTTAGGCCTTCAACTCATCCTGAACATGAGCGATATCAACCCGAATTTGAGCTTTCAACTCGTCGAGCGACGCAAATTTCTTTTCCTCACGGATCTTGGACAAAAACCCTACTTCCAACCACCAGCCATAAGAATCAGGGACCTCGTCGGAAAAGAGATGCACCTCAAGAGAACGGCACCCGGAGTCATCGACCGTTGGCCGGGTTCCGATATTGGCCACTCCGAGGATGCCATTGCCCTTGATCCGATACACCCCATTGGGCGGAAGTTGTTCTCCATCGACCGCGATATTTGCAGTCGGCACCTCAATCGTCCGCCCTAGTTGCTTTCCCCTCACCACTTCGCCAAAGATCGAGTAGGGCCGCCCCAATAATCGGGCGGCCCCTTCCAAATCATCATTCTTAAGACATTCCCGGATCCGGGTGCTACTGATCCTTCCGCCGTCCAAGGTCACTGCCTCCACCGCAATTACCTCGACGCCAGCCTCCTTCCCCCACTCGGCGAGCCGGACCATGTTACCACTCCTCGCCTTGCCATAATTCCAGTCCTCCCCCGCTGATAATCGCACAGCGCCGCAGCCCAGGAGTTCCTGTCCAAAATCAATCGCATCGCGCTTCGCAAACTCCGGCGTGAATTCGATCACGACCATGAAGTCCACGCCCATCCCACCGAGAATTCGCTTCTTATGTTCCAGATTGGCAAGAATTCGACGCGGCGCACGTCCCGGAGCAAGAACCTGAACCGGATGCGGATCAAAGGTTAGCACCCCCACTCTTCCGCAACCCCGGGCGGCCTCAATTACCGCCTGATGCCCCAGATGCACGCCGTCAAAAACCCCGAGAGCCAAACCAAAGCCAGATTCGGATTCAGAGAGCTCAGTCAGACTGGAATAGATACGCACCGCAGAAATGAATTCCGAATCGCGTCCAACTTCAAGGCTCTTCAACAAATCCGCCCCCCTCTCCCTCAATCTCGATCCCCATCTCCTTGCGAAGCAGCAGATCGAGATCGGATTCGCTTGGCTTCAAACACTCCGATTTTCCGAGTTTGACGATCTGCATTTTCTTCTCGGTTTCACCGATCGCAAGATAAAGGTCGTGTCCTCCGGGAAGATCGGAATATCTGGTCGCCACCACCTTTCCCATAAATCGACCGTCCCCTCCCGCACTCGTCATCATCTCCCCCGATTCCGAGGTGAAATCGTTAAATTTTGAGCCCATTACCGCGTCGATGTATTGCTGAATTTCCTGAGTAGTCATGGACTGTCGCTTCGGTGGACATCCTCGCGCCAAAAATCCCGAGATCAAGACCAGCCTGAGACGGGCTGGAGTTAGAACGACATGGAGAGTTTGCAGAGGGACCCAACTTCCGCCAGAATACCCAGCAGCTGCAAAAAGATGAGTGAACCCGAACCCCGTCCCAACCGCCGACGTCGCCGACCTCGCCGCCCGACCTCGTCGTCATCGAACGCCCATGCCGACAGCGCAGAGTTAGGATCTCCAGAGAAAACCGAGAAGGAGACTAGACTGATGGGACCGACAAAAGCGGAGACCGCACTTTTACCCGCCTTCCGAGGACTTTCCCCCGACCAAATTCACGTGCCCGAGACCCGGACCGAGTGCCAAAACGCGGTCGACGAAATTCTCGCTGCAGGGCTGGGCGGATTTGACACCGAAGCCAAGCCGACCTTCCGAAAAGGTCAGAAATGCGACGGCCCCCATGTGGTGCAATTCGCCCTCACCGACAAAGCCTTCATCTTCCAACTCCATCGAAGTGAGTGTGAGAAAGCGGCCTCCGATCTCATCGCCTCCCAGCACGTCCTCAAGGTCGGCTTCGGCTTGAAGAACGATCACGGACAGATCCGAAACCGACTAGGAATTGCCTTCAACCACGTCCTCGATCTCGATCAAATCTTCCGCAAGCTGGGCTACCGGGGACAAATCGGGGTCCGTGGAGCGATGGGAGTTCTGCTTCAGCAGTGCTTCAAGAAATCCAAATCAACCACGACGAGTAACTGGGCGCTTCGCGAACTCAACTCAAAGCAATTGCTCTACGCCGCCAACGACGCCTTCGCCGCTCTGAAGATCATGGAAGCCCTCCAAGCGGAAGGCCATCTCGAGCGGTGAGGATCTTGGCCTCCTCGATCGCGACGGTGAGGTCTCCGACTTTGAGCGTTTCTCCGGCTTTCACGGCCGGGCAATCGATAATGTCTTGAAAAACAACACGTGGTGTTTGGACAATCAGCCAGGCACCCACAACAACCCCTTCTTCACCTGGGTCTGCTACCATGCGCCGCACGAAAAGCACCAGGCACACCGGAAGTCATCAGGCGAAGACAGAAAAAGCCGACATGCGTTGAGCAAGTCGGCTTTAAAATCAGATTTCTGGTTCGATGAATCTATCGACGGCGACGCAGCAGGAAGCCCGCACCGAGAAGTCCGAGGAGTCCCGTGGAGGGCTCGGGAACTTGATCCAACTGGAAGCCGTTGATAGCAAAAAGTTGGTTGTGGACCAACCCAGCGGTCGCTCCGCTCAGAGGCTCAAAACGAATGGCAACGTTACTACCAGTCGCGGTAAAGTTGGTGCTGAAAGTGCTGGCTGGCCCCCCCGTTTCGGCACCGGAAGAAGGATTTCCACCGGGAGTGCTATCGGACTGATAGCCGCTGCCTGCAAGAGCGTATCCACTGCCGTTGTCGATGTAGACATTGAAATCGCCGAACACGTTCTCGGTATCGTGGTGAACCGACAACCAGCTATAGTCACCTGCCGGAAGCGATCCCAAGGTCAATTCGATCCAAGTCGGAGTTCCCGTCGTGCCATCAAAATTACCGTTGCCTCCACTGCCTGTGCGGGCATCAATTCCGATCCAGTCAGTGACGAGATCCAATGAGAAGGCACCAGGGGTGATGTAGTTGGCGTCATTTCCAGCTCCGCGATCAATACTTTGCTGCACCCGGTTGTCAGTCGTGTTCGACCAAGTTGGAGTTAAGGTCACCGTGGTAGCACCGGTCAGCGCAAAGGTCGTATTATACGACGCAGTGCTAAAGTCAGTAGCGACCTCATGTGCGGCATGATACGACTGGTAACCGGCTGCGTTGTGGGTGGCATTGGCAGAATCGGCAGGATCGCCAACTACGGGCGTTCCTCCCCCGTCTTGATTGGAGTTGAAATCGACCCAAAGAGAGGCCGACGCACTCCCTAGGCAAGCAAAGAGAGTGGCTGTTGTGTATAGGACTTTTTTCATGAACATTTATTTTCGTGAGAATCCCGAGAGGGATGCTCATAATGAGACACCATTTCGAAAAATAACAAGGTAAAAACCCTCATTTAACCGACTTAACCGACTTAACCGACTTAACCGACTTAACCGACTTAACCGACTTAACCGACTTAACCGACTTAACCGACTTAACCTCAATAAATCACATTATTAAATATTGTTTATATCATCTATGTCATTTCATATTTTTCACTGAAGATTATTTAGAGATCCCCAAAGGATTCTTGAAAAGTCGCCTCTTTCGCCTCACCTGGATGATGAATCGTCCAGGGTGCAACGCCGCCCTGAGGGAATGGAAAAACCTCAAGCTCCGTCTCGAAAAGCAGGAGTCCCCAGTCCACAAAAAAGGCACTCCGTTCCCGGGGTGCCTTTGCTTGAATTTTTGTCTAAAGAAGCTTACTTCCGTTTGGCCTCTTCGCGCTCCTTGGCATCTGCGATGACCTTTTCAGAGATGTTCCGAGGACAAGCGGCATAGTGCTCAAACTCCATCGAGAACTGGCCACGACCCGAGGTCATCGTGCGGAGGTCACCAATGTAGCCAAACATCTCGGAGAGAGGTGCCTGAGCCTTGATGCGGATACCACCGGAAGCGATGTCCTGCGACTGAATCATACCACGTCGTCGGTTGAGGTCACCAATCACGTCACCGACGTGGTTCTCTGGAGTGAAGACATCGAGCTTCATGATCGGCTCAAGGATCTGCACCCCGGCTTTTGGCACGGACTGACGATAGGCTGCTCTTGCGGCGATCTCAAAGGCCACCGCAGAGGAGTCAACGGCGTGGAAACCACCATCAGAAAGAGTGACCTTGAAGTCCAAACACGGATAACCGGCAAGCACACCCTTGACGAGTGAGGTCTTAAAGCCCTTCTCGACGGCTGACCAGAATTCCTTAGGAACGTTACCACCCACAACGGTGGACTCAAACTGGAATCCTTCACCAGGCTCAAGCGGAGTGAGGGTGTAGTCGATCTTCGCGAACTGACCGGAACCACCAGACTGTTTCTTGTGAGTGTAGCTATCGGAAATCTCCTTCGTGATGGTCTCGCGATAGGCCACCTGGGGAGCGCCGACTTCGACCTCAACCTTGTGCGTCCGCTTGAGAATATCGACCTTAATATCGAGGTGAAGCTCACCCATTCCCTTAAGAATGGTCTCGCCAGAGTCCAAGTCGGTCTCAACCCGGAAGGAGGGATCTTCTTGGATCATCTTACCGAGAGCATTACCAAGCTTCTCAGCATTGGCCTTGTCCTTCGGAGAGACCGCGAGAGAGATGACGGGCTCCGGGAACACCATCGGCTCCAATGTCGCAGGGTTATTCTTGTCGCAAAGAGTGTGACCAGTTTGGACGTTCTTCAGACCAACCAGCGCCACGATGTCGCCCGCCTGGGCACCATCAAGTTCGGTCCGGTCATTGGCATGCATCTCAACGAGACGACCAATACGCTCGGTCTTACCGGTAAAGGTGTTGAGGATGGTGTCTCCCTTCTTGAGCGAACCCGAGTAGATCCGGGTGAAAGTCAGAGCGCCGAACTGGTCGTCCATGATCTTGAAAGCAAGCGCGCGGAGAGGACCATCCGGATCGGCAAGCGCGAACTTGCCGGTCTCAACCCCCTCATCGTCGAACTCGGGCTCAGGCTGAACTTCGAGTGGCGAAGGAAGATAGTCAACGACCCCGTTGAGGACGTTCTGGACACCTTTGTTCTTGAATGCCGATCCACAGAAGGCCGGGAAGAAATCAAGAGCGATCGTGCCCTTGCGGATACATTTCTTGATCGTCGCGATATCAGGAACGTTTCCTTCGAGGTAAGCTTCCATCACTTCATCATCTTGCTCAACCGCAGTCTCAACGAGCTCATCGTGATACTTCTGAGTGATTTCCTTGAGATCATCCGGGACGTCGGTGATTTCGAAGTTTTCAGGGAGACCGGTGTCATCCCAGATATAGGCTTTCATTTCGAGGACATCGACGACACCTACAAAGGAGTCCTCAATTCCAATCGGAATGGTCATTATAAGAGGATTAGCACCCAGAACATCCCTAGTCTGCTGGATCACGCGGAAGAAATCAGCACCGATCCGGTCAAGTTTATTGACAAAAATGATACGGGCGACCTCGGAATCATTGGCATAACGCCAGTTGGTCTCGGACTGTGGCTCTACTCCACCGGATCCGCAGAAAACACCGATACCTCCGTCGAGAACCTTCAATGAACGGTAAACTTCAATCGTGAAGTCAACGTGTCCCGGGGTATCGATGATATTCATGCGGTGACCGTCCCAAAAACAGGTCGTCGCAGCGGACTGAATGGTAATTCCGCGCTCCGCTTCCTGCGGCATGAAGTCAGTGGTGGACTCGCCATCGTGGACCTCACCCGTTTTGTGAATCTTTCCGGTGAGTTTAAGAATACGCTCGGTGGTCGTGGTTTTGCCTGCATCCACGTGGGCGAAGATGCCGATATTACGGTATTTGCTAAGGTCAATCATGGTATCTGTCTCGAGAACGGCGGGACATAGACACCTTCAGCCCCTTTTGTCGAGTGCGGAGCGAGACTTTTCACACCTACGGCTCCGAATTTCGAGAACCCACCACGATCAACCCTCACTAAAACGCCCAGGATTCTCCTGTTTCCACAATTTCCAGCAAGCGAGGAAGCCGGGCGCGAAATCTTCGGGCACGGCCTTTACCCAACCTTCGATTTGCACCATCGTAAACCATCGACCATACTCAATTTCCACACAAGGAAAACGGATCTTGCCCTCCGCCAGCGTTGCGTAAAGCCGGACATGCTCCCACCCCGTATTGGCATGAGCTCCCAATTTACCGACTTCTCGAACGTCGTGATCGGTCAAGCCGAGCTCCTCCGCCAGCTCGCGCACCGCGCAAGCCTCATAGTCCTCGCCCGCATCAACATGGCCCGCCGCACTGGAATCCCAGAGGCCGGGGCACTTGTCTTTGAGCCGTGATCGCTTTTGCAGAAAAATCTCGCCGTGTTTATTCAGCGCAAAAATATGAACCGCCCGATGCTTAAGATTGTCCCGATGAATGACATCACGACGCTCCGAACCAACGACATGGTCCTCATCGTCGACGACCGCCAGTATTTCGTGATCCCCCTGCCCTTCTTCCTTCGTGAAAAACGGATCGACGAACCGGGTGAGAGCCACCCAATCTTCAAGGCTGAGCTCCTCGGCCCGGGCGGTGGGCAAAAATCCCAGAGTCTGGCAAAGCGACGCCCAATCGACATCGTCGGGGAGATTCTTGCGGAGTTGCTTGCGACGCTGCGCAAAGCCCCGGCGGATCAGCTCATCAAAAAGGCGACGATCGTGAACCGGAAGCTCCGCTTGCCTCGGCTCCAGCGTCATCACGGTCGAGTCAACCATCGGCCGGGGAATGAAGCAGCTCGGTGGAACCACTTTCACTGACGCCCCTTGCCACTCACACTGCATCCGAAGGGTGAGCACCCCGAAATCCTTACATTTGGAATCCGCAAGGATGCGGTCGACCATCTCCTTCTGCAACATCAGGACTGCTCGGGCAAACGGAGAGGGCCCCTTCAGAAAATTTCTCAGAATTGCGCCACCCGCTGAATAAGGGAGATTCCCCAGGAGTTTGACCGTCTTGTGCGCAAAGAAAGGGCGCACATCAATGCGGACCGCGTCGTGACAAATCACCGTCACCTCAGGCCGGTCTGCGAACCGCTTGGTAAGATACTCGGCGAGACGACGATCAAACTCGATCAGGATGATTTTCGCCACCCGACCGATCAAATGCTCGGTCAGCGCACCCGTTCCCGGCCCGACCTCCACCACGGTATCTTCGGGTTGTGGATCCAGTTGATTCACAATCCACTCCGCCGTATTTTGATCGACGAGAAAATTTTGCCCCAGTTTTTTGGAGGGGATCACTCCCGCTTCCGCAAGGATTTCTTTGAGTTCGGTCGCCGTCACAACTGTTCTTTCAATTGCCTGAGCCGGGATTGTCCACTAAAAACCCGCGTCACCGTGACTCTTCCCAACCTCATCACCCTCCTTCGCTTGCTGCTCATCCCGGCTTTTGCCTGGATTGCCGTTCGTTACGGACAATCGGTAGATGCGGGATTCCCCGAGGAATCACTCCGCTGGTCAGCCGTCGCCATCTACACCACAGCCTCCCTACTCGATGGACTCGATGGTTGGATCGCGAGGCACTTCCATCAAGAATCACTCATGGGAGCCATCATGGATCCCTTGGTCGATAAGTTGCTCCTCATGACCGGCCTCGTCATGGCGACCTTTGTCAACTGGGGCGTCGATTGGCATCTGCCCGTCTGGTTCATCGTCCTGGTGATTGCCCGTGATCTCGAAATCATCGGCGGAATCTGGATCCTCTACTTTCTTAATCGGCGCGTCCCCATTGAGCCCCATTGGGTTGGAAAGGTGTGCACCGTGACTCAAATGATCGCGATGGGGTGGATCATGCTCAAGGTCACTGGCATCAATCCCATCTACCCCACCCTGCTGGCGGCCTTCTTCACCATCTGGTCTGCCTACGAATACTATATGATGGGCTATCGCCAGCTCCCAAAGAATCAACGCAAGGCTTGAATTTCTCCAAACTCTCATCCATCTTTCCCCGTGCCCTTCCTAGAACTCCAAGATCTCCAAACCCACTTCCAGGTCAAAAGCGGAGGATTGATCTCAAGAAATATGGAAGTGATCAAAGCCGTTGATGGCGTTAGCTTCTCGATCGAAAAAGGGGAAATCCTCGGACTCGTCGGAGAATCTGGCTGCGGCAAGTCTACCCTCTCCCGCACGATCATGCAACTGCAACCCGCCACCGGCGGCAAGGTGATCCTCGATGGCGAAGAGCTCACCTCGCTGCCCAAGGCCGCCATCCGCAAGCGCCGCCTGGACTTTCAAATGATCTTCCAGGATCCCTACGCCTCGCTGAATCCCCGCATGACCGTTTTCTCAACCCTCGCCGAAGCCATCTGCCAGCGGCATCCGGGACTTAAAAAATCAGGGAACCAACTGACCGAAAAAGTCATCGAACTCATGGCTACCGTCGGCCTCGATTCCCGCCAGATGAGAAAATACCCCCACGAATTTTCAGGCGGCCAACGTCAGCGTATCGCCATCGCCCGCGCCCTCGCCCCCGAGCCCAAGCTCATCATTGCCGATGAACCCGTCTCTGCGCTCGATGTCTCCATCCAGTCGCAGATCCTCAACCTCCTCCTCGATCTCCGTGACAAGTTGGATCTCACCATGATTTTTATCTCGCACGACCTTTCCGTTGTACGCTACATCGCGGACAACATCGCGGTAATGTTCGCGGGCAAACTCGTTGAATATGGTGAGGCCGACCGGATCTTCCACCATCCAGAGCACGAGTATACCCAAAAGCTTCTCTCCGCAATTCCCCAGCTCAAAGCCACTGCCTAAACACAAAATACCATGGACCCAGGAATCTATAAAATCATCCACTTCGTCGGCCTGATCACCCTCTTCACCGGAATTGGTGCCCTAATCACCGCTGACCCCAAAAAACCCGCCGGACTGCGCGGCCCTGCGATGGCCCATGGCATCGGCTGGCTTCTCCTTCTCATCAGTGGATTCGGAATGTCCGCGAAGACCGAAATCGGGTTCCCCGTTTGGATGATCGTGAAACTCGCCATCCTCCTCGCCCTCGGAGCCCTCATCGCGCTCATCAAACGCCGCGCTCTCCCCACTCCCGCGATTTACCTCCTCGCCATCATCCTAGGGAGCATCGCAGCCTATCTCGGATTCTCGAACGGAATCATCACGCGATAGTCGCGATCACTCACGACCTCTTCAAAAATTGTTAGCTCACATTCGGAATTTTCCCAATTTTAGAGCAACTATATCTTGCAGAATTTTTTTTTAATGCCCATCTTTTGGGGCACAAATTAAATTAACGCCTCCCTTATGACCAATATCACTGCAAAATTCTCTATTTTTTCTGCCCTAACCGCCTTCGGGCTCCTCGCCAGCGCTAACGCTGTGACGATTGGATTCGGAACCGCTTTGCCGAATCCAGAACAGGATACGCAGTCGGATGGTACGTCCAACCAGATGCGCCAGAATATCAATACCACTGACACCGTCTTCCTCGCCCCGGGAACCTACCAGGCGATGTCTTGGTCTTACCTTGCCGCGCCTGATGCGACAAATGGTGCAACCCAGCCGGTTTTCCCATTTCTCACAATCCTTAACGGGGTCGGAAATCACACTGTCGTGGCCTTCGGCGCTACGATCGACACCGATCCCGGTGCCAACGCGGGCGTTCTCTTCGGTGGTAGCGACAATATCTTCACGATCGGAATAGGCGGCGCCCTGATCGCCGCAGGTATGCAGAGCACCAGTGCCGCAGGCGTGCAAAATGCCATCATGACAGATACGAGCTTTGGAGTAACCGATCACGCGAATAGCTTGGCCTTTGATGAAGCCAGCAGCGTCGGGGCCACTCTCGACTCCTTCGGCCACGCAAACCTCGCCCGGACCTACGGTTTTTCGATCGAAGTCGTGGCTGTGCCTGAGCCATCAACTTCCCTTCTGGCCTTGATCTCAGTCGTGGGATTCTGTGGAATTCGTCGCCGCCGCTAGATCCCAATTTTAGGTTTTTACTGCAGAGCGCAGGTTCGGTTCACCCCGATCCTGCGTTTTTGCTTTTCGGGCAGGGCGCTTCTCGAAATAAATGGGACCCGGCGTGCAACGCACGCGGGCGTTGACGCGGTCGAGCGTCAACGAGAAGAATTCCGTGATTGAACTTTGTAGAGAATTTCTATTAAGCTGAAATGTGAATCGGTCTGCTTTTTTTTTGCCCACTCCTTGGAGAGGGATGAGGAGACCCTCTCCCACTCGATTGCATGAAAACAAAAACACCCCTCGGCGCCAGAATTCTGTTAGCCGCCTCCATCGGTTTATCACTGATCACGGCCGCGAGCGCCGTCACCATCGGCTTCGGGCCAGTCCTGACCGGCGAACAAGACACACAATCCGACGGCACGACCAATCAGATGCGTCAGAACATCAACATCACCGATACCGTTTTCTTATCAGCCGGGATCTACCGGGCGACAACCTGGGACTATCAGGCCGCCGACGATGCCACAAATGGCGCTACCCAGCCAGTGTTCCCTTTCCTAACGATCGTCAACGGCGCAGCGGACCACACCGTCCTAGCCTTCGGGGCCACCATCGACACCGAACCGGGAACCCAGAACTTGGTTTCCTTCGGGGGAACCGACGACACTTTCGTTGTTCCCGCTGGGGGAGCCACCGTCGCGGCGGGAATTCAGAACACGAATGCCGAGGCGGTCCAGAACAGTATCCTGACCGATACAGGCTTTGGCAACACCGACCACGCGAACGGACTCAATTTTGACGAGGCAGGCAGCGTTGGGGCAACCCTCACTGCGTTCGGGCATAGCAATCTCGCTCGCACTTACGCCTTTTCGATCGAAGTCGAACCGGTCGGGGCCCCTAACTCGACACCACCGATAGTGAGCGGCCTGAGGCCTAGTGACGACGCGACCGCGGTGGCGATCAGCAGCGATCTAGTGGTAACATTCGACGAACCGATCGTGGTCGGCACCGGCAATATCACAATCAAGAACCTGACCGACTTGACACAAATCGCCATTCCGGTTGGCGACGCCCAAGTCACGATCGATAGCGTTTTCTTGACCATCACCCCGACTCAACTCCTCGAGGTGGGCAAGGCATACGCCATCCAGATCGATGCGACCGCGATCGATGACACGACGGGAGACAGCTTTGCCGGAATCGACGATGACGTGACGTGGAACTTCAACACGACTGCGCCTGACTTTGCCGCCCCGGAGACCGCAACCCTCAATCCCGCAAGTGGCGCAATTAATGTTCCGCTCGGTAACAACCTAGTAGCGACTTTTAATGAACGGATCACAATCGGCAGCGGTGACATCGTGCTGAAAAACCTCACCGATGGGACACAGCTCACGATCCCAGTGGGCAATGCCCAAGTTTCAATCTCCGGAGCCGCCTTGACGATCAACCCGACGGACGACCTAGTGCTCGGCAAGAACTACGCTCTCCAGATTGCCCCCACCGCGATCGATGATCTTGCGGGCAACAGCTTTGTGGGAATCAACGATGACACAACTTGGAATTTCACCACTCGGATCCCCGTGATTGGCGGGAGCATTGTCGGTCCAGGTGCCGACATCACAGATGCGACTGAGAACGACACCGTCGACGGGGACCGCCTCAACATCGACCGCACCTTCACCAAACTCGCTGCGGGCACCTACAACGTGAGCGATTGGCGACTCAACGTTGTCATGAGCAATGCCGGCACCGGCGACGTCACGCCAATGCTCCTCACTGGAACCCCGCCATCCTATTCGATCCTGTGGCTCGGAACAGCGTTCGACCCAGATGTCGATGGCATTCAGACTGCGCCGGAGACTGGAAGCTTCACCCTAGAAGCTCCGACAGATGTCTACGCAGGGTTCTTCACGACCAATTTGGGTTCCGAGATTATCGGAACGGACACCAATAACTCCGGCTCGGGCTTCAGCTCCACCGACCACGACAACGACTTTATAACGCCCACTGAGGTTGGGGAAACAGTCGGCGATTTCAGCCACGCCAGCCTCGGTCGAACCTACGCTTTCGAGATCAACGTGGCGCAAGGCTCACAAGTGGATCCTCGGATCACCCGCATCAGATACATCGATGGATTGACACCATCGATAATATTTACTTTCGATTCGATCCCCGGTCGCACTTACAAGATTGAGGCGTCCACCTCTCTGAGGGCTGAAGGGCAACCCGGAGGATGGCGAGAACTCGACGACGGTTTTGAAGCCACAGAGGACGAGAGCACCTACGTTGACTTTCTTTCAGTAATCGCTGGGCCGCGCATCTTCTACCGCGTTCAATTGATGCCTCGTTGATCTGCCTGACTGAGGTGATCCTACCGCGAGAAATTCCGAGGATCACCCGGCTATCGCTGTTTCCGAATTACCATCTCTAGGTTTTTCTTCGCAACTTGGTTACTGGGATCGAGTTCTAGGGCCTTGCGGAATTGCGCCTCTGCCTCGCCGAGTTCCCCTTGGTTTCCGAGCAGGGCACCGAAATCAATGCGCGCTTTGGAATTACCAGGATCTACCGCAATCGTTTTTTTGTAATAGCCGACCGCCTTGCTCTTGCTGCCCTTGGAATCTTCCTGCCACGCGAGCCAGTAATAGCCGCCACTCACTCTGCTCTGCAACCGTGCGCTACGGGCTCCCGTATCTGCGGTTGCCAGCGCGTGTTCGAGATAGCGCAACCCTTGATCGGGAAAGGTGCTGTGAAACGGGTTCGCGACCAATTCCGCGAGCTCGGATGGGGTAATCGGGGTAGTAAACCAACTTCCGGGGAACGGCACCGAAAGATCGCGAAGCTGGTTAGCGCTCGCTTTCGAGAAAGCGACATCGTGGAGGAGCAGATCGGTCGAGACGCGGCCGTAATACACTGCGAATAAGCGCCGTTCCTCATCTAACAGGAGGCTGATGGGGACTGAGAATGATGCCGGGAAATCGTAGAGCGACTTGAGCAGGAAGCGCAGGTGATCCGCGCTGAGTGGTGTGATTGACCCGGTTGGAAAAGGAAATTTGCTCGAGGCAATCAGTTTGCCTGCCGCAAAACGATCGGAGCCGGGCGCCAACTCATCGATCGAGAGTGCGAGGACCTCGAGATTGGCAGCCCGGATGCGCATCTCCTCGCTTGCGAACTCGCGCAACTCCTCACTGCAGCTCCGACAGGTTCCTGAGAAAAGGGTAATGAGGAGCGGCTTTCCTCCCGGTATGAGTCCGACAGATTCCGATTCCCCCTCAGGGGTGTAGCGGAACTCCGGAAGCGGAATTCTTCCTGGTAAAACCATCTGCCCAGGAGGCTGCGGCGCGATTGTCCGTTGCCGAGCGGGTTCAGCGAGGGCAAGCGCGCGCGCGGCAACCTGCTGCAACGCCTCACCTTCCACAATGCGGTAGCGCTCGCCCACCACGATCCCGGAGAACGATTCTTTAATCCCGTCCGGCCAGGTCACGTGTAGCGAAGAGGGCGACGCCCCCGGATCGATTCCAAAGTGGATCCACTTCGAAGATTGCGACAGAAAGGCACTGCCCGCACGCAGCGTCTGCAGAAGTTCGCTGCCATCAGAGAGCGTCAGTTTCAACCGGGCACCAATCGCATCGCGGTTCGAATTTTCACCACCTTCCAGTCGGAACGCGACCGAACGATTCGCCTGTGGCGAGTTGTTGCGCAGCAGACGCAAGCGCGGCGCCGTGCGATTGTGCGCCCATAGGTCTAGGTCGCCATCGCCATCCCAGTCAGTGATGGCCAACGCCCGCCCGTCGTCATCGAACCCGAACCCGGAGACGTACGAGGCGTCCGCAAATCGTCCCCCACCAGTGTTCAGGAAAGTTCGGTTCGTCTCCGAGCCGCTCCACGAGCTTCCTGAGCGCGCCGATTTCATGATGGCGGCCCAAGCATTTGCATACACATCGACCGCCTCCTTGTCGGTGAAATCCGTCGGTGATGGCGACACGACCTGCCGCCAGTAGAAACTTCACAAATCTGGGCCGCCGACCTCGTTGGTCATGTAACCATTTGCCACGACCAAGTCCTGCCAACCGTCGTTGTTGAGATCCGCGAATTGCGAACTCCATGCCCAGAGACCGACATTTACCCCGGCAGACTCGCTCGCGTCGTCGAATTTACCGCTCTCGTTCCCAAGGAAGAGGGTGTTACCACGTGCCATCCGCTGGAAATCGGAGGTCGCCCCCGGATTGCCCTTGCCGAACTGTCGCTGGAAAGCAACGCGCCCACCGGCTGACGAGAACATGTTGCTGACGTAGACATCCATTCTCCCATCGCGGTTGGCATCGCCCCACGCCACCGACATCCCAGAGGAAATGTCCTCCACCCTAGCAGCGCTGGCGACATCCGTGAAGCGACCGGCATCATTGCGGAACAGGTTGTTGCGGCCGAAGTCGTTGGCGACGTAGAGATCTTGGTCGCCGTCGTTGTCGTAGTCCTCCCATGACGCAGCAAAGCTCCAGCGATCGCCACCCGTGGAGATTCCAGTAGCGGTGGTCGCATCAGAAAATTGGAGCTCCCCAACATTTTTCAGGAGCGCATTGCGACCACCGTTTTCGGCATCATTAAACGGCAGTGGTGGTCCGGCGGTAGATCCACCTAGACCGCCGGCGGACGAATCAGCGCCGTAGTTACAGACGAACAGATCGAGATCGCCATCGCCGTCGTAGTCGGCCGCGGACAAAGACTGCGGGTTCGACATCCCGGGGATTCCACCGCGCAGCGAGAAGGTTGCCTTGCCATCATTTTCCAAAACGAGTAAAAGAGCGACTGTCGCGACGACTAAATCCTGATCGCCATCATTGTCGAGATCGAGGAACAGCGCCGACTTGGAAGATTCGAGCCAGTCGACGCCAGCCTGCTGCGAAACGTCGCGGGTGGTGCCGTCCGGGTTCTGTAAATACAAACGGTTGGGCAAACCGCCGCCATCACAGACATAGAGATCATCGAGCCCATCACCATTCGCATCACCGACCGCGATTCCGTGGTGCCCGGTAAAATGCATGTCGTCGATCTTAGTCAGGGTTCGAGCCCAGTGTGTCATCGGCGAATCGTGCGGACCGATTTCTTCCGGTAGCACGTTGCCAGCGACGTCTTCGAACATCGGTTTTTTTCCGGTGCGTGTGACCTCTTCGAGGGAAAGCAGTGTGAGTTGTTTTAGCCGTGGCGGTTCGCCAGGTTCGAGAGTGGAAAATGCCCAGTCGCAATCCCATACGCTGGTCGTCTGTCGCCATTGCCCAGCGACGGACTCATCGTGAGTGGAGGCGATGACCCGCGTGGAAAAATCGTCCTCGCCTTGGGTAATACGAATGATCTTTCGCGCGCCATGCTGCTTTGGAAGCGCCCTGAGGAAGGCGATCTTGTCCAAGGTGAGGACTTCGTCACCAGACTGTCCGCCTTGCAAACGACGCACTAGAATCCCGTCACTGGAATAGATCTCAACCAGATCAGGCCTGAGCGGGGTCCCCCGGAAGTCCTCGGTGACCGGCTTATCGACACCGTCTTTGTCAAAAATCAGAGTGAGTGCGCGGGCGGCAGCGTCGCTTTGCAACTCGCTGTCCCAACCGGCCTTCCCCGGATCGAGGTTCTCCAATTGCGCATCGGCGGCCGTCTTTTCTCCAGCACTAGAAAATTCGATATTGGTCGAATCTCCGTCCGCTGCGACTTGGGTCGGGCGTTGATATTCCTTCGCACGCCGCGCCTTTATGGGACCGCTCACTACATCTGGACCAGTGCGATCTGAATTTGGCCTGACCATGTTCGTGATCAACAAAATTGCGCCAGCGAGGCCGGCAAGGCCGAGGCCGATCAATAGGGACTTGGAGATGGATTGCTTCATGGACTCGCGCTCAAGGAATCCTGTCAGAAATCGCTGGCCATTGAAAGTTTTCTCACCAGCTTCAACCTAGTTCATCGTTTGTAGAAGAGGGAGCCGTCCGGACCCAGTGTCGAGCGGGTTCACCGTAATGTTTCCCCCTCATTTGACGAACGGCCATCCACGGTATTACTTGGTCAGCGTCACCTGGAGCCTAATGAAAAAGCGCCCTGCTGGCAGCCTCGTTCTCTGGGCTTCATAACGTATCTGCTGCCCCCCCGCGCCGAGATAGATCGGCTCCAGCTCCGAGAACAGCCCGGAGCCATCCGTCCAAGTTGACAAGTCAGTTGAGACTTGAAACCCGACAATCACGTCGTCTGCAGCTAGGTCACGATCGTATTCGAAAGCGACCGTCGTGCCACTGAGGCTAAGTATCGGCTGGCCATCGCCAGTCAACGCGTAATCTACGAGGTCGGAGACGCCGTTGTTGTCGAGATCAGCATTCGGATCGCCAACGAAGGCCGTTGCGTCAGAAGAGCCCGGGTTACCCCCGGGAGCCGCACTAAGCCGCCAATTTGCCGGGAGGGTGTGGTCAGGATCCGTATCGGGCGCGATCAACACCAAGCTCGGTCCGTCGCCGTCAGAGGCATTTGGCCAAGGGAGTCGGTCGTCGTAGGTGAAGCGACGGATATCGCCTCCCAGCGCATCTTCAATGACAACCTGTTCGCCGCCATTGGCGAGCTTGTTCATGTCGCCGATCCCGTATTCGCCCGAGAGCAAGAATGGGCTCGCCCCAGGATGGCGTGACAGGAAGGCGGCTCGGTTGCGGGCAATTACGACGCGCCCCCCGGCGGGAATCGTCACTGCCGGGAGATCGTAATTAATGCTGGCGGTAAAGCTCACGCCTGTTAGATCGACGTCTAGGGCCCCGATGTTGGCCAACTCGACGAATTCGAAGAGGTCCGCATCGGTGAATCCAGCATTCATCTCTGCTGCCGTCGGATCGGATGGGTTATACATCAACTCGGAGACGGCGAGATTCAAGGCCGAGGCCGGTTCGACAGTGCCGGTGTTCTCGACCGTGATCGTATTGGTGTCGATGAGCACCCCCGAGAAATCATACGCCTCTAGTGTGTAGCTGTGTGAGCCGAACGCCACTGGGATGTCCACCGTCCAGGAATTGCCGTTCGTCCATTCCACCGCGAGCGGATCAGCGCCCCCGGTCAGGCGGATCTCCCGAACGTTCACCCACCCTTCGCCAGAGATCGTTGCCCTACTCGAGGCAACCGTCAGCGGCGAGGGCGTGGTGAGCGAAAAATTGATGGGGGCGATGGAGTTATTAATCTGGGTGAGCACGTAATTGCGGCGTTGATCAAAAGAGTTAAGCTTGCCAGCCCAGTTCTGACTCGAGTCGAGCGAGGCCAGGTGCGTGGTGAAACTGGACATGTAGGCGCTGTTCCACGTCGTGGTGACAATGTCGTGGAGGATGCCGAAGTAGATGCGCCTGCGGGTGGGAACGCTCGCCAGCTTGTTGCATTCGCTGTTGGCGAAGATCGAGGCGGTGGGATCTCCCCCGGCAGCACCGAAGTCCATGTCGTGCGGGAGGAACATCACGCGGCCATCGGGGCGCGCATAGTACATCCCGTTGTGCTGGCTGCCGGATCCGGCGTTGTCCCCCGCCCCGCTGAGGACGGCGTAAGCCATCCCGCGGAACCAACTGTCGACATCGACGATATCCTCGAGTCCAGCGTCGAAGGAGGCTCCCGATTTGCTGAAGTGTTTATTGTAGGCCATGATAGGCGCGAAGTTGTCGGCCTCGCGGTTGTTCTTGTTGAGGAAGAACCAGCGATAGAGTTCGGGGTCGTCGCCGGCATTCGAGACGCCCGAGCCGATCACGCTATCGGGTTGTGGCCGCTTGAAGCCGTTGCCGTCTTCACTGGTCGGATAATAGATGAGTTCGTATTCGTAGAGCTGTCCGTCTCCGCCGTTCTCAAACTGCGAATCGAGGAACACGTCACCGTAGCGCGCCATCTGCAACAGTCCTCCGCCAGTCAACGATGAGTTCGGTGCGAGCACTTTGACGAAGTCGTAGTAGCGGCTGATAACACCGCCGGAGTTGGAGATCATGATGTCGAACAGCAATTCCCGCTGGCCCGGAGACTGACTCTCCGAGCGGTCGATCGCCACCGAGTCGAGCGCGCCACGATACAACCCGTCCGAAGGGAAGCGCACGTGGTAGCCGACGCGGTTGAGGTTGGCGCGCCCACGCTGACTACTCTTCAATCGCACGCCGCAGCCGTAGTAGATGTCCCCCTCACGGTCGATGATCGTGGCGCCGAGACGGTCGTTACTCATCACTTCGATCGACTGGTGCTGAAAGCTGGAGTCCGCCGCAGTCATGATGATGCGGAAATTTTGCCAGCCGTTGGTGGCCGCCAGGCCGTCGTTTACTTGATACATCGCACGCGAGTCTGGACCCGCTTGAGGAAATGTCTGCGTGGCTCCGAGCGAGTCGGCACCAGTCAGGTAGAACTGCACGCGCGCGCCGGATGACTGCCCGGGAACCTGTCCGCTATACAATCCACCCGCGCCGCCACCCATCGCGACAGTCTGAAAGGCGCCACCGTTCACCGAGTAGAACAAGGTGAGGCTGGAAATGCCGTCCGGGTCGTTTGCCACTACCGAAACAGTGGTCGGCGCGCCCGCCGAGGGCACCACCGGAGAATGCTTCATTCCTGTATATGTCGGCCCGATGTTGACCTCAGCACGCGAATTAGGCGCAGATGGGGTTCCGACATCTCTTGGGCGATCAATAACATTCACGTTGGCACAGCGGTTAAAATAGAGCCGCGTGTGCAGCTCTCGCGACCCCGAAACCCAGCGCGCGCGGAACGAAATTTCATACTCGGTGCCGTTAGAGATCGCCGACGAGAGCTTCGTGAAAATCTGGTTGTGCATGTGCTCGGTCGGGCCCGTGGCGACGATACGGAGCACCTTGTTCCCCGGGCTATCGGGATCATCGATGATCTCTCCATGACGATGGTTGCCGACGAGTTTCCAGGCGGCGGCATTGTCGAAGGTGGTGTCGCTCAGCTTCTGCACCGCACTGCCGTCGGGGTTTTCGATCACGCTGATGTCGTCGATCAGCATCTCGCCATCGGAAAGCAGCCCCATGTTGAACTCGCGCCATTGGTTGTCCGGCCCACGACTACTGGCGGCGGTCTCGCGGTAGGTGTAAGTTTTCCACCCCGTCCGGTTGGACTCGTCGCTAGCTGCCCACGCGACCGCATCGCTGTTGTCCGCATCCAAATCGCGCAACTCTAAAGTCGAGCCACCGCCGTCAGCAACCTCAGGCCAATGCCCTTCGTCGAAGTATCTGAGTTCGTCCACCGGGTTGCGGTTGGCATCACGCAGGAGGACATATTCGCTGGTTCGTGACAGCGAACCAGCGAACTCACCAAGGAGTCGAGCCGCCGGAAACGCAGCGGTAAACAGTGCCGAATCACGCGCAACGCAAGCGTGCTCCCCAGATGCCAGCATCGTGCCTGCGGGAAAATTGAAGGCGATACCCTTGTTAAAGTCCCAGCCGCCGAGGTCGATCGCGCTTGCTCCGCGGTTGGCGATCTCGATCCATTGGTTATCTGAGTTGCGGAAGGGCAGCGCTGGTATGCCAAGGGAACTCTGCACGCGTGCATCAAGCCCAACCCCGAATACCATGTCGCTGCTACCCATGCCGCTCTGATGCACCTCCACCGAGAGCCGATTCGCGCCGGACACGAGACTCGAAACTGGAATCTGCAGGGTGCCGATGGCCGCGGTGCCAACGCTCGGACTCGCAAACGTCTCTGGGTTGAGCGCACCCGAAGGCAGGTTGAATTCGCCAACGCGCACGCCGTTGATGTAGAATGCCGCTCCGTCATCGATCTGGTGAGTGAGTTCCAGCGACTCCGCTGTCTTAAAAACCTCCGCCGAGACGGTGAAATCGGTCTCGTAGTAGTAGGTCACCGTCGATGAAGTATAGGGGCTGAGCACCGTCGAAAGCGGTACCGGCAATTGGCTGTTCTCAACACCAATCGGTCCCGTCCCAGTTTTCCAATCGCCGCCGGCCGGGTGCGACGCCATCGCCCAACCAGAAGGCAAATCTACATCGGCATCATTATACCGCCAGCTGTCCCCCATCACGGCCAGTGGAATCATCTCGAATGTCGGAGCCACTCCCAGGGTGCCACCAAGACTTGGCGGGCTGTAGGCGATTTCACTGATCACGATGTCGTCATTGAACACAAAAACATTCGGAAAACCTGGCGTGGCAGTGCTCGGGTAGAGCCAGGCGCCGTTTCTATCTTCGGCACGACCGAGTAGTCTACCCGTCACTTGGCGAGCGTCGAGAACCTCCGTCTCGAAAGCATCAAAGAGGAAAAGTTTTTCGCCATCAGCCGGTCTGAAGCCGAGAGTCGCTTCGTCGATCAGGAGAAGGGCTCCAGGGGCAAGCTGGCCAGCCGCGAGTTGGTGCGCGCGCAAGGGATCAGTGCCAGCCGAGATGATGATCCCTGCCAGCTCGATATCGGTTGGACCGGTGTTGATGAACTCTACCCAAAAGCTACCCTCGGTCGCGGCCGGCAACTCGTTGAATGAAAGCGTTGGCCCAGCGCCTAGATCCACCCCGGCGATTTCCAGATCCAGCTCGACCCCGAAGACGGTGTCGCTGCTGCCAAGACCTTCCTGGTGGACCTCGACCGAAATGCGGTTGCGCCCCGAAACCAGTGCGACGGTCGGTAGCGTCGTATCAGTTGAAAGATTGTCGATCTCCACACCTCCGAGCGCCAAGGTGCTAGCATCGATGACCCCAGCAGGCATATTAACCCGCAACACCTCCGTCCCATTGACATAGACGACAGCCCCGTCATCAAAACCGTGCCGCAACTTCAGCGATTGCAATCCCGCCAGCTGTGCGGCGCTCAAGTCGAACTCGCGCTCATAGTGATAGGTGAACACATAGGAAGGATTGGCATTCGGGTGGCTCAACACCGTCCCCAGCGGGATTGTGGTGCCGCTCTCGAAGCCGATCCCACCCGCTCCGGATTTCCAATCACCGCCAACCGGATGTGCACTCGCCGCCCAGCCCGCTCCCGGATCTGCCGGGGTATCTTTGTATCTCCAGACGTCAGCGAGGCTGATCAATCCAACGGTCGTCGATGGAGGCGGGCCACCGGCATCAGGGAAGTTGGCCGATGCGCGAGTACCCTCGAGTTGCTCCGAGTGAGTCCACCAGTCTGTTCTACCACTGGCGGTGTAGGGCTTACGCTTGGCGAGTGTCGCCCCTGATCCGTCTGCGGCGGCCGGCCATCGAGCGTCATCCCCAAAGTCGAGCTCGTCCATGAGGCGGTCGCTCTGGTTGTAAAGTCTCAATCGCTCACCACCGTTATCGATGCTCCCAGTGAACGGGCCAAACTCACCAGCGCCAGGCGTCTTGGCGACTACGACGTAGCTGCCAGGATTCACCAAGGTGCCGTTCGGGAAGGTGTATCCGATGCCGTCGATCCGCCACCCCGAGATGTCGGTGATGATCCCCATCTGGTTGAACAACTCGATCCACTCGCCGCTCTCATCAAACCCCGCCGGATTGTATTGTAGCTCATTGAATACAACAACACCGTCCGGTGATGCCGAGACAGGATTATTCACCAGTCCGAGGAAGCTGAGGACTAGCGCGACAACGAGGGGAAGCTTGGAAAGGCGCATACTAATGTAATACACCAACGAGAGGGGGAAATGCCAAGCATGAATCGCATTTAATTAAGTGGCGCGCTTCTTTGGTGGTAGTGGGATTCTTGGGGCGGGATTCCTTTAAAGAGGTGACGGGGTTTGGTCAGGAGTTGGGAGTTTTTTGGCCTTCGTTTGAGCGCGGGGTTCTCAGCGGAAGGTCCAGGGTGTATTCGGGGCATAAGCAATGGCACCCCCCCCGTTTAGAGAGACTAAAGCCTCTACATCACCTTAGTCACGCCAGGAATGGCACAGGGATAAAGCCCGTCTTTTCCGGGCTTTGGTCCGGGATCGGCATCCCAGCCATACTTCTCAGGCATGATGGAGACCCCCTTGGCAAGAGCGTCGTCATATTGGATCTCCTGACCTGAGTAGGTCGCCATGCGGCCAAGAATCGCGGTCATCGTACTGGCCGCTGTGTAGTAGGCGTTGTTGATCGGCGTGTTTGAACGGATGTGCTCATAGAGGACATCGTGCTCCGTCTGGTAGGGATCGTTATTCTCTCCTTTGAAGCGCCAAATTGTTTCCCCCTTGGCATCAACAATGCGCCCCGGGAAGGCCTTACCGTTTTGTCCACCAATGATCTCGGACACCCGGTTCATGGTGCCTGGTTGGTGACGACACTGGGAATTCAAAATCGTGCCATCGGCGTAGGTGTATTCGACATAGTGGTGGTCGAAAATCTCGCCCGTTTCCGGTCCGATCCGCACCTGCCGCCCACCCATTCCTTGGGCTTTCACGGGAGGTCCACCTTTGAACCAGTTCATGACATCGAGGTTGTGAACGTGCTGCTCCACGATGTGGTCACCGCAAAGCCAAGTGAAATAATACCAATTGCGCATCTGGTATTCCATCTCGGTCATGCCCGGGACACGCTTGCGAGTCCACACTCCGGCATTGTTCCAGTAAACTTGGCCGTGGGTGATCTCACCAATGACCCCGTTTTGAATCTGCTGAAGGGTCTCGATGTAGCTGTTCTGGTAGTGACGTTGGAGACCGCAGACCACCTTGAGGTTCTTGGCGTCCGCCTGCTTGGCCGCCTCGAGAACCCGGCGAATGCCGGGCGCGTCGGTCGCGACAGGCTTCTCCATGAAGACATGCTTCCCTTGCTCGACCGCATACTCGAAGTGCTCGGGACGGAATCCCGGAGTACTCGTCAAAAGCACCACATCGGCCGCATCGATCGCAGAACGATAACCATCGAATCCGTCAAAAATACGCTCGGGAGGAACGTCGACCTGGTCCTTAAACTGGTTCTTAAACGCGGTCACAGCGCTCTCGGCAGAATCCCGAAAAGCATCCGCCACGGCTACCAGCTTCGTGCCTGGAACGGAAAGACTTTGCGCGGTCGCACCCCGACCCCGGCCGCCACAACCAATCGTGGCAATCTTGATCTCATCGCTCCCGGCGGCCTGCGCAAATCCCGCGAGTGGGAAAGCTGCTGCTGCAGCAACCCCCGTCTTGAGAATTGCTCGTCTGTTTGAGTATTGAATATCGGACATCGCATCACACTACGCGATGTCTCGAACAAATCTAGCGACAAAGCTCGTCTTCGTAGACAACCGTGATTCCGGCCTGATTGAGAACCGAAGCCCCAAACTCACAATCTTCCAAATACATCGCGAGCAACGAATGCCCCTGATGTTGCACCATGAGGGAGAAGGCGTAATCGAGGTTGGTTTCAGCCTCGTAGAGAACTCTCAAACATTTCCGCAAATCCGTGCCCGATTCCTTCATCGTCACCACCACCAATTCGGAAAGAGTAAAGGCAATCCCCTGCTCCATAAACAATTCCTCGGCCGAATCAGGATCGTTAACAATCAAGCGTGCCACCGTGGCATCCCGAGAATCCTGCACACTGAGGCCGATGACATGAATCTCGCGACGGCTTAACAGGTTCAAGAGAGACGAAAATGCCCCCACCCGGTTCGGCAACATCACCGAAAACTGTCGCACAAAATTACGATTTTTTCTCACTTCCTCCGCCGCGCTCATTTGTTGTGCGGTGCTTCTTAGCAGAATACAGTCTTTCGTTCAATCCACATGTCAGCATAGAAAACGCCGTGACCGATGACTTCCACAATCGCTTTGGCGGAATTGCCCGACTCTACGGAATCGCGACTCTCGAGAAATTCTCAAAAAGTCACGTCATGGTGGTGGGGCTTGGCGGCGTCGGTTCGTGGACCGTTGAAGCTCTTGCCCGCTCCGGCGTTGGCAAGCTCTCGCTCGTCGATCTCGATGACCTCTGCGTGACCAATACCAACCGGCAAATCCACGCCACCACGCAATCGATTGGTCAATCCAAAGCCACCGCACTCGCCCAACGTGTCGCCCTCATCAATCCGGAGGCCGAAGTCATCAGCCATCAATCCTTCTACACCGAGGCCAATGCCGAGGCCCTCCTCGCGGACCAACCGGACGCTCTGGTCGATGCCATCGATTCCGTCCGCTCCAAATGCCACCTGCTCGCCACTTGCAAAGAACGCCGGATTCCGGTCATCGCCAGCGGCGGGGCGGGCGGACGAACCGATGCCACGAAGATTCAGATCGACGACCTTTCCAAAACCCATGGCGACGCCCTTCTCCTCTCCGTGCGCCGAAAACTCCGGCTCGAATACCGTTTCCCGAAAGCGGATCAGAAGAAGTCTCCGAAGTTCAAAATCGCGGCCGTTTTTTCCCCCGAGCCACCACGATTCCCAACCTGCGATGGCGACACCACCACCGTCCGCCCCGACACTATTGTGCCTGGAATCAAGTGCGATGCCGGTTACGGCGCAGTCACGCACATCACCGCCACTTTTGGAAATCTCATGGCGGGCTGGATTCTCGACCAACTTGCTTCCCAGTAAGCGCAAAAAAGCTCCGATCTTGCGACCGGGGCTTGAAGATTGAGGACGCTTACTCAGGGAGCTCGGCCACGGGAAGGTTGGTGACCTCCTCACGATAGCTTTCCGCGAGAGGGGTGCTGAGATAACGCTCAGTGGCAGAACATCCGATCGTCACGATTCGCTTCCCTCGATATTCGGGACGCGCCGCGATTTTCAGGGCGCAGGCGACGTTGGCTCCGGTCGAGATTCCAGCGGGAATCCCTTCAAGAGTCGCGAGCTTCCGGGCCATTTCGAAGGCCTCTTCATTGGTCACCGTGATCGTCTCATCGATGATCTCAATATTGAGGTTTCCGGGGATGAAACCAGCTCCAATCCCTTGAATCTTGTGAGGTCCGGGCTTTCCACCACCGATCACGGGGCTGTTCTCCGGCTCAACCGCGATGACCTTGAAGTTGGGGTTACGGGACTTAATGACTTCACCCACTCCGGTGATCGTTCCCCCGGTGCCCACACCCGCCACGATCGCGTCGATGTTGCCATCGGTATCGCGCCAAATCTCTTCGGCAGTCGTCTCGCGATGGGCCTGCGGGTTAGCCGGGTTATCAAATTGGCTGGGTCCGAAAGCGGATGGATCCTCAGCGAGGAGCTGCTTGGCCTTCGCAATTGCCCCACCCATTCCGCGAGGTCCGGGGGTCAGCACGATATCCGCTCCGAGTGCCTTCAAGAGAATGCGGCGCTCGATCGACATCGTCTCAGGCATCGTAAGAATACACTTGTAACCCTTGGCGCGGGCCACGAAGGCGAGGGCGATTCCGGTGTTGCCGGAGGTCGCCTCGACGATGGTTCCGCCAGGCTTGAGGCTGCCATCCTTTTCCGCAGCTTCCACCATGGATTTACCAATCCGGTCCTTCACACTGAAAAGCGGATTAAAGAATTCGGCCTTCAGGAACACTTCACACTCCAGACCTTCGGTCACGGTGTTCAGCTTAATTAAAGGAGTGTTCCCTACGGTCTCGACGATGTTACTAGCAATATTCATAAGTTGATTTTGAGTATTAAATTTGAAAATCGTTTTGTCCAGACTCCTCGTGAAGCCCGCATTCGTATTTACTCCCACCAAAGCGGGTTTCCTCCGCAGACTCGCCCACAATTGGAAGGCGGGTGGAATGCCAATCACCCATCGTGACATAGCCCTTGGCCTCGAGCGGATGACGAGGGAGTTTATGATCGTAAAAATACGATGAGAGTTGGGCATCGGCCCAATCAAGGATAGGATACACCTTCATCGTCGAACGCTGTTGCTCGGCAATCTCGCGATCAGCACGGGTTGAGGACTGACTGCGACGAAGACCGCTCAACCAGACATCTCCCCCAACCTCGGCGAGCGCCCGGTTCATGGGCTCCAGCTTGTTGAGCAGACTGTATTTCCTCATCCCCTCTTCCCCCTGCTCCCAGAGCTTTCCGTAGAGAGTTTCTTGGCGGGCCGATGAGATCATGGGATTGAAAATTCGGATATCGAGCCCCCAGTCATCGATAAAACGCTGGGCGAATTCGTAGGTCTCAGGAAAGCAATATCCGGTATCTACGAAGACCACGGGGATCTCCGGAGCATTCTCTTTGATCAGATGCAACATCGCCGATGCCTGCAATCCGAAGCTAGTGCTGGCGACGAGACGATCCCCGTAGATTTCCTTCAATCGGACGATCCTCTCGGGTGCCTTGAGGCCATCGAGTTCGTGCGAGAGATCTTCTGCCGAAAGATCAACAGACTGGATGGAAGCGTTGATCTTCATTCCGTGGCGTGCTCTTTGTGAACCTCACTTCCGTGGGTCACTTCGTGAATAATTCCAACCCGGATGACAAAGTCGCCAAACTTTTCACCTTGATTCCGCTCCTTGGAATAACGCTCAAGAACGGGACGAAGCAGTCCGGCGATTTCAACAGACTTCACACTGCGCTGCCAGATCCCGCCGATGCGGTCTCCGATAAAGCCACCACCAAGGTGGATATTATATTTACCCGGGGCACGTCCCACGAAGGCAATCTCCGCGATGTAAGGACGGGCACAGCCATTGGGGCAACCCGTCATGCGAATGGTGATGGCATCCTGGGTCAGACCGACATCGTCGAGAATCTCTTCGAGCTCGGTGATCAGATCGGGAAGGTAACGCTCACTCTCAGCGAGGGCCAGTCCGCAAGTTGGAAGCGCCACACAGGCCATCGAGTTGAGGCGAAGCGCCGAACGGTTCTGCTTCGCGCTGATGCCATACTCATCCATGAGCGTATCGATGCCCGCCTTATCCTCGGGAGCGACGCCAGCTACGATGATGTTCTGGTTACTGGTGAGACGCATGTCACCTTTGTGGATCTTGGCGATTTCACGGAGGCCGGTGCGCAGGTGATAGCCATCCTTATCGATGACTCGACCATTTTCAATGAAGACCGTAAGCTGGCTCTTGCCGTCCTCGGTTTCGGTCCAACCATACAGGTCGGCATTGGAATCAAAGCGAACCTCACGGGCTGGAGCGATTTCGTAGCCAAGACGGCTTTCGATCTCCTTCTTGAACCACTCGATGCCTCGATCGTCGATGGTATACTTCAAGCGGGCGTGCTTGCGCTCGGTGCGATCACCGAAGTCACGCTGGATCTTCACGACCTCTTCGGCAACCTCGACGGCTTTGTCAGCCGGGATATAGCCAAGACTATCAGCGATCCGTGGGAAGGTCTGCTCCTGCCCGTGATGCATTCCCATGCCACCACCAACGGTGACATTGAAACCAACAAGCTTGCCGTCTTCTTGAATCGCGATGAAGCCCAAGCACTGTGAGTAAATATCCACGTCATTGCTAGGCGGAATGGCCATGCCGATTTTGAATTTCCGAGGGAGATAGGTTTTGCCGTAGATCGGCTCCACTTCAGCCTCGGAGCTTTCGACCTTCTCTCCATCGAGCCAGATCTCGTGATAAGCCCCGGTCGCTGGGGTGAGGTGATCGCTGAGCCCTTGCGCAATTGCGAGGGCATCCTTGTGCACCGACGAAAGAGCCGGGTTTGGATTGCACATCACATTGCGATTGACGTCACCACAAGCTGCGATGGTATCCATGGCACAGTCGTTGATCTCCTTAATCGTCTGCTTGAGATTTGTCTTAATGATCCCGTGGAGCTGATAAGCCTGACGGGTGGTAAGCTTGAAGTTTTCGTTACCGTAAGCACTCGCCATGCGGTCCATTTCGAGCCACTGGCCGGTCGTTGCGACTCCGCCGGGCACGCGAACACGGATCATGAAGCTAAAGGCCTTTTCAAGTCCTGCACGCTTCCGAGGAATCCGGACATCGCGGTCATCCTGTTGATAGGTGCCGTGAAATTTGAGAAGCTGTTCATCGTTCGCTGAGACCGATCCGGTCGTGGTATCAGCAAGACCTTCGGCAATAGTGCCGCGAAGGTAGTTACTATCGGCCTTGATATACTCGTTCTTGGAGAGCTTGATTTCTGACATGGAAATGGGAGATGAAATTCTTAAAGGTGACTAAGTTGATTATCTTTATCAGGATTTTCCTGCCGAAAGCTCACCCGAATTGTCTGAGGATGCAAATAAAAAGTGCGTGATCAGGAAAGTTGACGGCTCTCGAGTCATGACCTTCACTCCCCCAGCTCATGGCTACCAAAATTTTCCGCCTCCTGCACTTCCTGCCGATCTTGCTACTGAGTGCGTGCATCGAAGGCGAGGAGGAGATTTGGATCAAGGGTGATGGCTCGGGGAAACTCATCGCACATTACAGCCTCCCATCCCTTGCTCTCAGGCAGCTTGGAGATCCTAACGACTACGTCCGCGCAATCAAGCTCATCGACGATCAGGAAGACGGCATCGCAGTCCAGGTGATCACTTTCAAGGTCAAAAGCGGTAAAGCGGTTCTTCATCTCGAAGCCACCTTCGAGAACGCCTTGGACCTTCTCGAAATCGCCGAACGAAACGAATCAGTCTTCCTCGAAGAAGCGGCGGCTGACCCGGAACAAATGGACGCCATCACCGGAAAAATTGACCTCGGAATCGAGGGGCTCAGCCCGACCTTTAAGCGCGCTGTTTCACTCGGCCCCATCTTGCCCGCCCTCCTTCAGCGATCGCCAGCAATGCTGGGGGCTTCCACCTTCAAATACACCATTCACCTCCCCGCCGACGTCACCGAGACCAATGCCCATGAAATCAGTTCGGACAAGCGAACCGTGACCTGGAACTTTCTGCTCAAGGAATACACCCACGATCCGATGGTGATGTCCCTCAAAACAAAGCTCCCCATTCCCTGGTGGGTCATGGCAATCCTCGCGGCGATCGTTTTCCTAATCGCAGGGCTCATTTGGAAAAGAGGCCGTCGCCGGAACCTCGGGGTAGCATTGCGAGATTAGGCTTCGACCAAGTCCTCCTGAAGAAGTCCCGAAATGGCCTTGATGACGTATGCCGATGGACGGAAATTCTCAATGATCACCTCGGTGCGGTCATCCCAGATCATGCGAACTTCTTTGACGTTAAAGTTGGGCGTCTTGTGAGGAGCAAAGAGAATGTCGTCGTGAGTGCTGTTCTCGTGCTTTTTAAACATGGCCGGCACGATGTCCCCACCGAGATGGTCGTCGCGTCCAGTGGCAAGGTGGCAGGTCCCGAGAACCTTCTCATCCTGAATGTCCTGATACGAAACTGGGAGTACCTGAGTACCGAAGCCCAACTCTCCCAAGGTTCCTGTCATGGCATCATCTTGCAGGCGGGCGTTGTGAGCATCGATGGTGGCCTGATCACCCTCGATCAAGGTCGACTTCACCACGTCACGATTGACAACATCGAGCACCCCCAAAGTGCCGTCCTCATACTTCATCGGAAATTGTCCGCGAGCGTCTTGTGGCACGAAGTAAACTTCACCCGCCGGTAGATTGGCAATATCGGGCTTCCTCCCCCGACAAAGACCGTGGGACTTTTGGGCATCCTGCCCACCCAGCCCAAGCCAGGCCGTAAGAATACTGCCATCTTCAAGCTCGAAGTCGATCTCGACCTCGTTGGCGTTGCTCAGGGCCGCCCTCATCTTTTCGGCATCGTCCGCGACCTCCTGGTAATTCACGGACAATCCGGACCTTAGGATTACTTCATTCATCCCGTGCATCGTCGCTCCCCGGAAGTTGAAAATCTTGCACTTCGCCGTCAGAGGTGCCGTCGCTGACCACGTTGAAATACAAAGGATAATATCATAGTTGGAGTAAACATCCCGATCGAGAGAAAGACACGCTCCCTCCGTATTCCAGACCTCATCGTCGATATCGAGATTGGATCCATAGGTATATTTGTAGGCCAGTATTTCTCCGCCGGACATCCCCAGCTTTCGCATCACCCCTTCCTGCAAGCCCTTGTAAAAATAGTGGTAGGCATTGTTCTGAATTTCAAACTGCTCCTCACCCACGAAGGCTAAATCCTTGATCCACTTCGCGGGATCCTCAAAATCTAACAGAATACAGACACGGCAGCCCTGCGTGGGAGCGAAGACCGTCTCTAAGAGATGGTGAAGATTGAATTCAGGAAAAGAGCGCTTGTTGGGATTCAAGAGAATGTCTTCACGGAGGTAATCTGGCTGGCTCATGATAACGGCAAATTAACGCGAGTCCCCAACCCGGCAAGTGATCTTTTTAAACTCCAAACCCGGAAGGCGGATCTTTTTGATTTCTTAAGTCATTCAGCACTCCCGTCATGTCCTCCAACTCAGACCAAACGTCCGGAAGAACATAGAGTGGAGCATTGTGTCGCACCGCTAAGGCTATGCAATCACTGGGACGGGCATCGAGTTCTACGATCTTCTTCTCCATGATTTCATTTTCCGCGGTCAGGAATAGGCGGGCGTAGAAAATCTCGCCCTCGCGCTTCACGATAACGGCCCGCTTAATTTCGGCCCCGAAAGCCTGAAGAGATTGGGAAAAAAGATCGTGCGTCAACGGGCGTGGCGGCTTGGAACCCGACAGCACCGCATTGATGGAAGCGCCGATCGAAGGATCGATATAAAACACGATCGACTTCTGACCATCCCCAAGAAAAACCGCGCAGCCTGCCTGGGTTGGCAGGAGCGCAATGGGTTCAACACGGACGAGTTCACTCACAAAAGAATCCTCGTCCCACATCACTGGAAAATCCAGCGCGGACTTTAGTAAACGTCCCTTGCGTAGCGTTTTTCTTTCTTAAGTTCTTTGAAGTAGTTAACCGCCTCTTCCTCGCTCAATCCGCCATGGGTCTGGGCAATGGTATGGAGGGCCTTGTCAACATCCTTAGCCATCCGAGAAGCATCGCCACAGACGTAGAAGTATCCCCCGCCCTGCAGCCACTCCCAGAGATCGGCACCCGACTCAAGCATGAGATCCTGAACGTAAATTTTCTCAGCCTGATCCCGTGAAAAAGCGAGACTCAGCTGATTGACCACGCCTCTTTTCTGCATCGCGGTGATCTCATCCTCGTAAATAAAATCGGTAGCACGGTTCGGGTTGCCGAAGAAGAGCCAGTTGCGGCCCGTTGCCTCGGTCGCCTCACGTTCTTCGAGGAAGGCCCGGAAAGGAGCAATCCCAGTTCCTGGCCCTACCATGATGGCATCCTTCGAGAGATCAGCGGGCAAACGGAAGGCCTTATTGGAGTGAACAAAGACCCCAGCCGCCACGTCACCCGCCCGGTCGGAAAGATAAGTCGAGCAAACGCCGCCACGATCACGATCATGAGTATTGTAACGAACGATCGCCACCGTGAGATGAACTTCGCCCTCGTGCGCTTTGGGGCTGGATGCGATGGAGTAAAGACGGGGTTGGAGCTTCTTAAGAACGCCCACAAATTCCTCACCGTCGTTGAAATCGGCAGGATGATCAGTGATCAAATCGATCAATTCACGACCCCAGCAAAAATCATCAATGTCCGCCTTCGATCCACCTTCAACAAGGGCCCGCAAGTAGGGAGAACCGGAACGGGCGGACCAAGCGTCAAGGAGCTTCTTATTGAGACTTCTGAGATCGTAAGAAGTGATCAGCGCCTCACGCAAAGGTGCTTCACCACCAGAGGGAAGAGGCACGACATCCTTGGTATTGAAAGGAAGAAGCGGAAGGATTTCATCCACGATCTGCGCCGGATTGTGAGAGTAGACACCCAAGGCATCACCGGCCACGTATTCCAATCCGGAACCGTCCAGTGAAAACTCGACGTGGTAGGTCTCCCGCAAGGAACCCGCCGTATTGAGATTGTAACTGGTGAGAATGGGAGACGGAAAAGGCCTCTTCTTACCATAAGGCTCGTCATCAATGACGGGCTCGTCGGATACGATAGAGACAGCACCACCCATCGCTTCCATGACCCCGGTTTTCCAAACCTGAAATTTCTCGTCATAATCAACGTCACAGTCGATCCGTTGGAAAATCCGCTTGGCACCAAAGGCCTCAAGTCGTTGATCAAACTCGATTCCGCATTGGCAAAAATTAGGATACTCGCTGTCGCCCAAGGCGAAGACCGAGAAGTTCACCTCCCCAAGTGCGGGAACCGAATCCCCCATGAGATACTCGTGGAGATCAGCGGAATTGTCGGGCGGCTCGCCGTCACCATAAGTACTGGTAATAATCAAAAGGTTCTTCTCCTTTGGCAGACGCTCCTTATCATAGGCTGCCATGTCAAAAACCTCGGGATCGTAGTTCCCGTTCTTGAGCGCTTTCAAAAGCTTCTTGGCAACCCCTTCGGAGTTTCCGGTCTGACTTCCCCACAAGATCGTCACAGGCACAGTCGGGCCAGTGGGGGCGACACTAGCACCTTGTCCAGCCAGAGCCTTATTAAGAAATTCACTAAGCCAGGCACGCTGCTCAGTGTTAAACGGGGCATTATCAGGGATGACGATCTGAGAGCTCATTTCAAACATTCCGTTGGTGACAACGGCGCGCGAACATGACTTGAGACTCGGAAGCTTACAAGTGTGATTCGTGACGGAAATTTTGCAACCACTTCAGCCTTTCGGAACACAACACCGAAACCCTTCATCCCCTCTGGACAAAGAGCCCTCCTTTGACATTCTTCATAGACCTCATGAAAGGGCTCCTGAACTTTACCTTCGTCTTCCTCCTCGGCCTGTCCATCACCAGTGGGCAAGAGGTTTCCGAGAACCCCGCTCTCAGCCATAAGACCTACCAAAGCGATCTCAGCGATGCCTACGCCCGCATCAATCCCAGTAAGGATGGCTGGGATTCCGAGGTTCGCGGCTCGCAATATGGCGAGCAACTAGGAGATTTTACCGAGGCCCTTCTGCATCATAAGGAGACTGACGTCCCCTCACCCGACTTCAAAGGTCAGGAAATCCGGCCCGCAAAACTTCGAACCTATTTCGAAAATGCCGGCCTCACCGTCAAACGTGGAGAATCATCACCAGAATTAAAGCCTCTGGATGCCCTTACCCCAAAATGGCAAACGAACCTAAAAATCAAAGTCAAAGTCACCCGGATCGAGCCGGCCAGCTGCGAAGCTCTCCTCACCTTCAAATCACCCCTCCTCCAGATCAACACCCTTTGGAAATGCGATTGGACGGAAACAGACCCTCCCCTCCTGAAGTCTCTTCGGGTTCTTGACTACGAGGAAGTGGAACAAAAAGGAGAGCAACTTCTCTCGGATGTCACCCCTTCCGTTCTTGGGAAAATCCCCTCCTATCAAGAGCAACTCCTCTACTCCACCGACCACTGGCGACTTCGAATGCCTCGCGACTTCGGCCTCGATCCCGCCGCCAACCACGGACTCGCACTCGGTGACGTCAATGGTGACGGCCTCGAAGACCTCTACCTCTGCCAGCAAGGCGGACTACCCAACCGGCTCTTCCTACAAAACCCCGACGGGACCATGCGGGATTTCTCCGCCGAGAGCAAAACGGACTGGATGGACTACTGCGCGGCGGCCCTTCTTGTCGACCTGGACAACGATGGCGACAAGGACCTCGTCGTCTCACAGGATTTCAAAATCCTCTTCATGGAAAACATGGATGGCCAAGGCCACTTCGAACTGATCTTCGGAAGCTCCACTAAATCCCAGAGCTTCTCGCTCAGCGCAGCAGACTTCGACGTCGATGGCTTTCTCGACGTCTACATCTGCGGCTACAATCCATCCTATTCAGAAGCCCGCGCCGGAGCTCTCGGCGAACCCATCCCCTTCCATGATGCCAACAACGGAGGAAACAACATGCTTTGGCGGAACCTCGGCAACTGGACCTTCGAAGATGTCGCCGAAAAAGTCGGACTCAATGCCGACAACACCCGCTTCTCCTTCGCGGCCTCATGGGAAGACTACGACAAAGATGGCGACCTTGACCTCTACGTCGCCAACGACTTTGGCCGCAACTGCCTCTATCAACATCAGGGCAACCTCGAAGGCCAACTCCCCTTCTTCGTTAACATCGCCAGCCAGCTCGAAGTCGAAGATTCCTCCGCCGGCATGTCCGCAAGCTGGGGAGATTTCAACCGCGATGGCTGGATGGACCTCTACGTCAGTAACATGTATTCCAGTGCCGGAAACCGCATCACCTACCAAAAGCAATTTAAGACCGGGGCGGATGAAAAAACCCGCGCCACTTTCCAACAAATGGCACGCGGCAACACTCTCTTCGCGGCCAACGGAAAAGGCGGGTTCCGCGATATCAGCGACACCACCCAAACCACGATGGCCCGGTGGTCTTGGGGCTCGACCTTTGCCGATCTCAACAACGACGGCTGGCTCGACATCCTCGCCGCCAATGGGTTCATCACCGCCGAAGACACCGGCGATTTGTGAAGCGTCTATTGGCGACAGGTCGTGTCGCAGTCACCCCTCGATCCGGGAAACCTCTCCAGCATCAGCAGCTATCAGCAAGGCTGGCGGGCCCTGAACCGTCTCCTTCACGAAAGCAAATCATTCAGTGGCCGCGAGACCAACAACGCCTTCCTCAACTGCGGAGACGGTGGGCGCTTCGCCGACATCTCCACCGCTATCGGCTGGGACTTCGCGGACGACGCCCGCGCCATCGGCCTCATCGATTACGATCAAGACGGCGACCTCGATATCTGGGTCACCAACCGCACCGCTCCCCGCGTCCGCCTCCTCCGCAACAACCTTCAATCTGATTCCAGCTTTGTCTCACTCCAGCTCACCGGTGACGGCAAGAAAACCAACCGCGATGGCATTGGATCCCGCGTCGAAATCACCCTCAAAGACACCGCCGCCCCCGTCATGCGCACCCTTCATGCCGGGCAATCATTCCTCTCCCAATCCAGTCGCTGGCTCCATTTCGGCCTCGGCAAAAACGCCCTCATCGAGAAAGTCATCGTCCACTGGCCGGGCGGAAAACCCGAGGAGTTCTCCGGCGTCTCGGAAAGCCAATTCTTCCACCTCGTCCAAGGCTCCGGTAAAGCCACCCCTCGCGAGAAATCCCCTGCAATCAAACTCACCCCCGGCGAGGCCGAACTCCCGCCAAAGACCTCCATCGCCCGCCTCATTCCGCCTGCCGGTCATGCCCTACCCGGGCTCAAAACAGCCGAGGGCACTTCGATCACCCCAACCGGAACGACCCTCATCGCCCTCTGGAGCAGAACGTGCCCGCATTGCCAGGCCGAACTCACCGCCTGGGCAAAGGAAAAAGACCTCTGGAAGTCCTCCAATATTCACGTAATCGCCTTCTCGACAGATCAAGAACCCAGGACTGAATGCGACGCCTTTTTAAAATCGATTGGCGCCAACTTCACCGCCGAAATGGCCAGCCCTGACGCCGTGGAAATGCTCGATGCCCTCCAAGCCTCTTTCCTCGATCTTTGGCTCCCCATCCCTGTCCCCAGTAGCTTCCTCGTGACCGGAGAAGGAGAAATCCTAGCGGCCTATCGAGGCCCCGTATCTAGGGAGCAAGTCGTCCAGGATGCGGCCCTCGCCACGGCCTCCCCCGCCGAGCGCCGCATGGCCGGTTCTCCTTTCCAAGGCCGCTGGGTCGAAGAGAATCCACCCGCCGCCACCCCCCAACGGGCAGCCCAACAACTTGTGCAACGCAACCAGACCAAGCTCGCCTCGGAATACCTCGCCACCTCTCTCGCCAAACCCTTCGTCAAAGGTTCCAAATTCGACCGCGCAGACAACCTGCTCCTTCTTGGACAACTCCTGGGCCAGCAAGGCCAGCCCTCCCAGGCCGTTCCCCATCTTCGCGCAGCCTATGAACTCATGCCTGCCGACATCCGCATCCTCCGCCTCCTCGCCACCGGCTTGGGCGAGACCGGCGCTCACGAGGAAGCCCACGCAGTTATCAAATCAGGCCTCAAGTCACACCCCGAAAACCCTGACCTTTATCAAGACGCCTCCCGTGCCACGCTCAATCTCAAAAACAATTCCGAGGCCCTTTCTCAGATTGAAAAAGCAGTCTCGCTGCGCCCCTCCGATCCTCGCGTTCGCTTCCAGATGATTGAGATTCTTCTGCTCAACGGCAAGGCCCCCGCTGCCATCGAAAACTGCAAAACCATCCTGAGAACCCAGCCCAAATTCCTCGCCGCCGCCAACCTCCTCTCGCGGATTCTCTCAACCCACCCCGACGAAAAAATCCGCAACCCCGAGGAATCCCTGGCCCTTGCCAACCGCCTCTGTCAGATCACCAAAAACCGGGACGCCTCCCACCTCCTCGCCCTCGCTCTCGCCCAGGCCAATCTCAACAAATTCCAGGAAGCCCAAAGGCTTCTCGAGAGTCTCAAGCAAGCCCTCCCCGCAGAATCTGAAACAGGTCGTGAGATTTCCAAGGCACTCGACAGCGTGAGCGAAAACAAACCGGTCCGAAACACCCTTTGGACGAATCAATTAGACAACGAGTAAGCTCGTTGCCTCGAATTGTCCAAAGACCGAGGTTGCTACGATCTCCAACCGACGGGGAGTTTTTCTTTCTCATACACCGCGAATTTGCCACAGTCCCCCCAGCAATGGAACCACAGGAACTTCAGCAACAAATCGCCCAATCCAGCTCATGGGTCAGCGCGATCCGACAGGAAATGGGACAAGTCCTCGTCGGACAGGATAACCTCGTCAACAAACTCCTCATTGGACTGCTGAGTAATGGCCACATTTTGCTCGAAGGCGTTCCCGGCCTCGCCAAAACTCTTGCGGTGCGGGCCCTCGCCGGCTCCCTTCAGGCAAACTTCGCACGAATCCAGTTCACCCCCGATCTCCTTCCCGCCGACCTCCTCGGCACCTTAATCTATCATCCGGACGAAAAAACGTTCGCTCCGAAACTGGGGCCCATCTTCGCCAATATCATCCTCGCGGACGAAGTCAACCGCGCTCCGGCCAAGGTGCAATCAGCCCTCCTCGAGGCCATGCAGGAACGCCAGGTCACCATCGGCGACACAAGCTACGCCCTGCCCAAACCCTTCCTCGTTCTCGCCACCCAAAACCCCATCGACCAAGAAGGAACCTACTCCCTTCCCGAGGCCCAACTCGACCGCTTTCTCCTAAAAGTTCACGTCGATTACCCCAGCCGTAATGAGGAACTCGCCATCCTCGATCGCATGTCGTCATCCAATGCCAACGAAACGACCAATCCCGTCACCAATCCTGAGACCATCGCCTTGAGTCGGAGCCTTGTTGACCAAATCTACATTGATTCAGCCGTTCGCGGATACATCGTCGACCTTGTCCAGGCCACACGCGACCCCGGTGCCTACGAAGGCTCACTCAAGACTCTCATTCAAGTGGGGGCCTCACCCCGTGCCACCATCAACTTCGCCCGCGCGGCCCGCGCCAACGCCTTCCTGCAAGGACGCGCTTTCGTCACCCCAGCCGATGTCAAAGAACTCGCCCCCGAGATTCTTCGCCACCGCATCCTCCTCTCCTACGAAGCGGAAGCCGAGAACGTCACCACTGACCAAATCATCCAGCGCCTCATGGCCCGGGTGCCGGTTCCTTGAAGCCCCCCTACGAAAACAGCCCCATCAGTTCATCCTCCTCAAGGCCCGGCACCAGCGTTCCGGCACCATCAAGGGCGGACTCCAAAATCTTCTTTTTCTCCTCCTGAAGGGCGAGAATCTTCTCTTCCACCGTTCCCCTCGTGATGAGCTTGTAACTTGTCACGACGTTCTTCTGCCCAATCCGGTGAGCCCGGTCGGTCGCCTGCGCTTCCACCGCCGGATTCCACCAAGGGTCGAGATGAATCACCGTGTCCGCTCCCGTCAGGTTCAATCCGACCCCACCGGCCTTGAGCGAAATCAAGAACACGGGCGCAGATCCCTCCTGGAATCGCTCCACCACTTCCGCCCGCTTCCGGGTCGATCCATCAAGATAACAATAATCCCACTGGTTCTCTAACAGCATCGGAACCACCCCCTGTAAAAGTTGCACGAATTGGCTAAAGACGAGCACGCGGTGCCCACCTGCCACGGCCTCTTCGAGCAAGGATTTGAGCTCATCAAGCTTCACCCCAGCATCCTTGTCTTCAACTTTGAGATTGGGCAGAAGCCGGAGGTCACAACAGGCCTGTCGCAAACGAAGCAAGGCCGTCAACGCCACCATCCGTTTCCGACCACCTTCGGCCGCATCCACTTGCGCCCGACTTTCCTGAAGCAGCTGACGATAAATCGAACCCTGCTTTTTCGTGAGATCACAGTAACGAACCTGCTCAATCCGATCCGGGAGGTCCTTGGCGACTTCGGTCTTCAAACGCCTCAAAACGACCGGTTTCAACCGCCTCGCAATCCGCCGTGAGAGGGCCGGATCATTCCCTTTCCTTAACGGTTTTTCGAAACGGTCCATAAAGACTTTTTGCGACCCCAAATAGCCGGGCAACGCAAAGGCCATGATCGACCAAAGATCCAACAGCGAGTTCTCTACCGGTGTTCCCGAAAGCGCAAAACGATGAGTGGCCTTCAAACGATGAGCCGCTTGCGAAACCTGCGCTTCCGGATTCTTGATCCACTGCGCTTCATCGAGCACTGCGATCTCGAAGTGCTTCGCACGAAATTTCTCCGAATCAATCCTCAAAATCGCGTAGCTCGTAATCACGATATCGGCCTCCGGAATGTCTCCCCGTTTCCCGCCGATATGACAAGCGATCTTCAATTGAGGCACCCACTTCTGAGCCTCCGCCGCCCAGTTGGACACCAGGGACGAAGGGCAAACAACCAGGGCCTGGCCACCACGCTGCTGGATAAAGGTCAGCGTTTGCAGGGTCTTACCCAGGCCCATGTCATCCGCCAGAATTCCGCCCATCCCGAGCTCGCTCAACTGATACATCCAGCGAACACCCTCCGCCTGATAAGGCCGGAGACAATCCGGTAACTTTAGCGCCACAGGTTGATCGTCTGCCACCGCCATTCCAAAATCACGCGCGCTCGCCTTCAAGAAGGCCGCCTGCTGAGAATTGATCTCGAAAACCCCCGGTGAGTTTTGCAAAGCATCGGAATCGCTCAGTGTTTCGTTCACCTCGTTGATGAAATCGGCATCTACCACCGCAATCTGGCCACGACCAAAGGGTTGCTCGGCCAAGCCCATGCGAAGCATCCGCTGAATCTGTTCCGGCTCCAACTCTTGATCCCCCGCCCGAAACTTGGTCTCCACCGCAAACCAATCCTGCCCGCTGCTTTTCCATTCCCAATCCGGCTTCACCGCCACCACCTGTTCCGCCGCCGCCTGGAATCGCTCCCCCTTCTCAATTCGCCAAGAAGTTGGCACATCCGCAAAGGCATGAAATTTTAAAATCTCTTCCCGCTCCCGCAAGGCCATCCTCCCGCCCTTCGCCGGACCTTCGAAACCCCACGAATGAAAAAATTCGATCACCGCGTTTTCCTTCGAAAGACTCGTGAGGAGCTTCCCCACCAACTGGGGCTCCCCATTCTCGCACGAGGCCTTCTTCCCGTCGTAGTAAAACTCCAATCTGGCCTCGAGATGACGCAGCGAACCTTCCAAATGCACGACCACTTCGGGCACCCCTTCTTCGGGAAGCGAATCCCACAAGGCCTCAGGAATCTCGAACCACTGCTCAAGTTGACTCAGCACGTAGCGAGCTTCCGCGGCACTGACTCGCAGCCCCGATGTCAGAAGACTCTCGTACTTCGATGGTAGCCCCGGCGCAATGGGCCAAAACTCCGCTCCCTCAAGCTGCCACTCTTTCAGATTCCCGGGCTTGATGACAATGCGCTCCCCGGCAAGTCGAAGAGCCTGCCGGGGACCACGGGAGTGAATGACAACATCTTCCTTTTTGCCAAACTGCACCCTGGGATGCCCCACCAATGATTCGAGCAATTGGAGAAACTGCGCCTGGCTGAAATTAACAATCCCCGGAGGTTCTCCAGGAAAGATTTCCCGCAAGACCCGCCAAAGTTCCTCGTCATCTTCGTCGAGAGAAAAAAGACCCTCCGGCAAGGCCGACAAAAGCGTCTCCTCTCCCTCAAGCATGGCCCCAAAACCAATCATGAGCTGCCCCCTCTCCCACGAAGGTTCCACCTTGAGCGGCAACATCACCGCCAAGGAAAGCTCCCGCCCTTCAGCCGAAAGCTTAGGCCACTTGTCTTCTACCAGAGCCGCGGGAGCGACCACCACATTCGTGGGATCGATCAATTCCAAGCCAATCGCCATGATGTGCGCACAAACGCGCCCATCGGCCCTCACCATGAGACAGGTGCAATGATTCTCCATGTGCGTGCGGGAGATGATCTCCATCCTGATCCGCTTGAACTTCCCACCCACCCGGGTTTCCCCAGAAAGCACGCCCTCCCGGTATTCCGCAGATTTCACGACTCCATCCCGATGAATGGCACGCGCCTTTTTCATTTCCACGTGCCCACCGGCATCCATTAACAGGTCCCTTGTCAGCTCCAGATGACTCATCGCCGCGAAGACTAGTCAGCGCCCTTTCACTTGTCTATGTTTGCGGTGTGACCAAAGCAGATGTCCACTCCCAGTTGATCGAAAAACTCGCGAAGCAAATCTCCGTCCTAAAATCGGCCCTTGCCGATAGCGAGGAAAGTGCCAGTGGCGCTGAAACAAAATCCGAGGGGAAATACGACACCCGCGCGATCGAAGCAGCCTATCTGGCCCAAGCCCAAGGGGCGCAACTGAGCCTCGCCGAAGAATCACTGGGGAAATTTCGGCGCTTTCTTCCTCCGCCTTACGATATCAACGACGAGATCGGTCCCGGTGCCCTGGTCGAAGTCGAGCAAGACGGCGAGATTTGCTTCTACTTTCTCGCTCCGACCGGCGGCGGTTTGGTGACCGAATATCTCGGCTGCGAAGTCACCGTCGTCACCCCGGAATCCCGTATGTACCAACAACTCGCCGACCGAAAACTGGGCGACATCCTGGCCGAAATGCCGGTCACCGTGATGGGCCTAGAATAGCCCTGACCCGATAGAGCAGATCATAAGGTGGCCTACCGAATCCAATGCGCAATGCGGCTCCTGTTCTTTGTGCCTTGATTGCTTCCTATTCGGCCCACGCCCAGCAGAAACGTCGCGATGAAGCCTTTGCCAAAAAACCTCGGTGTCACTCCGCGTTCTCTGCACCTCTGTAGTAAACTTCCAAAATCAAGCCCCCAAAACCCAAAAATCTAGTCGCCAACTCATACCCGCTATGTTCAGATTTTCGGAGCCTACTTCTTATCTCATGCCACGCGTTAGCATTACGATCCCCGGAAAGAATTCCCAACCTTACCGCTTTAAACTCGACCGCGAAAAGGTCACGATTGGTCGGAGTTTCGACAACGATATCGTCATTGATTGTCCTTCCATCTCCTTTCTTCACTGCACCTTGGAGCGCGTCTCCGGTGGCTACATCCTGCGCGACCGCCAATCAACCAACGGCGTGCGCCTTGACGAAGAATACATGTCCACTGTTGATCTTCGCAACGACGCCAACGTCCGCGTCGGCGATGTCCAATTCAGCTACACTCTCAGCCTCGACGAACTCGATGAAGAAGAATCCGTCCCCCTTCAGGAAACCACCGATGAGCGTAGCGAGCGCAAAGCCACATCCGACGACAAGCCTGCCAAAAAGAAACTCAACCTAAACCTCGTCACCACCGCACCGCGCCCTGCGACTCTAACACCCCAGGTTCTGGCCTCCAGCTCCCAGGGAAGCGGATTCCTCTACGGACTCTGCCTCCTCATCGCCGGAAGTCTGGCACTCTACGCCGGCCTCAACAGCAGCTACGCAGGAGAACAAACCAAAGCCGGCCGCGAGGGCAAATTCTCCCTCCTTGGCGATATCAAGGACGGTCGCCCCCCACTTGCGAGACAGGCCGAGGACAACTCGCCTTCCGAGTAGCCTCTCGAAATCCTTCAACAATCAGGCCGACGGACTTCTCCGATCGGCCTTTTTTGTCTCCAAGTAGAAGGCTTATTTTCCGGAGACCTCTTTCCGGCCACCAGCTTAGCAATGACTCACTTGTCCGTGACCGCCCCTTCGCTGGCACTGGTCACGAGCTTAGCATACTTTGCCAAAACTCCCCGAGTGTAGTGAGGCGCCGGCTGGACCCATTTGGCCCGCCGGGCCTCAAGTTCGCCGTCGCTGAGGTCCACCGAAATCTCATTCTTCTCGGCATCAATCGTAATCGTGTCGCCTTCTTCAAGCAAACCAATCGGTCCCCCTTCAAAAGCTTCCGGCGTAATGTGTCCCACCACAAATCCGTGACTACCACCGGAGAATCGTCCGTCCGTAATCAGGGCAACCTTGTCACCGAGACCACGTCCCATCACTGCCGCCGTCGGCCCCAGCATCTCGCGCATTCCAGGTCCACCTTTCGGGCCTTCGCGGCGGATCACGATGACGTCACCCGGCTCGATACCACCGGAAAGAATCAACTTCATCGCAGCCTCCTCGGATTCAAAAACACGGGCACGCCCCGTAAAGATCAGGCCTTCCTTACCGGAAATCTTGGCCACCGAGCCCGCCGGCGCGAGGTTTCCATAAAGAATCCGCAAGTGACTGTCCTTCTTCACCGGATTGCTCATCGGGCGAATCACGTCCTGTCCCTCAGGGTATTCCAGAGGGGAGTTTGCGAGATTTTGCGCCATCGTCTTGCCCGTAACCGTCATGACATCGCCATGAAGAAGCCCTTCAGCGAGAAGCATCTTCATCAGCGGAATGAGACCCCCGATTTTGACCAACTCAGCCATGACATATTTACCGCTGGGCTTGAGGTCTGCCAAAACGGGAACCCTTTTCCCAATCTCCGTGAAATCATCGATGCTCAACTCAACGTCAGCCGAATGAGCCATCGCAAGAAGGTGAAGAACCGCATTGGTCGAACCACCAAGCGTAATCACCACCGTGATCGCGTTCTCAAAGGCCTGACGCGTCATGATGTCACGCGGCTTAATACCCCGCTCCAGAAGATGCAGAACCGCGGCTCCCGCATCGAAACAATCGCGCTTCTTATCATCGCTGATCGCCGTTTGCGCCGAACTATTCGGAAGACTCATGCCAAGGGCCTCAATCGCGCTCGCCATCGTATTCGCGGTATACATCCCCCCGCACGAACCCGGTCCGGGAATCGCTTTTTCCTCAATATCCTGCAGTTCTTCATCAGAAAATTCGCCATTCGCATGCTTCCCGACCGCTTCAAAAACAGAAACAATATCGAGTTCCTTCTCCTCCCCCTTCAAGATCGTACAACCGGGCAAAATCGTGCCGCCATACACGAAGACCGCAGGACGATTCATCCGTGCCATCGCCATGATACAGGCCGGCATATTTTTGTCACAACCACCGATCGCCACATATCCGTCCATCCCTTCACAACCCACCACCGTCTCGATCGAGTCCGCGATCACCTCGCGACTCACCAGGGAATACTTCATTCCTTCCGTGCCCATCGAGATTCCGTCGGAAATGGTGATGGTGTTAAAAATAACCGATTTACCACCGGCGGCATCCACTCCTTTGGCCGATTCCTTGGCGAGAAGATCAATGTGGAAGTTACAAGGAGTGACCTGGCTCCAAGTCGAAGCCACCCCGATCTTGGGTTTCTTGAAGTCGTCTTTGGTGAAGCCCACGGGATAAAGCATGGCCCGGCTAGGGGCACGGTCAGGCCCGTCAAGAACCTTGGAGGAAAACTCGCGCATGTTCGGTTTGTCGCACATGGCATGACTTTCTCTTTCGTTTTGGAAAAATTCAAGCCCAGATCCACTTGTTGATCATCCCGCGGTGTTCGCAACCATCAGCCCGGAGACCAAATCATCGTTCAACTCCCCACGGATCGTTCGCGGATCAAATGACGGAGAGTCATCAGAACGTGTTGATCAAAAATGGCTTGAAAACACCTTGCGGAGAACGTTTTCTTAGCAGAATTGGTGCCTTTGTGGGGGGGGAAAGACGAAAATGCCACACCCTCCGAATTTCAACTGCCCACTCTTGCTTTCAACCGTTCCCTGCGCTAATCAGCCCTCGCTATGCCAAGTCGCGTTCTGGTCTCCGACCCCATCTCCGAAGTCGGTGTTGAGCTTCTCAATGCCCATCCTGACATCACCGCTGATTTCAAGGTGGGACTCTCACCTGACGAACTCATTAAGATCATCGGCGAATACGATGCCCTCATCGTCCGCTCCCAGACCAAGGTGACCGCCGAGGTCCTCGCCGCTGCCACCAACCTCAAGGCCGTTGGCCGCGCAGGTGTCGGCGTCGACAACATCGATCGCGATGCCGCCAACGCCCACGGGGTCATCGTGATGAACACTCCGACCGGCAACACCATCTCCACCGCCGAGCACGCCTTCACCCTCATGTGCGCCACCGCCCGTAACATCGCTCTCGGCCACGCAGGTGTCATTGCAGGGAACTTCGCCGCCGCCCGCAAAGCCTTCCAAGGCATCGAACTCAATGGCAAAACTCTCGCCGTCATCGGCATGGGCCGCATTGGCTCCGAGTTCGCCAAGCGCGCCCAAGCCTTCAACATGAAAATCGTCGCTTACGATCCCTTCCTCACCCAAGCCCGTGCCGACGAAATGAAGGTCCGCCTCGCCGCCACCCCCGATGAAGCCCTCACCGGAGCCGACGTTGTCACCCTTCACGTCCCCATGACTCCGGACACGAAGCACATTCTCAATGCCGACCGTCTCGCCCTCATGAACCCCGGTGCCCTTGTCATCAACTGCGCCCGCGGCGGCCTCATCGACGAAGTCGCCCTCAAGGCCGCGATCGACAACGGCCACATCGCCGGCTGCGGACTCGACGTCTTCGAGGACGAGCCTCCTTCCGCCGACCACCCGCTCTTCACCCTCGGCAAGCACATTACCTTCACGCCACACCTCGGAGCTTCCACCAACGAAGCCCAGGAAAACGTCGGAATTCAAGTCGCCGAGCAGATCCGCGATTTCGTCACCACCGGTGAGATTCGCAACGCCATCAACATGCCCTCGCTCGATGCCGCAGCCCTCAGCGAACTCGGTTCCTACCTCGACATCGCTAGGACTCTCGGCAAACTCATCGCGAAACTCGGCCCCGACAATCCCGACTCCCTCCGCGTTTCCTATCACGGTGCCATTTCAGAAAAGAACACCGCCCTCGTCTCGCGCAGTGTCCTCTGCGCCTACCTCGAAGCTGCCCGCCCCGACGGCCAAGTCAACATCGTGAACGCCCCGGCTGTCGCCAAGGAACTCGGCCTCGAAGTCACCGAATCCACCATCAACGCCGCTACCGAATTCAGCGAACTCGTGGTCGCGGAACTCTCGAAGGACGGCAAAAAATTCCGTGTCTCCGGCACCGTCATCGGGAAGTCACCCCGCATCGTCGAAATCGACAAACTCTTCGTCGACATCAACATCAAGGGTAACTTCCTCATTGTCAAAAACGACGACCGCCCCGGCATGGTTGGCGTCATCGGCACCGCCCTCGGCAATGCCAACGCCAACATCGCCAACCTCTCCCTCGCCCGCAACAGCTCGGAAGGCAGTGCCCTCACCATCATCGAACTCGATGCCCCCCTCGCCCAAAACGTCATGGAGGACCTCCGCAAAACCGCCGGCGTCATCTACGCCACCGGAATCACCCTTTAAAGAAACTCCCGGGCCTCGCGAAAGCGAACCGCCCCGGGATCAAATTCCCCATCACGGATCCGCGCCACTAGCTCGGGTCCGTAGTCTTGTCCCATCGCATGATTCCCCGCCAAAAATTTCCCAAATCCCTTCACACCACCCACTCCCTCAGGCGGACACAAGCCCGCCCCCTCCAACACCTGCGGAGCCAAATCCCTCGCAACCGCCCCCGCCCCCTCGACCGTCACCAAATGATCCCACTCTTCCTCCAAATCATACACGTAGTGAAATTGCATCACCCCGTTTGAAATGATCTCCGCGATCGCCACCTCCGCCTCCTGATAGTGATCCCCGCCATCCGGCTTCCGGCTCACCCGCACCTCCACCCGCCCGCCCTCGCGAACCTGAAACTCATGCCCTCCCGTATTCAGCCACCCAAACGAATCCTGAATCACCCCGTGCAACTCCAAAAACGTCGCATCCGCTCCTAAACTCACCCGCCGCCAAATCACCGGCGTCGTCCCCAGCAACGCCACCTTCAACACCAATCGCGCCGAACTCTTGGCCCCCAAAACAACGACCTCGTCTTCCACTTCCCGCGACACCGTCTCCGATAACCCAGCGACAATCTTCCCCCCAGCCTCCGTCGCCATCACTCTATCCATAAACGCCTCCATCTCCTCTTCACTCACCCCCTCCCCCGGACTCGATTCCATCATCTCCAAAAACTCCGCCATCGCCTCATCCGAGACACCCGCCATCGATCCCGCAAGCAAAGCCTCAAGCGCAGTCGGCAACGTCTCATCCTTCATTCCTCCCAAAAACTGCCCCCATCCCGCCCCCATTGCCAGAACGCTTTTCAGACAGATCTTCCCGCTCCCAACCGCGAGGACCATCGGGATCCTTTTTTTTTAGAGTAATCGTTTTGACACCCCCCCGGTTGGTATGCTCTCCCCGATGACAAGCGGAAAACTCTAGCTTGATCTCCTCCGCCTGAGAGAAACCATCAGGGCTACCCCAAACGCTCCCAACAATCCACTGCCCGGCTCCGGCACCGGACCTCTGCTGCGTGCCGCACCAATCCTCCTCCTTGACAAATCACCCGATCGCCTCCACGGTTCGCCTCACAGAGACAGGGGTGTTTCTTCGCTCGACGAAGATCCTGAGATCATACCCTCACCACCGGATTCATCCCCGGGAGTCAGACCAACATCTTTCTCACGCCTGTCGTTGCTTTCATCAAAGCCGACAGGCTTTTTCTTGCTTCGAACTTCCCACTAAAAATTAAAAACTTCCCACCATGATCTCTCCAGACGAAAACGGCCTCACACCTGAAAACTCCAAGCAGCGCTCCGACTACACCGGGAACTTTATCGAGGATATCGACAACTCCGCCGAGCTCGAAGCCCTCGCCAAAGACCCCACCATCTTTCCGAATTCCACTCGCGTTTACGTCGAAGGAAAGATCCACCCACAGATCAAAGTCCCGATGCGCGAAATTCGCCTTGCCAATACCGATCACGACAACGGGCGTATCGAGGAAAACCCACCCATCCGCGTCTATGACTGCGCCGGACCCTGGGGCGATCCCGATTTCAAAGGAAACATCCGCGAAGGCCTCCCCGCCCTCCGTCGCGACTGGATTCTCGACCGCAAGGATGTCGAAGAATATGACGGCCGCGAAATCAAAGCCATCGACAACGGCTACCTCTCCGAAGCTCACGCCGAGAAATACAACGAGTCCAAAGCCGCCAAAAACAAGCTCAAGGAATACCCCGGACTTAAGCGCAAGCCGCTCAAGTCCACCGGCAAGCCCGTCACCCAGAAATGGTATGCCGACCAAGGGGTCATCACTCCCGAGATGGAATACATCGCCCTCCGCGAAAACAACGGCCGCCTCGAGGAGTTCAAAACGATCCACGACCGTTACCCCACTCTCGACGAGATCCCCGACGACGCCTCTCCCAAAATCAAAGAGTTCATTCGCCAGAAAAATGCCACTCCCAAAGGCTACGAAATGCCTCGCCCAAGCCAGATCGATCCCTTCAAACAGGTCTCGCGCAACGTGATGAACCACCAACATCCCGGCCAATCCTACGGAGCCGAGATTCCCAAACTCATCACCGCCGAATTCGTCCGCTCCGAGGTCGCCCGCGGCCGCGCCATCATCCCGGTGAACATCAACCACCCCGAAAACGAACCCATGATCATCGGGCGCAACTTCCTCGTGAAGATCAACGCCAACATCGGCAACTCCGCCGTCGCATCGACCATCGATGAAGAGGTCGAGAAAATGCGTTGGGCCACCAAGTGGGGAGCCGACACCGTGATGGACCTTTCTACCGGCAAAAACATCCACGCCACCCGCGAATGGATCATCCGCAACTCACCCGTCCCCATCGGCACCGTCCCCATCTATCAGGCCCTCGAAAAAGTGAACGGCCAGATCGAAAGCCTCACCTGGGAAATCTACCGCGACACTCTCATCGAGCAAGCCGAGCAAGGGGTTGACTACTTCACGATCCACGCCGCCGTCCTCAAACGCTTCGTCCCCCACACCGCCCGTCGCATGACCGGCATCGTCTCGCGGGGCGGCTCCATCATGGCCAAGTGGTCCCTCCATCACAACGCCGAGAACTTCCTCTACACCCACTGGGACGACATTTGCGACATCTGCGCCGCCTATGATGTCTCCTTCTCCATCGGCGACGGACTCCGCCCCGGCTCCATCGCGGATGCTAACGACTACGCCCAACTTGCCGAACTCGAGATCCAAGGCGAGCTCACCACCCGCGCCTGGGCCAAAAGCTGCCAAGTCATGAACGAAGGCCCCGGCCACGTTCCCATGCAGCTCATCGAGGAGAACATGCAGAAGCAAATCGATTGGTGCCACGAAGCCCCCTTCTACACCCTGGGACCCCTCACGACCGACATCGCGCCCGGATACGATCACATCACCTCCGGCATCGGAGCCGCCAACATCGGTTGGTATGGTTGTGCCATGCTTTGCTACGTCACGCCCAAGGAGCACCTCGGCCTCCCGAACCGCGACGACGTCCGCGAAGGGGTCATCACTTACAAGATCGCGGCCCACGCCGCCGACCTTGCCAAAGGACACCCCGCCGCCCAGGAACGCGACAACGCGATCTCGAAAGCCCGCTTCGAATTCCGCTGGCGCGATCAATTCGCCCTCGGCCTCGACCCCGCCCGAGCGATCGACTTCCACGACGAAACCCTCCCTGCCGAAGGCGCCAAAACGGCCCACTTCTGCTCGATGTGCGGCCCGACCTTCTGCTCCATGAAGATCACCGCCGACGTCCGCAAATACGCCGAAGAAAACGGCTACACCGGCGACGACATGAAAGCCGAAGAACTCGCCGAAACTTCCACCAGGTAGCCGGCAAGCTCCTGCTTCCGAGCATCTCTCCTTCCCAAAGAGAGCCCCACCGGGCTCTCTTTTTTTATTTTCCCTGTTAAAAAATCAGGGCTCAATTTTTGCCCCCCATCATGGTTCAAACCAAGTCCAAGAACTGAACCCTAATCAACTAATAACTTCCCTTCACCTGCCCCTCACCCCTCACCCGGTATTGATAAGACGTCAACTCACGCAGCCCCATCGGACCCCGCGCATGGAGCTTATCGGTGGAAATCCCAATCTCCGCACCAAAACCAAATTCTTCCCCATCACTAAAACGCGTCGAAACATTGTGAAAAACACAGGCCGAATCGATCTCCCGCATGAACTTCTCCGCCGCCTCCACGTTCGCCGTCACGATCACCTCAGTATGCTGTGAACTGTATTCGTTAATATGCGCCACCGCCGCCGCCAGCGAAGGCACCACCTTCACCGCCAAAATATTATCAAGGTATTCCGTGCTCCAGTCTTCTTCCGTCGCAGCCTTCGCCTCGATGATCGCACAAGTCGCCGCATCTCCACGAAGCTCCACCGTCTTCGCCGCCAGAGCCTCCGCCACCTTCGGTAAAAATTCCCCCGCAATCGCCTCATCAACCAACAAGGTCTCTAGCGCATTACACACACTCGGCTTCTGAGTCTTCGAATCCACCACGATCTTCACCGCCATCTCGAGATCTGCCTCGGGGTGAATGTAAGCATGACAAATCCCATCGTAGTGCTTGATCACCGGCATCCGCGCCAGCGAAACGACCGTCTCGATCAACCCCTTGCCGCCCCGCGGAATAATGAGATCCAAATACTGATCCATCCCTGCAAGCACCGCCACGCTTTCACGATCCGTAAACGGAATCAGCTGAATCGCCCCCTCAGGCAACCCGGCCTTCTCACCACCCGCTTGCAGCGCATCCGCCAGCGCCCGATTCGAGTGAATCGCTTCGGAGCCCCCACGCAAAATCGTGGCATTCCCCGACTTCAAACACAGCACCGCGGCATCACTCGTGACATTCGGACGACTTTCATAAATAATTCCAATCACCCCGATCGGCACCCGCAATTGCTGAATGCGAATCCCGTTCGGCCGCTCCCACTCTCCCAAAATCTCACCCACCGGATCAGGCAGTGTTGCCACCTTCTCAACTCCCGCCGCCACCGCTTCGAGACGCGCCTTATCAAGTCGTAAACGATCCAACATTGCCGAAGTCAGCCCACGTTCCTCGCCCGCCGCGAGATCCTTCGCATTGGCCTCCAAAATCCCCGCTGCTGCCTCCCGAATCCCCTCCGCCATCGCGCGCAGGATTTCGTTCTTTTTTCCCTCTGACAATACCGCCAACGCCCACGCCGCCGCCCGCGCCTTCTTCCCCATCTCGTAAACCTGATCCTTGATCTCCTCGCTCGTCATTTCGCCGGAGGAATAACCACTTTATCACATACAAACAAGTTACAAAAACTTTGTGAACCCAGCCACAGCTTCCGCATCGAGGCGTTTCACCATCGCCAGAGTCAGCGCAACCATGGCGTGGTAGTCATCGGCACAAATAATGGCATTGTGAGTGTGAATGTAACGAGCCGGCGTTCCAAGGACCACCGATGGAATCCCCTCATTGGCAAGATGAAACGAACCAGCATCAGTCCCGCCGCTGGTGCGAACGGTGACTTGATGAGGAATCCCTTCCGCCTCGGCCGTCTCAATCGCAAAGCGGGCCAGTCGTGGATTCATAATCGCACTGGGGTCCTGAAGTCGAATCTGCACCCCCCCGCCAAGCGAACCCTGAGATTCATAAAGAGGCATCCCCGGAGTATCATCGGCAGGAGGTCCTTCGAGAACGATGGCAACATCAGGCCGGGTGACCTTCGCAAGAGTCTTAGCGCCACGAAGACCCACTTCCTCCTGAACACTTCCAGCCACGATGAGCTGACAATAAGTTGCGTCGGACTCCTGCCCGACCTGAATTGCTCCGGCCATCCCCACCCGGTTATCGAAGGCCTTGGTCATAAACCAATTGGCCTGCCGCATGGGAGTCCACGGGCTCCAAGGACAGATCGGATCACCCAGACGAATCCCCCAATCTTCCGCTTCCGCTTTCGAGCGGGCCGCGATATCGAGAAACATATTAGGGACTTGAATGACGTTATTCCGCTCCGCTTCGGACAGAAAATGAGGCGGCTTCGAGCAAATGGTTCCAATCATCTTTTCACCGCCCGAGGTTTTCACCTCCACCCGCTGGGAAAGGAGGCAGTGCCCCCACCACCCCCCAACCGGGACCATTTTCAAAAAGCCATTCGGGAGGATCGTCTGAACCCGGAATCCGACCTCGTCCATGTGGCCCGCCACCATGACCTTGGGACCTTGCGAACCCTTGCGGCAAAAGACCGAGCCGGATCGGTCCGCCCCCAGTGTGCCGTGATTACGGAGTTCCTTGATGAAGATTTCACGCACCTCGTCTTCGTAACCGGGGACGCTGTGGGCTTGAGTGAGGGATTCGAGGAGGGCGAGGCCTTTGGCTTGCATGGAGAAACTACTAACAACCCACACTTGAAACTTGAATCTGAAAACTCTACAAAAGCTCTCTTTATGACAAAGGTCTCCGACGTCAACGTCCTCAAGAACACCCCCCTGCCCTCTCCCATCGTCCTCATGTCGGAAGTCGCGCGCAGCGCGGAACAGGCCGAATGCGTTCTCAAATCACGACAGGATATCTGCGAATCCCTCTTTGTCCCCGCTTCAAGGTTCCTTCTCATCGTGGGCCCTTGCTCCATTCACGACACCAAAGCCTGCCGCGAATACGCTGAAAAACTCGCCGGATTGGCCGAGGAAGTGAAGGACAAGATCCTCGTCGTGATGCGGGTCTACTTCGAAAAGCCCCGCACCACGGTCGGTTGGAAGGGTCTCATCATGGACCCCGACCTCGATGGCTCCGATGACATCCCCGCCGGACTCAAGGTCGCCCGCGAGTTCCTCACCGAGATCCTTTCCCTAGGTCTCCCGACCGCGACCGAGTTCCTCGACCCCATCACCCCGCAATATATCGCCGATCTCATTTCGTGGTCAGCGATCGGAGCCCGCACCAGCGAAAGCCAAACGCACCGCCAGATGGCCTCCGGCCTTTCCATGCCCGTAGGATTCAAAAATACAACCTCGGGCGATGTCGTCGCCGCCATCAACGCCATTCAAGCCGCCTCGCGTCCCCAGACCTTCCTCGGAGTTTCCGACCAAGGTATCGCTTCCGCCGTCTCCACCGCCGGTAATCCCCACTGCCACCTCATCCTCCGGGGCGGCGACAAGGGACCCAACTTTGACGGCGATTCCATCAAAATCACCCGCGATGCCCTCCTCAAGCACCGTCAAGAGCCCACCATCGTGGTCGATGCCTCCCACGCCAACTGCGGGAAAAAACAGGAGCAAATGTCCGCGGTCTTCGAAGAAATCATCCGCCAGCGCGCTGCGGGCGACGCCACCATCACCGGAGCGATGCTCGAGAGCCACCTCGTCGCCGGGAACCAAACATTCCCCCAGCCCCTCGATCAACTCACCTACGGCCAATCGATCACCGACCAATGCCTTGATTGGGAAACAACCGCGCGTCTTGTGAAAGAGGCCGCCAACAGGCTCTAGACAGATCATCTCCCCCACATGAATACCTCTCCAAACTCATCTTGGTTCTATGCTGAGAACCAAGAACGCAAAGGCCCCATCACCTTCTCCGAGCTCCAAAGCCTCTTTGCCAAAGGGCTCCCTCAATCATCTCTCGTTTGGACCGAGGGCATGGAGAAATGGGTTCTGGCTTCGGAAATCCCCCAACTCTCCTCCCCCAGCAACACTGACAGCCCTTACGCACCTCCAACGAGCGATGTTCTCCCTCCTACTACGGGAGGCACGATCGACCTGGGAGACCCTCCGGCAGTACCCATTCCTCTCGATATCAACTACGTCATTTCCCAAGCTTGGAAATATACCAAGGCAAACCTCGGCAGCCTGGTCGCATTCGGACTGATTTACCTCATCATCATCTTTGCTTCTTCGGCGATCCTCGGAGGGATCGCCACCGCTGTCGAGGGTCCCCCACCGCTTAAGTCCGACGCTCTTGTAATCAGCCAAGGAGGAGGCCCGGTAACCTTTTTTACCAACATCATCGAGAACATCATCTCGATTTTCCTGGGCCTGGGAGCCATCCGCTACGCTCACCGCCTCGTGAAAGGAGAAACTCCTGAGATCGGCGACCTGTTCTCACAAGGTGACAAACTCCTCAGAACTCTGGGCGCAACCATTCTCTTCGCCTTGGCTGTAATCATCGGCTTCATTTTCTTTATCATTCCTGGCGTGATTTTAGCAATCCGCCTGGGCTTTTACCAACAAGCCATCGTTGAGAAAAACCTCGGAGTCATCGACTCGCTGAAATACAGCTTGGAGATCACCAAGGGCAATGGTTTGTCCATTTTCGGACTCTCTCTTCTTGGCTTCCTGATCGTTCTTGCAGGAATCCTCGCCCTTTTTGTCGGTCTCATCTGGGCACTCCCCACCGTCTGGCTCTCCCAAATCATCGCCTTCCGCTACCTCCACGGTGGCGAAAAGACGATCAAGGTGCTGTAAGGCGTTAAAACTTTGCAATTCGGGAACTGGATCGACGGAAGAAACTGCGCGCCTACCAAGAGACTGGACTCGGCCTGCGCCATCATAGAAGATGCTTGAATCCTCACCTCCGACCACCACTTTGACCCTCTCGAAGGGGTCAAGGTGATCCGCCCTAAGTTTTAGGCCGGGTTCCAGAAAAACACTGGGCTCGAAAACCAAGCTTGCCAATCCCGCCAAGTCGGGTCATGGCACGCCTTCCTCTTTCCCGAGTCCTCATCTTAAGATCATGTCCCAGTTCCGAAATCTCGCCATCATCGCACACGTTGACCATGGCAAAACCACCCTCGTTGACCAACTCTTGCAAGCCGGTGGCGTTTATCGCGAAAACCAGGTCGTGACCGAGCGGGCCATGGATTCCATGGATCTTGAAAAAGAAAAAGGGATCACGATCAAATCAAAAAACACCGCCGTTCACTGGGGTAATCACGTCATCAACATTGTTGACACCCCGGGACACGCCGACTTCGGCGGAGAAGTAGAGCGAGTCATGAAAATGGTCGATGGCGTCATCCTCGTCGTCGATGCCTTCAGCGGCCCACAAGCCCAGACCCGTTTTGTGCTTCGCAAAGCCCTTCAGGAAGGCCTCAAGCCCATCATCGTGGTCAACAAGATCGACCGCACCAACTCGGATCCTCTCGGCGTGCACGACAAAGTTCTCGAACTCTTCCTAGAGCTTGATGCCACCGACGACCAGTTCAACGCCCCCACTCTCTACGGTTCTGCGAAAAATGGCTTCTTCTCGACCGACCACACCGCCACCAGTGGTGATTGTATTCCTCTTCTGGAAGCCATCGTCGAAAATATCCCCGCACCAAAAATCGATCCCGACGCCTCCTTCAAGATGCTCGTCTCGAACATCGACTGGGATGACTATGTCGGCCGCATCACCATCGGCAAAGTTCTCTCCGGTTCCGTAAAACGCGGTGACAGCATTTTCCGCTTCCTGAGAAACGGCAGCAGGGTCCGTGCAAAGGTCGCCAAAGTTTTTGAATACAACAACCTTGGTATTCAGGAGACAAACGATGGCGTCGCTGGAAACATCATCGGCATCGCTGGTTTCGATGACGCTGACATTGGCGAAACCCTCGCTTCCGACGAGAACGCCACTCCAATTCCTCCCGTCAACATCGACCCTCCTGCGGTCCAGATGCAGTTCTCAATCAACGATGGTCCCTTCGCTGGAAAAGATGGCAAACACGTCCAATCCCGCGCCATCCACGATCGTCTTTTCCGTGAGCAAAAAATCAACGTCTCCATCCACGTCGAAGACACCGACCTCGCCGGCGTTTTCAACGTCTCCGCTCGTGGCGCCATGCAAATCGCCGTTCTCGTCGAGACCATGCGCCGCGAAGGATTCGAGCTCCTCGTCTCCCGCCCCACCGTCATCGTGAAGCGCGACGAAAACGACAAGCGCCTTGAGCCTTGGGAAATCCTCTACGTCGAACTTCCATCGGAGTATTCCAACTCCATCCTCAAAATCCTGAACGACCGAAAAGGAATTCTTCAGGACATGAGCACCAACGACATTTCCGACCGCACCCTCATCACCGCCAGTATCCCAACCCGTGGCATCATCGGTCTTGAGTTTGAGCTTGTGAACATCACCTCCGGTCACGGCATCATGTCCCACCTCTTCGATGAGTATAAGCCATGGGCTGGCAACATCCAGACCCGCCAGGCCGGCACTCTCGTCTCCATGGACACCGGCCAAGCAACCGCTTACTCGCTCCTCGCCCTCGAAGGTCGTGGCACCCTCTTCGTCAACCCGACCGAGGAAGTCTACACCGGCATGATCATCGGCGAAAACTCCCGCGCCGATGACCTCCCCGTCAACCCGGTGAAAGCGAAGAAGCTCGATAACATTCGTTCCGCCACCAAGGAAAACACCGCCAAGCTCGCACCTGCGCTCAAGTTCTCACTTGAACGCGCCATCGAATACATCGACCCTGATGAGCTTGTCGAAGTGACCCCGAACTTCCTCCGCCTCCGCAAGCGCATCCTTGACCCCAACGTGCGCAAGCGCATGAACAAGGCCGCCAAAATGGATCGCTAGAGCCTTTGAGCACTCACTTCCAAACGAGTTCCCTGCACCCATTGCCGCGGAACTCGTTTTACGTTCGCCCTTGCGTAAATCTCGGCTCAAAAGAAGGCCCATCTCCCGCATTTTTTATTCTCCGATCCCATGAGAAATGCCCTTCTCCTAGAACGTAACCTTCACCATGATTCATCGCCCCCTCCTCACCCTTTCCCCCCTCGGCTTCAAGCTCCTAGGCTTGCTGACTTGTTTAGGATTTCTAGTTTCGAATTTAGGATTTGCGGCCGATCGGCCAAACATCATCCTCATCATGTCCGATGACATGGGCTACTCCGACATTGGCTGCTACGGCGGCGAGATCAACACGCCCAACCTTGACTCCCTGGCATCCAACGGCCTGCGCTTCACCCAGTTTTACAACACCGCCCGTTGCTGCCCGACCCGCGCCTCTCTCCTCACCGGCCTCTACCCCCACCAGGCCGGCATCGGCCATATGACGAGCGACTACGGACTCCCCCAATATCAAGGCTTCCTCAACAAGGAATGCCTCACCATCGCCGAAGCCCTTAAGCCCGCCGGCTACCGCACCTACATGTCCGGAAAATGGCACGTCACCCCTAAGGTCAAGGCGGACGACCCCAAGGACAACTGGCCCCGCCAGCGCGGCTTCGACAAATTCTTCGGCACCATCCACGGCGCAGGCTCTTTCTTTGATCCTAACTCGCTGACCCGCGACAACACTCAGATCACTCCCGAAAACGACCCCGGTTACCAACCCAATGGCACCTGGTATTATACCGATGCCATCTCCGACAACACCGTCCAATACATCGACAGCCACTTCAAAGAACACCCCGACAAGCCCTTTTTCCACTACGTCGCCTACACCGCAGCCCACTGGCCCATGCACGCCCTCCCCAAGGACATCGCCAAATACGAAGGCAAGTATGACGCCGGCTACGCACCTGTTTACGAAGCCCGCCTCAAAAAAATGAAGTCTCTCGGCCTCATCGATCCCAACTGGCAAATCCCCGGCCCCATCGGCGACTGGTCCAAGGTCGAAAAGAAAGAATGGGAATCCGCCTGCATGGAGGTCTACGCCGCTATGGTCGACAACATGGACCAAGGCATCGGTCGTATTGTCGAATCACTCAAAAAGAACGGACAACTCGACAACACCCTCATCCTCTTCTTCCAGGACAACGGCGGCTGCGCCGAAGGCTTCGGCCGTGGCACACTCGTGGGCCCGCTCGAGCGCCCCGCCGCCCCTACCCTCAAGCCCATGGGCAAGGATGAACTCCAAACCAACATGGTCCCACCCCAATCGCGCGACGGTTTCCCTCTCCGCCGGGGCGATGGCGTCATGCCTGGCCCCGCCGAAACCGAAATCGGCTATGGCGAAAAATGGGCCAACGTCTCCAACACTCCCTTCCGCGAGTATAAACACTGGGTCCACGAAGGAGGCATCTCCACGCCCCTCATTGCCCACTGGCCCAAAGGAATCGCGCAAAAGAATACCTGGGCTAAAGACCCGACCCACCTCATCGACCTCATGGCGACTTGCCTCGATCTCGGGCAAGCACCTTACCCCGCTGACAAGATCCCCTTCGAAGGCATCTCCCTCACGCCCGCCTTCAAAGGGGAAGCCCTCCAGCGCGGTAAGCCCATCTACTTTGAGCACGAAGGCAATCGCGCCGTCCGCGATGGCGACTGGAAACTCGTCTCCAAAGGTGTCCAAAGCCCCTGGGAACTCTACAACATCCCCGCCGACCGCACCGAGATGAACAACCTCGCCGAAAAACACCCCGACCGGGTCGAGACCATGGTCGCCCAATATCAAAAATGGGCCAAGGAACGGGGCGTTGTCCCCTTCGGATCCTGGCACAAAAAGAAGACCACCAAAGCCTCACCAAAAATGGAATTTAACCTCAAGACAGGCGACACCTTCACCCAGGAAATCCTCGCCAACCGCCTCACTCGAAAAAACTCCCCGCCTAGGGAGTGATCGCAGCCTAGTGCTTTGTCAGGATTAAAAAGTGGGATCGCTCCGCCGAAGGTTTGTGGGAGGGCGAGGCGGAATTCCTTTGGTGAATCGAGATTCTCCGAAGGAATGACAACGAAGCCATCCCGCGAAACGGCAAGGAGATACCCGTCTTTTTAGTTCTGACAGAGCACTAGGGTGATTCCTCCAGCGGCTGGACCTTCTCCCTCAAAGACAGCCCTCTCCTAAAAAGCTCCGATCCCACTGAGCGTCAGGACGACCCGATTCTCTTCATCGCTCTTTGAACGGTCCACTTCGAAGATGGCACTCCAATCGTTGAGACCCTCTTCATCGATTAAGACCTGCTCCAGGCGCTCTCCCTCAATGCGTAAATGCCTCGCGTTCCGCGCCTCCGGATCCATGCGAATGTAACCATGTTCCTCGTGATACCCGGACATCATTCCGCGGATCTCCAGAGAACTCCCCCCTACCAAATCAGCAGATCCTTCGTAATTCTCCCTCGAGAGCTCCTTCACAAAGTCAAAAACCGCTCTGCGCACCGCCCGTTGGAATTCCGCTTTCTTTCGCGTGAAGGGAACCTCCTTCTGCGCTACAATCGCGGCTGCCTCTGCGTCGGGATGACACAATTTCTCCCATTCATCAATCAGACTGGAATCGACATTTCTTAACATCCCCTCGAGATAAGATTCCGCCTCTTCAAGGTCAGGTGTCTTCAAGGCCGGAGGCACGGTTTGCACCAGCACCTTATAGACCTCCGAAAGGTGACGCAGCAAGACCGCCTCACTTCGCTGCAAGCCATAATTCTTCACGTAATCCTCAAACGACGACCAATCTTCGAACATCTCCCGCACAATGGACTTCGGACGCACCCCGGCCTCCTTGGCCCAGGGATTCGTAAGGACAAACTCGTTGTAGGTATTGTAGATGAAATCCTTCCCCGGCTTGGGATGCTCCACTTCATCAAGCGCTTCCATCCGGTCATCATACTCGACGCCCTCGTCCTTCATCCGCGCCACCAAAGCCGTCTTGATCTTATCAACCTGTTTCCGGAGCACCGCCGTCGGATCCTCCAAGATCGCTTCGATCAATGACAAAACATTGAGAACGTCATCAGGTGCTTCCCGATCTAACCTTGGAATGGTCTCGATGAGATAAAGCCCCAAGGCTTGGTTCATCGTGAAGTCATCCTGCAACTCCACATTCAAACGCACCTTCGCCGACCCTGTTCGCTCATCCTTCGGAATAATCGTCAAGATCTTCCCTTCCACCAATCCACGAAAAAGCGTGAAGGCTCGCTTTCGAAGCATCTTCTTCCGAATCGGCGTTTCGTGACTCACATTGATCAATCGACGCAATTCGGCACACCCATCTTCATGAGTCCTTGAGAGAACATTTAGCAGCATCCCATGCCGGATATTGAAGCTCGAAATCAACTTCTCAGGCAAAGCCGATTGAAGCTTTTCAAAAGTCTTCTCATCCCAATTCACAAACCCCTTCTCGGGTGGCCTCTTCTTCTGAGCCTTGCTCTTCTTCCCCTTACTGGCCGCTTTTTGGTCGGCCTTGAGATTGTCGATAACATACTCCGGAGCCTGCGCCACAACGTATCCCACATCGTCAAACCCACGCCGCCCGGCACGCCCGCAAATTTGGTGGAAATCACGAACTGCGAGAATCTTCGTACTTTGCCCCCCATACTTGTAAAGCTGTGTCAGCAAGACCGTCCGGATCGGGACATTCACTCCCACTCCCAGCGTATCCGTGCCGCAGATCACCTTCATGAGCCCGCGTTGGGCTAGTTTCTCGACTAAGACCCGATACTTGGGAAGCAATCCCGCATGGTGAATTCCCAAGCCATGCCGCAGCAGCTTCTTCATCTCGGCTCCGTAGGGACTCCTGAAATCCGCCCCCTCAAGCACCTTGGCTATTTCCGCCTTCTCCTCCTTCGAGCAGAGGTTCCGGCTCATCAAATTTTGGGCACTCCGCGCACACGCCAATTGCGTAAAATGCACCAAATAAATCGGAGCCCTCCCCGCGTCCACCAACTCCTCCACCTTCTCCTCCAGAGCCGTCGTGCTGTATTCGAATTCCAAAGGCACCGGCCGATCCTCCGACTTCACCAAAACTGTTTCGGCACCAGTCAGATTCGTGATCTCTTTCTGAAAAAAATCGGTCTCACCCAGGGTCGCCGACATCAAAAGAAAGCGTGCCTGCGGCATCGCGAGCAAAGGAATCTGCCAAGCAACGCCCCGTTCGAAATCCGAGTAATAGTGGAACTCATCCATGATGACCTCATCGACCTCCGCCCTTGCGCCTTCCCGCAAGGCGAGATTTGCCAAAATTTCCGCCGTGCAGCAAATGACCGGAGCCCCCGCATTCACAGTGGCATCGCCCGTAATCATTCCCACTTTTTCGGGACCAAAGGTCTCGCAAAGCGACAGGAATTTCTCGTTCGCCAGCGCCTTGATCGGCACCGTGTAAAACGACCGCCGCCCCTGGCAGATCGCGCGAAAATGAAGGGCCAGCGCCACCAGCGATTTGCCCGATCCCGTCGGGGTATTGAGAATCACATTCTTACCCTCAAACAATTCCAGAATCGCCTCCTCCTGATGATCATAGGGCTCGATCCCGCTCTCGATCAAATACTCGAGAAAGGCCTCCAACACTTCTCCGTTTGAGGTGGGATCACTGATCTTTCCGGGGTCCAATTTCGCCATGCGCCCACAAGTTGACGGAGGGAAGCAGGATGTAAAGATTCCCGTGAGCCTCACACACTCTCCACCCTGAAGACCTCAAATCCCCGGTCGCGGTAATTGGAAAGAGCATGCTCATGATCCTCGGTGCACGTGTGCACCCAGATCCTCTTCGTTCCTGGAATCTCCCAAGCCCGCTCGATTGCCCCACTCAACATCGCACTCCCAAGCCCCTTGCCAATCATCGTGGGCAAGAGCCCAAAATAAAGAATCTCCACATTGCCACCATCCTGGACTTCGAGCTCAAAGTATCCCGCTTCCTCTCCTTGGAATTCAGCCTGCCAGGTTTCTAAAATCTCCCGGGTCGCAAATTTTTGCCACTCTTCCACACTCCACGAAAGTCGCTCCGTCCATTGCCACCCACCGCCGACATCGCGATAGAACCGAGCATTCAATGAAGGCTCAGTCGGCATCACTGGTGATACCGAAAACCCCTCGGGCGCGACCTGGTGTCGAAACATCGAGCGATCCCGCATTTCAAGGTGGTAAATCGTGGAAGCCATCGCGCAAAAACTCTGGCGAATTTTTGACGCTACAAGGAGCTCTAATTATTGAACGTTTCTTAAATGGATTTTTGCAAGTTCCCCTTCTCTCGTCGATAACTCCTCGCTGGAAGTGCCACTTTGACGCCAGAAATCGCCACTTGCCCGAAGGTGACAGGCCTTGGAACGAAGAAATTTGATCAAGTTGTTTCGTAACAGACCCTGAAAGCTGCCATGATGGCCGGTCCGCTGCGGTGATCAAAAAAACGTTCTTCCCTCAGCCACTTAGCGACTTTCACCAGTTCCGCGGGCGTCCAATTCTCACCGCCAAGATGCACGACCGACTCAGTTCGGACCGCCCGATAGACCCGCAAATACTTGCGAGCAGCATTGCCGAGGAAAGTCACCGTGAGTTCATCACCAAATCTTACCTCGGTTTCATCATCCCAAAAATCCTCCGGGAATTGCGCGAGCTCCACTCGAGCCACCGTACTGGTATCCAAATTCACCCCGGCCTCGGCTGCCGCTGATTGAACATCAAGCGGAAGAGGAAAGGCGTCGCACCACTCTCCCGCCTCGCGAATCGCCACCACTTCAATTCCCTCGTCCGAAAGCACGTGAATCGCGAGATGAACCGGCACCTCAAGCTCTTCCGCGATCCGACTTAGAATTAAATGAGTCATCACCCTTTCGAAAAAATTCCACGAACCGCCTCACGTTTGAGAGCAAGTTCCCGCCATTCATTGACCAATCGCGATTCCTCAATCACTCCGCAACCACTGGGCAGGAAATAATCGTCCCCTTCCCAGGCAATCATCCGAATCGCCACCAAGGCCTCAAAATCGCCATCACGCAAAAGTCCAAAAGGAGCACCGAAGGAAATCGGACACCCCAGCCTCGCCCGCCAATCCTGCAAAAGAGCCATCGTTTCGGGCGTTCTCGGAAGTGGTCCCAAAGCGGGCGTGGGATGAAGACGCCGGATCAGAAACTCAATCTCCTCGTATTGATAAAGCTCCACGTTGATGAGCGTTTGAAAGTGAATCAACTTCCCGAGATCCAAAATTCCGCGCGCCTTCCGAATCACCATTCCCAGATCAGAGAGCTTCGCAATCAGCGTCTGCGCCACGAACTCGTGCTCGCGAATCTCCTTATCATCGAGCGCAAAGAGAGCTTTCTCGTCGCTCCGAGCCGTCCCTGCCAGTGCCATGGTATCAATCCGCCCATCGAAGTAGCGCAACAACACCTCGGGCGTCGCTCCCAAAAATCCACCGTCCTCCCCGATCCAGCCATAGGGACGAAGCGAGGAGGGCAAGGAAAGCAAGGACGCGAGCAGCGCGTCGGGCGAGTTCCTCCCTTTCCCTTTCACCGTTACCACTGGAACGGATTTTTCAATCAAGCCCTGAGCAATCGCTTCAGCAACCTCTCGAAAGATTTCCGTAAATCCCGAGGGATCCAGAGCATCCCATGAGACATCTAAAGGAGCTTCGTCTGGCATGGCTTTAAGAACTTCCACCCGGGTCGGAATGAGCCACGGGCACTTTTCGCTGAGAGCGAAATCATTCTTGTAAAAAGCGACCCCCACTGAGGGTGGCTTGTCCAATGCGGTAAACGGACCGTAGCCGACGATGACTTCGCCAGTGCGTATGCCGAAGACCGCTCTTTCCATGGTGCGATTACTCTACCACACCATTCTTAATCAGCTCGGCAAAACTGGCAGCCTCGAGGCTGGCTCCGCCGACGAGGGCGCCATCGATGTCCTTCTGACCGAGAAGTTCAGCGGCATTGTCGGCCTTCACCGATCCGCCGTATTGAATACGCACTTTTTCAGAAACAGACACTCCGTAGAGATCAGTGAGCACGGAACGAACAAATTCGTGGGCGTCTTGCGCTTGCTGCGGGGAAGCCGTCACCCCGGTTCCGATGGCCCAAACAGGCTCATAGGCGATAACGGTATCGAGCATCTGCTTTTCGCTGACGCCCTTGAGGCCTTCAGCGATTTGAGTGCGCAGAATGTCTTCCAATTTTCCATCCTCACGCTCCTGGAGAGTTTCTCCGATGCAGAAGATGGGCTTCAATTCAACTTCATGAGCCTTGAGAATCTTGGCATTGATCATGGCGTCGCTCTCACCGTAAATGGCGCGGCGCTCGGAGTGACCGAGGATGACGTAGTTGACGAAAATTTCCTTCAACATAAACGCGCTCACCTCACCGGTATAAGCTCCGTTATCCTTCTCGCTCATGTTCTGCGCAGCAACTCGGACTTTCGAGTGCGCAAGCAACTCGGTTGCCTTCGGCAAAGAAACGAAAGGAGGTGAAATCACAATATCCACACCCTTGGGCAGATCGGCTAATCTGCTTTCGAAGCTCTTAATAAAGTCTTCGGTGTCAGATGGTCCTTTGTTGAGCTTCCAGTTGGCGGCGATAATGGGCTTCCTCATGTCAGACGCTCGGTAGCCCATGCTGACAGGAAGGGCAAGACTTGTTCGCGAACTCTGCCGTGCGTTGGGCGCAAAGAGAAGGTCGCCGCTACGAAATAATAGGCAAACTCTTCACCCCGTCACTGGGAACCGGCGGGTGGCTTTTGATGAATTGCACAATCTCTTCGACTTCATCACTCAGAAGAAGAAATTTCTGATAGTGCCTCCCTTCAGCAAGGATGTTGATGGTCTCCCACAAGGGCGTCTCAACCGTATAACGATCCTTTCCGAAGAAGACCATGGGACTCACCACGCCTGCGGTGGCGTAATGGTTTTGACAGGCATCTTGGAAGATCTCCTGCGTCGTCCCCCCGCTCCCCGGAGCAAAGATGATCCCGTAGTGTGACATCGCCAGAAGACCGTCTTCACGAATACTGTTAGAAAAATATTTGGCCACGTGAGCCGAAAACATATTGGTCGGCTCGTGACCATAGAACCAAGTCGGCACGGCAAGGCTCGAGTGCCCGGTCGGATATTTCTCGATGATCTGCTGCCCCGCTTCGACATATCCGGGACTGTCGTATTTTGGAGCGAGCGCCAGCCCCTCAATCACTTTGTCCAGTTCTTCACCCGAAAGGTCTGCGAGATAAGCACCGAGATTGGCGGCCTCCATAATTCCGGGCCCACCACCACTTGCGATGAAGTATCCCTCAAGAGTCAGACGACGCGTCAAATGAACGACCTTGCGGAATGATTCAGTGTCACGACCAATTCCATGCCCGCCCATCACCGAGACCACTTTTTTGCGACCATCTTTCTCGGTCCGACCTTCGAGAAGATCCGTTAAACCATCATCGATGGCGTGATCGTGCAGACGTTCGGCGAGAGCCTCGACAATGTCAGGATCCTTTTTGCCATGAGAAACATAGTGATCGTAAATCCTTTTATCAACACTGTCATCGGCCGCCGCCGTCCAGCCCTTCATCAACTCCTCGCGGGTGTAGAGTTCCGGGCGATAAGGATTATAAGGCAGGTGTGGAAACCCGGGGAAAATCAGAGCCCCTTTACCAAGAAGATCGCAGACCGACACCGAGGACGGAAATTGGCAGCCCAAAAAAACGGCACCATCGCACTCGATTTTTTCCCATTCCAAAGGAACTTCCCGCAGATCTAATCCTTGGATCACGGTGCAGTTTAAATTGACGCCTTGGCGCACCAAGCGGTCAAGGGAATCAAGTTCGCGAACAACAGAGCACTGGGTCATGAGATCACAGAAGGTTTCAGGACTCCAACGTAGGGCAGGTTCCGATATTTACCATCGTAGTCGAGGCCATATCCGACCACGAATTCATCCCCAATTTCGAAGGCGGAATAATCCGCTTCGATTTCAACGGCACGCTTCTTGTCTTTCGTGAGAAGCACACAGGTCTTCACCTCCCGGGCACCCATCGCCAATAGCTTTGCCGTGACAGCCTCAAGAGTGCGCCCGGTGTCGAGGATGTCATCTAACAAAAGAATCGAACGCCCCCTCACATCAGGGAGCTTGCGATCGAGAAAATCCACCCGGTCCGAACTCTCAGTGCCACCACGATAACTGGCGACGTTGAGACACTCGATCTCAAGGCGCAAGGGGATCCGGCGCAGCAAGTCTGCCATGAAGACCAGGGCTCCTTTCAAAATCGCCACGACTTGCAAGGAATCCTCGTGCGCAAAATCATCGTGGATCCGGGCCGCGATCACATCGAGGCGTTTTTCGATAATCTCCTCGGCAATCAGAACCTTTTCAATGTCTTCGTGCATTCTTCAAAGAGCTACGGGATCGACGGGAGAAAGTCCACCAAAACGCTAGAAACACCAATCGATCTCAGTGCCATCAGTCAACACTTCGCCTAGAATGGGAACCGGACAAAGCTCATCGAGAATCACCCGGTTCGTCGTCACCGCGACATCGCGTTCAGCCAGCAAGTGATTCAGGACGACTCCCAGGCACTCCAAACCGGCCGCTTGAACCGCCTTCACCGTGAGAAGAGTGTGATTAATGGCACCGAGCCAATTCGCCGCCACGATCAACACCGGAAAGCCCAACTCCTTGGCAAACTCCGGAATTCCAAAACCTTCACCCAACGGCACCTCCCAACCTCCGACGCCCTCAATAAGAGTGAAATCATAGTCACTTCTCACCTCATGAACCTGGGCCACCATCTCGTTGAGATCGAGCGGTCCGCCTTCAATCCGACCCGCCGTCAACGGCGCCACCGGTGTCTGAAACCAGCGTGGATTGATGACATCGAGTTCCAGCACACCTCCGTTCGCTTCCCATAAGCGCTCGGCATCCTCGCGACTGCCACTGCACACAGGCTTCAGCCCAACTGCCGAAACTCCCCGTTTCCTCAGCTCCTCAACGATGAGTGCCGAGATATAGGTCTTCCCAATTCCGGTATCAGTTCCGACAACAAAGACACCTGGCCATTGATCAAGTTTCATGGCTGGATCGCTTCGATGACGGGAACCGCAAAGGGATTGTCACCTTCGAGGTGAAGACTAATGAGATACCAGATCGCGATCGCCAGAGCCAGAGCTGCCAGCTTTCCGATCCAATTCCTGAGAATCCATTTCTTGATGATCTTGGCCATTTGTTAAAAAAAGTTCTTCGAGTTTCGCCCGGAAGTCTTCCTCAGAAAGCCCCCGGAAAAGTTTACCTTCAACGACGATAGAAATGCCTCCCGTTTCCTCGCTCACCACGATGGCAACGGCATCAGTTTCCTCGCTGATCCCATATCCCGCGCGGTGCCGAAGCCCCAGAGAGCGGTCACTCAGCTCTTTTTGGCTGACCGGGAAAATACAACCAGCAGCCGCGATCCGCTCCCCTTTTAGAATCATTCCGCCGTCGTGAAGAGCCGTCTTGGGATGGAAAATCGTCGCGACCAATTCCACAGAAAAAGCCCCTTCAATCACCACGCCTGTCGCCTCGTAGTCGTCGAGACTAATGCTACGCTCGATCGCAAAAAGGGCCCCGCAGCGCTTTTTAGAAAGCTTCACCACCGAGTCGGCGAACCTTTCCAAGAAGACCTTTTGTTGGGTCGTCGAAAAGGAGAAGAGCTTGCTACTTCCTAGGCGAGCCAGCGCATTCCGCAATTCCGGCTGGAAAATGATCAACAAGGCAAAGGCCAAAACCGCCGCCGCACTTTTGACGATCCACTCGATCACTCTCAGCTCTAACAACTGGGAAATCAGGGTGAGAATAATCACCACCACCGCCAAGCCGACCAAAATCCGCGCTCCCCGGGTTACCCGGAAGATGCGGTAGACTTGATAGATCAACACCCAGAGCACCACGATTTCCGCAGCGTCTCGCCAGTGCTCTTTGAATAGTTCGGGAAAATTCACCTGAGTGGAAGGTATGCTCAGATGTCGCCAGTCTCAAGAACCGATCAAGGCCTCCGCAATTTGGCCGCGACCTCAGGAGTGATCTTGAAGTTCAATGCGCCCAAGGCCTTGGGCTTGGAGCCATCCTCGATTTGATACTGGGCAATCTTGATCGGCTTTGAGCCCTCGATCTCAGACATGAGATAAACCCGAATCGTGATCGGAGCCTCGGGATCACCCCCAGGAATGTCCTTGACGGTATACTCGACCATATTTTGACCATCCCGGGCACCGCCGATCACGATCTCGGCCCGTTTGGTGTTTTGAAATAAATGAGGCGAAACACGGTTCACTTGGACCTCCACTTCTCGGCCCGGACAGAAGACGTAGACCTTGGCGATATATTTGGCCAGCCCCTGAATCGCACTTGGTCGAGGAGGAACGATCCCGTCGGGATGGAAGTCCGCCTGGTCGAAATACTGGTAGTCTCCTTCGGTAATCTGCTTCTTCACCTCCGGAATAAGGTCGAGCTTCACAAATTCCCCGCTATCGTATTTCCAAAGAGTTCCCTCTTGGAGGTAGGAAATGACGAACACATTGTCAGTCGGCTGACCTTCAATTCCAAAATCGACCTTGCCATAGTAGATTGCCTTGGCCGTGCGACCTTTCACCCGGACCCGTAACGGTGCCAATTTCGTGATATCGGGTGGCGCGACCGGTGAGGCGAAAACAGCCTGCGGAAAGGAGTCCCGCTCGCTCCAGATCCGGTTTCGAACGTTGATGACACGATTCGTCGAGGTGTATTCCTCCCAGACCTTGGCGTTTTTTTGCATCATGGCACCTCTCCAAGTGTTGTAAACCTGTTGGAAATGGACCACCAACTGCTTTTCGTCCATCGCCTGACCGTTCGCCTGAAATGAGAAAAATGCCAAAGCGATGAGTAAAATGAGCCGTTTCATGGAGAAACTATGGACAATTGCACCCGCATTTGGAAAAGCTTTTCTCAGCCCCTGATAATTCGCTGTTTCTGAAACCCTATGAATACCCTCCCGAAGTTGCTAATGATTGGCGAAGCCCGAAATCAGGAACTCTTGGCTGCTGCGACCACCTACGTCTACAGCCAGACCCCGGCCGGCGATCTTCATGCCCATTTCTTCTTCCCACCCAATTTCAACTATTTGACCGACCGCTGTCCCGCCATCGTCTTTTTCCACGGTGGCCTCTGGGACATCTCGGCAGCGACCCAATTTATTCCCCACTGCCATCACTTCGCATCCCGCGGAATGGTTGCAATCACAGTCGAGTATCGCACCAGCGCCAAAATGAATGGCACGCCGGAGGAAGCCATCGTTGATGCCAAGTCCGCGCTCTCCTTCTTCAAGCTCCACGCTGAAAACCTCGGCATCGACGCAGGCCGAATCGTCGCCGCCGGAGCCAGTGCAGGTGGCAACGCCGTTCTCTGCGCCGCCTTGCATCCCCATTATGAAGAGACCCTTCCCGCCCCCCGACCAGCCGCCATGGTCCTCTTCGGCCCGATTTCTGACACCACCGCAAAAGGAGTTGGCAGCAGCCGCTTCTCCACCGTCAAGAATGCCAAGCTGCTCAGCCCCTCAAGCCACATTCCTCAAAAAGACCTCCCTCCTTGCCTCATCTTCCATGGCAAGGCCGATCGGGTCGTCCCCTTCACTCTCTCCGAGCGCTTCGCGAAACGTTACCGCCGCAAGCGCAACCGCTGCGAGCTCATGAAATTCGAAAACGCCGGACACACCTTCTTCAATTTCAATTCCGATGAGACCAACTACGAACTCACCCTCCGCGCCGCCGACCACTTTTTAGTCGAACTCGGATTGCTCGAGCCCGATCCTCACGCAGGTCTTCTTGACTGACCGACCTTGCACGCCCTGATTTTGGTGTCATTCTCCCTTCCCCATGAGTGAGCTCATTTTTTCCCCGATCGACGAGATCGTCGTCGACATGAAGGCCGGTCGCATCGTGATTGTTGCCGACGACCCAGGACGCGAGAACGAAGCCGATCTCCTCGCCGCCGCGTCCTTAATCACCCCCGAGACCATCGCCTTCATGGCCAACCACGGTCGCGGACTCATCTGCACCCCCATCCTGCCGGACCGGGCCGAAGCTCTTGACCTCCCGCCGATGGCTCCCAAGAACCGGGAAGCTCACAAAACCGCCTTCACCATTTCCATCGATGCCGCCGAAGGAATCACCACCGGCATTTCGGCCGCAGACCGCGCACACACCATTCAATTGCTTGCCAATGCTTCCACCCTGGCCAACGCCTTCGTGCAACCTGGTCACATCTTTCCTCTTCAAGCCATGGAAGGTGGCGTTCTTCGCCGGGCCGGCCACACCGAAGCGGCTGTCGATCTCGCCCGCCTTGCCGGACTTCCTCCCGCTGGCGTCATTTGTGAGATCATGCACGAAGACGGCACCATGGGCCGAGTCGGCGATTTGGGCGAATATCAGGAAAAGCATCAGCTCAAGGCCTGCACCATCGCCCAACTCATCGAGTATCGCCGCCGCTCCGAACGCCTCGTCACCTGCGAGGAAGTCATTTCGCTCCCCACCGACTTCGGCGACTTCAACTGCCACCTCTACCGCGTCAACACCGACAACTCCGAGCACCTTGCCCTTGTTCGCGGCGAGATCCATCCTGACAAGGCGGTGAGCGTTCGCGTTCACTCCGAATGTCTGACCGGCGATGTCTTCGGCTCCCGCCGCTGCGATTGCGGAGGCCAACTCCATACCGCTCTGGAACAGATCTCAAAAGAAGGCGGGGTCCTCCTCTACCTCCGTCAAGAAGGCCGGGGCATCGGGCTCGCTGCCAAAATCCACGCCTACAAACTTCAGGAACAAGGACTCGACACCATCGAGGCCAACGAAAAACTCGGCTACGGATCAGACCTCCGTGACTATGGCATGGGCGCTCAAATGCTCTTCGACCTAGGGGTTCGTAAAATCCGCCTCCTCACCAACAACCCCAAGAAAGTCATCGGCCTCGAGGGCTATGGATTGGAGATTGTCGAGCAAGTTCCTATCCGCCTTCCCTCTAATCCGCACAACGAGAAATACCTCGAAACCAAACGGACACGAATGGGGCATCACCTCTAATTGACAAAATTGCACTTCGTGCTCATACCACCGCCCTCATGTCGGCCATCATTCAACCCAAGCCCCGGGCCCTCACTGGGGGCAAGCTGCGCATCGCAATCGTTGCCGCAAAGTTTAACCAGGAATTTACCGACGCCCTCGTCGAAAACGTTGTCGAGGAAATCCAAGAACTCTCCACCAACGCCCGCGTCGACCTTGTTCGCGTTCCCGGAGCTTTTGAGATTCCGGTCGTTGTCAAAAACCTCATCGAGATCGAGCAACCTGATTGCGTGATTGCCCTCGGTTGCATCATTCGCGGCAGCACCGCCCACGCCGAACTTGTTGCCACTTCGGTCACAGAGGCTCTCCAAAGAATCGCCGTTGATACCAAAACACCCATCATTCACGAGGTCCTGCTCGTCGAAGACGAAAAGCAAGCCTATGCCCGTTGCATTGGCAAAAAGCTCAACCGGGGTCGCGAAGCCGCCCGCAGTGCTCTCGAGATCGTCGAAATCATCAACGAAATCCGCCGCGCCAACCAATCTCTCCGACTTCACCCAACCAATGGCTAGTCGCCGCCAAGTCCGCGAAGCCGCGGTCCAACTTCTCTACGCACGCGCAACATCCCCCAAGGAACAGGGTGGCCCTGAATTCTGGGAACTCGTCAATGACCGAAATGGCATCATTTTCGACAAAGCTCGCGTCAAAATCCTAGTCCACTTCCAACAGGGCCGTGTCGATACCGCTACCAAGCTGCAAACGACCCTGATCGATTGCTCCGCCGCCATTCTCGCCGCAGATCCCGGCGAAAAGCTGGCCCGCGACCTCAAGAGCCTCTGCGCTGCCGAAGTAAAATGGGCTGACACTATCAGAAGTCTCAGCAACCTCACCAAAGCGGACCTCGGCGGCTGGCGTCGCGATCTGGTCAAACTCCTTCGCGAAGTCGGCGATCTCAAAAAACAGCGGAACGAATTACTCCCAAAGACTAACCTCTTTCCTCCCCTAGAGTATAACGCCCTAGTGAAGATCTTTGCCAAGCTCGACACCTACGACGAGCGGGCACGCATGGTCCACTTTCCACAAAACTATCCGGAGCAACGCGACCTCGATCACCTTCATCGCCTTCTCGCTGAAATGAAGAAGCTGGAACATGAAACAGTGGCCCTCGTCGACCAGGTCGAAGCTGCTCATGTCGAACTCGACGAGCTCATCGATCAAAAGGCGAAGAACTTCGACTTCTCACGACTCTCCAAGGTTGATCTCGCGATCCTCAGACTCGCCAGTTGGGAGATCCTCCACTTGCCCGATCTCGACAATGCCATCTCGATCAATGAAGCCATCGAACTTGCCCGATCCTTCTCAGGTGAGGAAGCGGCCTCCTTCGTGAATGGCATTCTCGATCAGATCGCTAAGGGCTAAATCAATCCGACTCGCGGTATTCCTGCCACCACTCTGTCAGAGACTCCTCTGACGGAGGTCCATCGGCGACCAAAAGCCGAAATTTCCAAGTCACGGCATCACCGGCAACGCCAACTTCACTCCCGAGACATTGGTTTGAGTCACGACCTAATCGACAATGTTCACGCCATCTCGAGCTTCCACCGTCACTTGCAGCGGCTCCCGCAAAACGACCGCCTCCTTTTTGAGGGCCCCTTCTCTCCTCAAGCAGGAGAGTCCCGCCGAAGACTGGAACCACCGCGGCAACCGCCAGCAAAAATCTTAAAGCCATGACTTCAGGGTTTTTACATCGCGGGCGATGAATTTCAGGGCCTCCATCACCTCATCCTTGGGATAAAGCTGACTCTTTCCCCACTCCATGTGAAGCGACAACGGCATCACTCCCAGCCCCTCGCGAACCATGTCAAAGGTGGCCTTGTCCACGAACCCAGTATCGAGCGGAACGTTCTTCAGCTGATTCGTCCGCTCGCCTCCCCAAATCGCATCCTTCACATAAATCGAGCGAATATGCGGACGAAGATTGGCCAACGCCATCTCGAACGAATTCCCAGTCTCCCCGCGGATATGTCGCAGATCAAATGCCACCGCAGCATGATCCGGATCAATCTTCTCGAACATAATCGCGGCATCCCAGCTCAATGACCCCGCATATTGATGTCCCGAGTGAATCTGATAAAGCGACTGCACTCCAATCTCCTTGTTCATCACCGCCAGATCCTTGAGCTTCGCAGTATTCTCGCGCAACTGAGCCAACGGGCTCTTCTTTAAATCATAACGGTAGTAATCCATCCGGTAGTGCCTGATCCCATTCGCTTTCAAAATATACAGGAGTTTTTCGGTCTCCGCATTCACCTCCAAAACATTCGTCGCCGCAATCAGCGCCTTCTGGCCATTCTTAGCCAACGAGGCCACCATCTTGGGAACCTCGGCCTCAGCTTGCTTGGGATCAATATGCCCCCCTTTCCGAACCGTGGCCTCAATCCCCTGCAATCCCATCTTCGCCAATTCCTCACCAATGACATCGTAGGAGAGATTTTGAATCGGCTTCTCAAAGACCACGATCGGATACCCGGCCTTCGCCTCAACCCCGCGGGCCATTCCAAGACCTCCCACAGCAAGACCGGATTGCGCTAGAAAATTTCGTCGGTTCATCATGACAGGAATCAAGACCTGCCCAGCACCCGATGACAACCTGAAACCTCCAAAAAAACACCTCTCTCGCCAAGGAATGAACTTCCACCACCACAACCCGCAATCATTCAAACAAACTCCGTCGATTTCCCCGCTTTCCCTCACGAACTCTCTGAACTAGCCTTTCCCAAGACATGAAATCTCTCTTCGCGATCGCAACCGCACTCATCCTCCCCCTTTCAGCCAATCCCGTGGCCGGTGAAGGATCCGATCTCAAACCCGATGCCCAGGCCGTCTTCGGCTCCATGGACAACGGCTTCAACTACATCATCTACCCCAACGCCGAGCCTCCGGGGAAGTTCTCGGTCCGCCTCCACATCGCGGCCGGCTCCTTAATGGAAGCAGATGATCAACGCGGACTGGCCCACTTCCTAGAGCACATGGTCTTCAATGGCTCGAAGAATTTCATCCCCTCCGAACTCATTCCTAAAATGCAGCGCCTCGGCATCGCCTTCGGAGCCCACGCCAACGCCTACACCTCTTTCGACGAAACGGTCTACATGCTCGACCTCCCAAATCTCGATAAAGACACCGTCGATCTCACCTTCAACGTAATGCGCGACTTCGCCGACGGCGCCCTCCTTTCCCTCGAGGAAATCGAAAAGGAACGCGGCGTCATCATCTCCGAAAAGACCTCCCGCGACTCCGTGGGCTATCGCATGATGCTCAAACAATTCGAGTATCTCCTCCCAGGTTCCCGCCTCATGCAACGAGTTCCTATTGGAACCGAAGAAGTGATCAAGACCGCTCCGCGCGAGCGCTTCGTCGACTTCTACAACCGTTACTACACTCCCGAGCGCATGACCTTCGTGGTCACCGGCGACATCGAGGCCAAGGAGATGGAAAAGCGTGTTCGAGAAAGCTTCATCTCCCTTCAAAATCCCGAAAATCCCGGTGAAACTCCCGCCGCCGACATCCCGCCTACCGACCATGGCCTTCGCTCCGAAGTCTTCACGGACAATGAAGTCGCCTCTCCTGACATCTCGCTCTATTCACTTCGTAAATACACCCTGGAAACAGACACCAGCAAGAAGCGCGCCGATCGTTTCCCTCTCGCTCTCGCCAACACCATCCTCAACCGCCGCTTCGAAGTCCTCGCCAAGGAAGAAGGAACTCCTATCCTCAGTGGCGGCGCCGGACGCACCGTTCTCTTTAACCAAGTCGAACAAGGTGGACTCGAAGTCTCCCCAGCCGAAGGGAAATGGAAGGAAGCCGTTCCCGTCCTTGAACAGGAACTCCGTCGCGTCGTTTCCTTCGGCTTCACCGAAGCTGAACTCGAAGAAGCCAAGGCCCGCTTCCTCAACATGGCCGAGCAGGCCGTAAAGAGAAAAGACACCCGCCGCTCCGACGGCATCGCCATGGGACTCATCAATGCCATTGGACAAAAAAATGTCTTCACCACTCCCGAAGACGAACTCGCCCTCGCCAAGGCCGCCTTGGAAAAACTCACCGCCGAAGACTGCCACAAAGCCTTCAACGAATTCTGGGACACCCAGGACCTCTCCCTCGTCCTCACCACCCGCGAAGCACCCGAAGGCAGCGCGAAAGAACTCGAAAAAATCTTCCTCGAAAGCGCCAAGACCGAACTCAAAGCTCCCGAACAAAAGGAACTCGCGGCCTTCGGATACACCGACTTCGGGAGTGCCGGAACCGTCGCGAAAACCACCCAGATCGAAGACCTCGGAGCGACACAGCTCCTTCTCTCGAACAACGTTCGCGTCAACTACAAGCAAACCGACTTCCAAAAGAACGCCATCGGCATCACCGCCGTCTTCGGCAGCGGACAACTCGGACAACCCGCTGACACCGCCGGACTCGACCGTTTTGCCTCAGCCATCTTTGGAAGCGGCGGACTCGGGAAACATTCTACCGACGACCTCGAACGAATCCTTGCCGGCCGCAACGTGGGCGCAGGCTTCGGAGTGGGCGATGAAAACTTCACTCTTTCCAGTAGCACCACCCCAGCCGACCTGGAACTCCAACTTCAACTCATGTGCGCCTACCTCACCGATCCCGGCTTCCGCCCCGAAGGTGAGCGCATGTTCAAGATGGCCATTCCCATGCTCTACAAACAACTCAAGCATTCCATGCAAGGAGCGATGGTCAAAATGGGAAGCGAATTGCACGGCGGAGACTTCCGCTTCGAATTCCCACCCCAGGAAAAAGCGATGTCTTACACCGCCGATCAGGTGAAAGCTTGGATCATGCCTGCCTTCAAATCAGCTCTCCTCGAATTGACCCTCGTGGGCGATTTCGATCCCGAAGCCGCTCTCCCTCTCATCCTGAAAACATTCGGAGCCCTCCCCACCCGTGAAACAAGCTCGCCCGATCTCGCGGAGCGTCGTAAGATCAACTTTCCCTCCAGTCCCGGCGCGAAGAAAATCCCCTTCGACTCCAAGATTCCCAACGCCGCCGCGGTCGCAATCTGGAAGATTCCCGCCACTGGTCAGGACGTCAAAACAACCCGCCGCTTCAACATCCTGAGCTCGATTCTCAACGACCGCATGCGGGAAGAGATTCGTGAGAATCTGGGCGGCTCCTACAGCCCCCGCGCCGGAGCTTCCCCAAGCGAAGCACTCGACGTCGGTTTCATACAAGCCATTGCCCAAGTGAAACCTGCCGAGACCCAAAAGTATGGTGAGCTCATGATCGAACTCGCTGACAAGATGGCGCAAACCGGAATCACCCAAGATGAACTCGAACGCTCGCTCAAGCCCATCCAATCGGGACTGAAAGAGTCACTCCGCGACAACAGCTACTGGCTCAGCACCGTTCTCGCAGAGAGCCAGAGCAAGCCCTACCGCCTCGATTGGGCGCGCCAACGTGATGCCGACTACGGAAACGTCACCATTGAAGAACTCAACAAGCTCGCCAAAGACTACCTCCACAAGCAGAACGCACTTCTTTACGAATTCGTTCCCGAAGCCAGCGAAGAAAAAGAGTAATCTTTCTCCCTGACCCTTTGTCGCACACTATTAGACAGGACAAGCGATAGTCCTCCGTTATAGTCCCCGCAGATGATCCGCTGGTTTGCCCGAAACGATATCGCCGCCAACATTCTCTTCCTGGCGATTATTCTGGGCGGCGTCTATGTCGCGCTCAACAAAATCCCCGTTGAAGTCCAACCCTCATTCGATTTCGGCGAGGTTGAAATCAACATGCAATATCGGGGCGGAAACCCGCAGGACGTCGAGGAGCACATTATTGTTCCCATTGAACGCGTCCTCAAGGACCTCCCCGGCGTCAAACTCATCGAGTCCAAAGCTCGCAGCGGCTCCGCTGAAATCGATGTCGAAGCCGAAGACGGGGTCGACCTCCGCGAACTCCGGGACGAAGTCGAAGCACGCGTCGATTCCATCAACACCTTTCCCAGCGAAACCGAACGCCCTCGGTTTAGCATTCCCAATATGGGCAATCACTTCGAGGTCCTCACGATTGCGATCACCGGGGAACTCAGCGAAATCGAGCTCTACAAAACGGCCCGAAGACTCGAGAACGAACTCCTCGATCTTCCCGAAATCTCTCACACCAACTTAAGAGGAATTCGCCCCCTCGAAATCAGCATCGAAGCTGACGACAAAAGATTAGCCGACCACGGCCTCACCTTGCTGGATCTCGTCAACGCCATCCGCCGTTCGTCGCTGGCTCTCTCCGCGGGCTCGATCAAGACCCCCGCCGGATCCATCATGATTCGGACCGACGAACAGGCCTACACCCATGAGGATTACTCCAAAATCGTGGTGACTTCCGCCGAGGGTGCCCAACTCAACCTTGGCGACCTCGCTGAAATCAAGGACGGCTTCGAAGATGCCGAAACCATCACGCGCTTCAATGGCAAGCCCGCCATCATGATCGATATCCTCCGCTCGGATGACGAAAATGCGATCGCGATTTCAGACGCCACCAGAGACTACATCAAAAACACCGAATACCTTTTGCCCGAGGGGATTAATCTCTTTATCTGGGATGACGAATCCATCCGAATCAGGGGGCGTCTCACCACCCTCGCGAACTCCCTGATGCTAGGCGCAATTTTGGTCCTTGTCGTTCTCGGCCTCTTCCTCCGCCCCATGCTCGCGTTTTGGGTCGTTCTCGGAATTCCCGTCAGCTTTGCCGGAGGAGTCCTGCTCATGCCCTACTTTGGCATCACCGCCAACACCATGAGCATCTTTGGCTTCATCCTCGTTCTCGGGATCGTGGTCGATGACGCCATCGTCACTGGCGAGAATATCTACACCCGGCTCCGTGAAGACCTCACCCCACTCGACGCTGCCGTTCTTGGAACCAAAGAAGTCGCCACACCAGTGACCTTCGGCGCCCTCACCACCATCGTGGCCTTCATCCCCCTTTCATTTTTTCCCGGTTTCTGGGGAAACTGGACCAATCAAATCCCCCCAGTCGTCGCCGCCGTTCTCATCTTTTCCCTCATTGAGTCCAAATTAATTCTCCCTTCCCACCTCAAGCACCTCTCCACAAACCGGAGGACAATGGGACCCTTCGCCCGCTTCCAAAAACGAATCGCAGACGGACTCGAAACCTTTGTCGAAAAAATCTACCAACCCGCTCTTCGCTTCTCAGTCGACCACCGTTACGCCACCACCTCCTTCTTCTTTGCCCTCGCGATGGTGAGCTTTGGAATTCATAAAAGCGGAGAAATGGGCTTCGTCTCCATGCCCACTATCGAGCGTTACCGGATTTCCGCCCACCTCAATATGGTCGACAACACCCCCTTTGAAGAAACCGACGGTTACATTGAGCACATCACCCGATGCGCCCGTGACCTCAAGGAGGAACTCATTGATCCGGGAACCGGGCAGTCCCTCATCCGCAATATCATGAGCAGCACCGGCTCCTCCCGCCACGGCGGACCGGGAGATGCCGAAGAAGGCTTTGCCTCGATGGAAATCATGCCGCCCAGCGAGCGCAGCGAACCCGGCCCCACCAACGCTGAAATCGCCGCCCGCTGGCAAGAAAAAGTGGGCAAGATTCCCGGAGCCCGCGATCTCCTGATTTCAGGAGAGAGCGGTGGACGCAGCAACAATAATGAGAAACTCGAATACATGAGCATCGAACTCCGCGGACTAGATAGCGAATCCAAACGCGCGATGGCCGAAGAGCTGGAACTCATGTTCGAGGCTCAGAAAGAGATCGAAAATGCCCATGCTGATAATCAACGGCAACGCGAGGAATTTGCCATCAAGCTCAAACCAAGAGCCCTTGAACTAGGCATTACTCAACGCGACCTCGCGCTACAAATCAGACAGGCCTTTTACGGAGAAGAAGCCCAGAAACTCCAGCGCGAGGGCGACGAAGTCCGTGTCATGGTCCGCCTCCCAAAAGACAAACGGGAGTCCATGTTCACCTTCGAATCCCTCAATATTCAAGCTCCCAATGGGTCGATCATCCCCTTCAACAACATCGCCACCGCAGCACTCCAGCAGGCCCCAGGATCCATCCATCGACTCAATGGAGCACAGGTTTCACACATTTACGCCCGCCCCGTTGATGACCAAATCGACATCCTGACACTCGCCAAAAAACTTGAGCCCGAAATCACCGAAATCGTCGGCAAAGATCCCGAAATTTCATGGGTATGGGCGGGCTATATCAAGGAAGATCGGGAAACCGGCAACCGCTTCAACTGGCTCTTCGGAACACTCATCCTCACCCTCTTCGCCCTACTCGCCATCCCCTTTAAGTCGATGACCCAGCCTTTAATCGTCCTCCTCGCCGTGCCCTTTGGAGCCATCGGAGCCTACGCCGGACACCTCCTCCTCGGCATCACGCCCTCCTGGCTCTCCGTCTTTGGCATCATGGCCCTCGCCGGAGTGGTCGTGAATGACTCCCTCGTCCTCGTCGACTTCATCAACAAGAAGAGACTGGATGGCATGGACCTGAAAAAGGCCGTCATCCTCTCCGGAATCAAACGCTTCCGCCCCATCTTCCTCACCTCAATCACAACCTTTGCCGGCCTCATTCCCCTCATGTTTGATCGTGCCCTTCATGCCCAATTCCTCAAACCGATGGCCGTCTCACTGGGTTTCGGCATCCTCTTCGCAACCGTGATCACCCTCTTCCTCATCCCCACTTCCTACCTGATTATGGAGGACATCAAGACCCTCTTTGGCAAGGCCTGGAAATGGTATTCAAAACCATTCCGTGAATCCAATTCAACCGAATAGTCAGAATCTGGGAAAAGTTAAGGAAAGTTGAATAAAACGCTCGCAGCCCTAGCCCTGTCTTGCTATAAAGAAGACCCTGTTCCACCCGCAGCCTATTCTCATGTCAGCTATCGCCGAGCGCAAACAAAACATCAAAGTCAACGAAACCCAGCTCGAGATCCCTGCCGATGCTCCCGCTTTTACCGAGGATTTCGAAGGCCGACTTGCGGACGCCCAGTCCCAACTGGAGCTTCTTCAAACCCAGCGTCGCGAACTCGAACGTCAAAAACTGGCCCTTGAAGACCTCAACCACCGCAAGCAGGAATTTCTCAATGGCCAACTCGATCTCTCCGAGCGCTTCTCGGTCGCAATCACCTCCCTCGAACGTGAACTTTACCTTTCGAAGCAGGAAATCGACGACCTCGAACAAACTCGCAAGTCGTTCGTAAGCCATCTCCACCGCATCGAGACCCTCAACCCGGAGACCTGGCCCAAGCAGTCGCTGAACTCTGAACTCCAGCAAGCCCTGATCACCCTCGACAAGGCTGAAGATGAGTATGAACAAGCCGTCTCCTACTTCACCGGCACCCGCAAAAGCAGCGTCTTCGGCGGACCCACCACCTCAAACCGCAGCCACTTTGGGGGCGGCGACTTCCAGACCATGCTCCGCAACGGCCTAGCTTTCAATCTCCCTGTGATCGTCCTAGGCTCCTTCGCCCTCCTCGCTTATCTCCTCAAATAATCACCCTGTTTGATGATGTTTTTTCGTAAACTAAAATTCGGAGCGACCCAACCTCCAGTCGACGAGTTGAATCAACTCGATTCGGAAATCGCCAAGTTCGAATCCCTGATCGAAAGCGCCCCACAAAAACTCCGCGAGCAGCGCGAGCGTGAGCGCACCACCATGCCTGCCCCAGACGACTTCGCCGACCGTCGCCGCGAGCGCCGTTTTTACATCGAACTCAGAAGCAAGGGCCAAGTGCGGAACGAACGACGTTACCGCACTCGCAACACGGTCCTTTTCGTCCTCCTCGCCTCCGCCACAGTCTCGATTTTTTGGTGGATCTACAGCGAACTCCTCCGCAACGGGGTCATTAGCTAGCCCCGGCCCGCGCCTCCTAACACGGTTGTTAGGGGTGCCAAAATCCGGGCGAGACGGGACCGCAATGGCGCGACCTACTCGGAGACTCTGAAGAACAGCTTCGAAGGCCCTGGAATCACCGCTTGGACGCCACCCACTCTTTAACTCGCTTTTACGTTCCGTTGCTCCCTTTTTCACCGGTCAGGGATTTTAGAAAGGCTTCAAGATCTCGCATTTCTTGTTCGGCGAAATGAAGAGGTTTCAGGGTTTCTTCGCGATGACCCAGGGGGGGCTCACCGGGGAGTTTTGAGTAGTGATGCAATACCTCGCGTAAGGTTTTGAACCGACCGTCGTGCATGTAGGGGGCGGTCTGGGCGACGTTGCGAAGGCTTGGTGTTTTAAATTCGGCGAGGTTGTTCATTTTGACGACGATGTAACGCAGCTTGACGTTCGCCTCCTTGCCTTGGTCATCACTGAACTCACCGATGCCATTGAAGCGATCAGCTTGCACTTTACGAATGCCCACAAAGCGACCTGAGTCTCGTGGAAGGTCGGGATGGCGAGGGAGACCGATGTTGTGGAATTCACCGTCGGAAAAATTCGGTCCCGAATGACAAAGAAGGCACTGGCCGCGCCCCACAAAAATCCTCAGCCCACGACGCGCCGATTCGCTGAAGGAGATCTCAGCCGGTTCATCGATTGACGAAACGAAGTGATCAAAGGCAGACCCTTTACTGATAATCTTGCGCTCATAGGCTTCGATGGCTTTACCAAGATTTGAAAAAAATCGGTCAGGGCTGTGATCGCCCACTTTTCCAAAGATGTTTTCGTAGGCTGGGTGCAGAAGCGGATCATTGACGACCACCTCGCGGACGTGCTCGATGGAGGAGCCCATTTCCCTCTCATCGAGAATTGGCTGGAGAGACTGAGCCCAGAGGGAATCCGCCCGGCCATCCCAAAAGAGCCATCGTTGATGGGCGACGTTCCAGAGCGACTGCGAGTGACGAGCAGTCGTGGCGAGGCCCTCCGACAAGGCCTTGCCATCCGAAAATCCTTTCTCAGGGTCATGACAGGTCGCACACGAAATGGCGCCATTGGCCGAAAGGCGGGGGTCGAAAAACAAATGCTGCCCCAGCTCCGCCGCCGCAGGGTTGTCGGCAACGGCATTGGTGGGACTCGGAGGGATCTCCGGCAGTGGCGAGAGTTTGCGAATCTCGTGGATTTCCTCATCGCTGAAAACCACGGGAGCGTGTTGCTTCTCCTCCCGCTCACAGCAAGCGGATAGCAGGACCAGTCCCAACCCCAATATCGCTGGACGAAATGATTGCATCTTCGATTACTCCACCGAAATGGGAAACAAGGCCTGTTCTTTTTTGCCATCGCGTGTGATATCGACCGAAATGACCCAGTCACCTCCCATGTGGAAGAGCATGCCTTCGACCCAATATTCGGAAGCACTTTTTGCGGTCAGCTCGGGCTTGGTATTCATCCCGTGCTGATGTGCGGGCATGTCTCCATCGACCACGAGGGTGACATTTTCCAAGCCCCCTTTTTTGGCCTTGAGAATGACATTGAGAATGAAGTGCTTGTTCTGCGTGATCTTGTTGTTGCTTGGGGCCAAGGTCACCTCGAAGCTTCCCTCAGCAGTCGAGCGGGTAGCGGGCCACGAAAAAACCGGACCGTTTGAGGGCGCTGCTGACTGGTCATCAGACTCGGCCTTTTTGTTCTCTCCGCAAGCGGCGAGGAAATGAAACCCGATACCGAGGATAATGATTGATAGGATACGTTTTGTATTTTTCATGAACTTGGATTAATTTGGGGAATTACTTCGGAGCGTCTTCCTTCGCGGAAAGAAGGTAGGTGAAGGTGAGCGCCTTACCCTCACGCGTGACTTCGAGAGTGAGGGAGTTGCTCTTTCGTGGCAAGAGCCCTCGCGGTCTCGAGATTTTTTAGCCAGGGGTAAATGTCAGCCCCCCTGGCACCCGCGAGAGCGACAAAGGAGATGATCAGGATGAGAACGAGTTTCATTTTTTGGAGTTTCATGGAAGGGATCAGTTCATTTTAGCCGCCGACAAAACTCATGGGGACACGCGACGCCGTATCATCGCCCCCAGCCTTGCCACTCCTCAGTTCAGAGTAGCGATCCTTTCTTCCGACCCAGAGCTTCGCCAGGGAATCTTCAAGATCACAAGCGTCACGATCGGATTCCAGGATGGGTTTGAGATCGGTTCCCGCAGTGGCGAAGAGGCAGGTGTATAATTTGCCATCCGCCGAAACCCGGGCGCGATTACATGAACCGCAGAAGGGCGAGGTGATGGATGAGACAAAACCAACTTCCCAATCGCCCGCAGGGTTGCCAAATCTCCGGGCCACTTCACCGAGAGCGTTCGCCGGGAGAGCATCGAGGGAAAACTCGGTTCTCAGCAGCTTAAGAAGGTCACCGCTGGGCACGACTTGGGAACGATCCCAGCGCTGCCCGTTGCCTACGTCCATGTATTCAATAAAGCGCAGCGGCACGCGACGATCATGGAAGTAGCGCGCCATCGGTAGGATCTCGCATTCGTTCACGCCCTTCTGAACCACCATGTTGATCTTCGGAGAAAGTCCGCAGGCAATCGCCGCATCGATGCCCTTGAGAACACGGGTGGGCGGAACCCCGAGGCCATTCATGCGTCCGAGTAACTCCGAGTCCAAAGCATCGAGGCTGATGGTGACCCGGTCGATACCCGAGCGCTTCAATTCGTCAGCCATCGGAGCAAGAAGCAGGCCATTTGTGGTGATGGCTAAGTCCTCAACCTCATCGATCTTGCTCAGGCGAACGGCGAGTTCCGGGAGATTGGGCCGCAATAAAGGTTCGCCACCGGTCAGGCGCAATTTTCGGACACCCAAGGTGACGAAAGCGCGGGCCAATCTTTCGATCTGGGAGAAGTCGAGCCACTCACTCTTTGGAAGAAAGGCATAATCGGGGCCAAACACCTCGCGCGGCATGCAGTAGACACAGCGCAAGTTGCAGCGGTCGATCAAGGAAATCCGCAGGTCGTGTAGCGGACGCAAAAGGGCATCGCTCACCGAGGTCCGACTCCCATCCTTCGTGGTGGGGGACGGTTGATCGGAAACGGCTTCCTGATTGGTCTGGAGAATTGAGGTAAACGACATAAGGAGGGTTATTTTTGAACCAAGGTATACTCGAATGCCGAGGGCTCGACTTCGCAGTGAAAGAGGCACATGCCGCAGCCGGTGCATTTTTCGGAATCAAGAACCGGTCGGCGGTTCACCATCGTGATCGCGCGAATATGCGAAGGGCAGCGATAGGAACAGGTATCGCAGAGAATGTTTTGGGAAACGAGACAACGATCAACGTTCAGACTGATGTTGGCGATGGGTCGCAGCGCTTCCTGCAATGCCCCGCTGGGACAGGCCTTGAGGCAAGGCATCTCTTCGCACCAATGACAGGGGGACTTGGCGGGATCGATGAAGGGAGTTCCTTCCAATTTCCCCATCGCGGGTCCATAGGTCGAGATCGCATCATACGGGCACGCCCCGGCACAGGCGTGACAGCGCTCGCAGGTGCCGAGAAACTCCTGCTCCTCCGAAAGAGCACCGGGTGGGCGCGGGAACAGAATGGGCTCATCTTTCGCCTCGGTTTCGGTAGCATCGGCGGTGTCGCGGCTTGGAGTTGAGAAGACCTTACCGAGTTCCCGGTTGAGGTCTCCCATCTTAAGCTTGAACAACTGTCTGCGATTAAATTTTGCCATGGCTTAAACTGTGACCTCCTTTCCAAAACGCTCCTTGCATTTCTTGGCAGATTCTTGTCGATCCTGCCGCACCCTCGCGCGCCTTGCTCCAATGGCGGTGATGAGGATCAATACTCCAAAAGCAATGGCAACCCAACGGCCCCAATGCACAATTTGAGATGAAAGGCGGAAGGGGATGGTGCAGAGGAGATCTCCCTGATCGTGAAGGGTAAGACGCAAGGAGTAATCTCCCTTCCTGGGAAGTTCGCGATACATCGAGTAGAGATTTTCGAGCTCCGACTCTTCGATACGTTCGGTAAAGATCACTTTTTCTCCGTCCAAAATTTCAAGAGTCAAAGGGCCCCCATAGACGGTGTTATCCTCAAGATTGAAGATCACGAGAAAGAGCCTCACATTGTCGGGACTCTCAACTTTCTCTCGATCAATTCCCTGAAAGTCATAGACCACCAGGGAAACTTCATAGTCTGCGGCCTGCCCGACAAATTCCTCTTCTGGAACCTGCGGGTAATTTTCGTAATAGTTGTAGTGCGGCAGCCCCTTGAAATGATGCGCTGAAGCAACCTCCGCGAGCATGAAGAAGATGATGAAAGTGAGGTGGCGGAAGTTGTTCATAACGAGGGCTCCTCTACGGCCGGTTTGGCACGCAATCCGATGGTGAGACACTTGGTGGGACAAATGGTGAGACACTCGCCGCACATAGAGCAGTCGAGGGTTTCATCCATCTTGGGGCGCACCTTCATGGGGCAGACGTCGATACAACTGGTGCAAGCGTCAAGGCACTCGTGGGCATCTCGTTTCAGGGCGAACACAGACTTGCGGCCGATTGCTCCGAGCAACCTCCCCGTGGGACAAATGTAACGGCAGGTGAACTGCTTTCCCATGATGAGGTCAAGGAGCCCAAAGACGACAATACTCCCAAGGGAAAAGGAAATGGCACCATAGGCAATGCCATGGAACAAGGTTTGGCCAATCGCGAAGTAAGGTAAAATGAGCGTCCAAACGCCATGGCCGATCCAGATTGCGGTCACCACTCCACCCGCGAGAATGCCCCAGCAAAAGCCACGGTTGAGTGAGAGCTCAGGAAGCCAGAAAAACTTTGCGATGACACGACGAACGCGAGAAATGGAAAAGAACAGGAGCGAGGCCGGGCAGATGTAGGAACAGAAAACCCGCCCAAAAAGGAGAGCAAGGCTGAGAGGGATGATCAAGCCCAAGGCAAATCCAAGTTCCCATTTACGGCTCTTCCCCAAAACCGAGATTGCGGCGATTGGATCAGTAAAGGGAACGCCCGCGATGCGAATGGACCAGGTCATGCCACCGCTCTTTTGAGCTTCCTCGGCTGGGTCACCAAATCGGGAAAAGAACTTGTCGGTTTGCTCATAGAACATCCGCATATTTTTGCCTTCACTCAACTCGACCAGACGGGGAAGGTTATAGGCACGTTTGAGGTTGTGATAGTTCGTCAACATCGCAAGAAAACCGAGAAACACGATCACCCCGGTCCGGGTGATGATGGAAAGCACTAACAATGTTCTTCCTGCTCGCATCCGATTTTTTAGTGAGATTCCGTCTTAGGTTGCGGTTCAGGCTCAGGATCCCAATGCGAGCGCCGTGGTTTCGAGGGGCGCTTTATCAGCAACTCAGGGCGCTCAAGAAGTTCGGCTTGAGGGACAATGCGAATCGCCTGGGGCATCTGCACACAGGCTTGTTCACATAAGCCGCAACCGATGCAATGCTCCGCATGCACATGAGGTTGCTCAAACATGCCCAGAGTCATGGCCTCTCCGGGAAGAGGACAGGCTCGATAGCAAACCCCGCACGTACGTCCCGAAAAGGAGTAACACAGATCCTCGGAAACAATGGCCAACCCCATCTTTACCGCACGAATCCCCTCCTTGGTCGGTGCCAGTTTTTCGAGTGCCTGGGTGGGGCAGATCTGAGTACAGGCCATACACGCGATGCAGGCCTGAGCCCGGGGATTGATCTTGGGTGTGCCTAGGTTTTTGATTCCGGCTTCCAGGCCGGAGAGGGTAATGCATTTGTTGGGACACACATTTGCGCACTGGCCGCAGGCGATGCAGTCCTTGAGAAATTCCGCCTCCGGCTTCGCCCCGGGTGGGCGTAGCAGGTGTTTGTGGCGGCGGGTTGTGACGTTGAACTTCCCAAGCAGCGGGTAAAGGAGAGGCACAATTGCTCCGACGAGAAAGGCTCTCAGAAATCCCAGTCTACTGATCTTCATGTTCGATTTGGCTCTCCGTCACCTCTAGCTGATGGCCTCGACCCGGGCAGCGCACTTCTTGAAGTCCACCTGACCGGAGACCGGATCAAAGGCGCGGTGGGTGGTGCCATTGGCGAGCCAACGATTCTTCTCGGGATCGGCGGAGTCGGCGACAGAGAGATTCCATGGACTAAATAGAAATCCTTTGGGCACGGTATTCCGGGCAGGTTTCACAACCGAGTCCAGTCCAACCGAGACCCGGGCCTCAATCGATCCTCGTCTCGTGGTGATCTTGACCCACTCGCCGTCCTTGGTTCCGAGCTCCTTGGCGTCATCGGGATGCATTTCGACATACATCTCGGGGACGAGCTTCTTGGTAGTTCCGGCGCGAATGGTTTTGGCGGTGTGGAAGTGCTCGTAGACAACTCCCGTGGCGAACCAGAAAGGATATTTATCTTCGGGGCACTCGCCGAGTTTCTTGCCGAGGAAGTCTGCGTGAGGAAGCTCCGGAGTGAGTCCGGCATCACGAGCCCTCTCGAGGAGATCCATATGGTCCGTGATGTAATAATCCTTTTCAGTCCCAGCCTTGGCAAGCTCATCGGTAATCTCACGGTATTCCGAGTAGTCCTGCTTGCACAAGTGGATGTGGAGCTTGCCATCCTCATGGCGGAATTCACCGTAAGGTTTGCCCGGCCAATATTCTTCCTGCGCCATGTAACGGCGCTTGGTGCCACCGGCTTTGGCGATCGCGGCGGTAGGGGCGGGCCACTGAATGCCACGAAGATCCTTGATCTGCTGATAAGGAGATTTGCCGGTTTCCTTTTCGACGTCAAGAATGCCGGTGAGATCTGCGTCGGTTCCCTTCGAAGCCTTGATAAAGTCACGGAAGACTTCCTCGGGATCATAGAAGCCATTTTCCTTCCTCTTGTATGGGAAGATTTTTTCCATATCGAGTCCAAGGCGCTCGCCGATCAGTTTGCCTTTGTCGATGACCATGTCCATGTCGGGACGGCAACCTTTGACGGGGTTTCCCGTGCCTTCGGTGACATACATGCGACGCTCGGACTGGACGTAAATCCCATTGATCCATTCACCCCAGGTGGCGGCTGGCAAAATGACATCCGCGTAGAGGTTATTGGGCGCGTCTTTGTAAATTTCCTGAACGACGGTAAAGGTCTTTGTGAGGGCGGGCCTTACCAAATTATAGGTGTCCGGCAGGTCGATGTGCGTGGCGTAAATCAGGAACATGGCCTGAACTTCTCCCTTGAGCGCGCGCTCCATCATTCCCACCGCCATCCCGATATTCTGCATGCCGGCGACCTTGTCGAGACGCTCCTTGGGCACCCCCCATTGCTCGGCACACCAAGCACGGTGTTTCTCATTATCGAGGCCGATATTGAATGGGAGTCTGCCGGTGAGGCCTCCGGTGAGACGCTCGCCCATGGCATTCGGTTGTCCGGTTTGTGAGTGGGGGCCGCAACCAGGGCGTCCGATATTTCCAGTCAAGGCCATGAGGTTAATCAGGCTGACGGTGTTGTTCTGTCCGTGCAGGTGCTGGTTGTAACCAATGCCCCAGATGCTCAAGACACCACCGGTTCCGCGATCGCGTCCTTTGATGCTCGCCTCGGCCCAGACCTTGGCGACCTTGCGGATTTCTGCCGCAGGAATTTTGGTGAGATGCTCGACGTCTTCCGGTTTGTAGTCCGCCTTGACGCCATCGACATATTCTTTCCAGCCGGTGGTGTGTCCTTTGAGGAACTCCCAAGCAACGGCCTCATCATGGTCTTCCATGATGACATAGGCAATGGCATTCTGGATGGAAATGTCTCCGTTGATGGTGGGGAGGTGGAAGCTGCTCTCCTTATCGATATCCTCCAGTCCCATCACCGTTCCGGTGCGGCGTGGATCGACCACCAAGGTGGGGATCTTGCGCTGTGACTTCGTGTCCGCGACGCGCCAGTAGAGAATGGGGTGTGCGCCCCGGGCATTGTGACCCCAGAAGCAAATCATGTCCGCGATCTCTACGTCGTCGTAACAAGTCGGCGGGGTGTCCGATCCGAGTGACTTGAAATATCCCGTGACGGCGGAGGTCATACACATGCGGGCATTCGCCTCAATGGTATTGGAACCAATGATCCCCTTCATGAAGATGTTTTCGAGATACTGTCCTTCCAAAGAAAGCTGGCCCGAGCCGTAGAGCCCGACGGCGTTTCCTCCCGAGGTTTTCACGATCTCGGCAACTTGGTCGGCGATGATTTCCTCCGCCTCCTCCCAGGTGGCCTCGCGAAAGAGGCTGGGATCATAAGATCCCTTGGTGGCAGAAACATGACCTCTCAGCGGGTCGGACATGTCTTTGCGAATGAGAGGTTTATTGAGTCGATTGACGTAGATGGCCTCCGCAGCGGTCAAGCCTTTGATGCACTGAAGTCCGCGGTTTGTGGGGTGATCTTTATCGGGAACGATGCTGGTGATGCGACCGTTCTTCGTTTTCAAAATCGTGCCGCAGCCGACTCCACAGTAAGGACACGCCGCATACAGATCGGTCGGTGCCTTGTTGCTTTCCAATTCGATTTCATCGCTTGGCACCGACCATCCCGTTTTAGTCACCCCGGTGGAGAGGGCGGCCGTTGTGCTCGTTGATTTTAAAAAATTTCTTCTCTTCATGACTTGGTTTGGTTGGGTTGGGTTTACTTGAGGCTTCTGAGGTAGGCGATGATGTCGTAGGCATCCTGCTCGGAGAGGTTGGCTAGGCCGCGGGCGCCAATGAAGGGACGCATCGCAGTCCCGGAACGACCCAATTTCAGGGTCTGGAAAATGTAGTCGTCCGAGGCGGCATCGAGGAATCCCTTCAAGCCAATTCCCGAGCCAGGACCGCCCGCAATGTAGCCCTTGCCGGACTCGCCATGACACGATGCGCAGTAGATATTGAAAGTGGGAAGCCCTTTGGTGACGTCGCCCAACGAGGCGAGGTCCTTAGTGGGATCGACCTTGATATCCGAAATGGCGCCATCCGGGACAGCTCGCAAGAAGGCGATGATGTCCGCGATGGTTTGCTCACTGAGGTCAGGCCTCATGATCATTCCGGTTCCCGGTCTTCCTTTTTGGATGGCGTCCTTGATGAATTGATCGTCGGCGATAGCGAGGAAGTCAGGATTTCGAATGCTGGGAGCAAATCCAGGAATCCCCGTGCCTTTCGGCTGATGGCAGGCCGAGCAGTTGGCGGCGTAGTGCCTCTCTCCGGACTTGGTATCGCCTGCTCCGGCTTTCTCCACGACGGGTCTCGCTGGTGCTGCGCGACCCAGTTCCCTGAGGTAGGAGATAATATGGCCAACCTGAATTTCGTCCAGCCCGGCCAATCCCTTCGCACCAACGAAGGGACGCATGGCTGTTCCGACACGACCATGTTTAATGGTTTGGAAAATAAAATCATCCGAAGCTACCGCGAGAAATCCGGCACTGCCGATTCCGGGACCAGGGCCACCCTCGCCGTATCCACTTCCGTTCGCGCCATGGCAAGAGGCACAATAAGTAGCGTAGAGCGGTTTCCCCTCGTTGGCGATTCCGTCATATTTCTTTTTTGGATCCGCAGTTGATAGAACGGAAGCCGCTGACTTGCTCCCGAACCTAAGATAAGCCACCAGGCTGTCGACTTCATGCGCCTTGAAATGCGCCCACGCGGGCATTGCCGTTCCCGGTCTTCCCGCGATGATGGATGTCCGCAAATAATCATCTGAGGCCAATGCGAGAAAATCCTGGTTGCGGATGAAGGGCGCAAATCCCACCTTGCCCACCCCCTCGGTCTGATGACAGGCCATGCAGTAGGTATTATAAAGACCTTCCCCGGCGTCTACTGAGACCACGCCGCCGTGGCCTGCCCCCCCTGAACCGGCTCCTGCGAGTCCGTTTGCGGCGTTTTCCGTAACGGGATAGATGGGAGTGCAAAAGTATTCTCCCACGGACTTCAGCGCGAGAACGCCGCCGATCAGCATCGCCATGGCAAAAACACCCACAACAAGCACAACAAGGATTCCTCCCGTGCTTTTCAGCTTCGATGGCTCACTCATGATGATTGGGAGACGCGCTGCGTGGTGAGAATTAAAAATGGAACAAACCAAACATGCCCCACAAGATATGGATCAAGAGAATTCCGGGAGGAAAAAAGGGAAAGGAACCGCACAGACAAAATCATTGCAGCCACTTTATAGAACAGCGAAGGAATCACGGCTATGCACCTAACCGCATTAACTGTGCATTTTTTGCTCAAATTCGAATGCCGATCAGCGTAAACGCCTTACCAAAAAGCGCCTCTCCGTCCTCCCTGCCAGTGACATCAAAGGCCACACGATGGACCGGGAATTCATTGGAAAACAATGGCTCCAGTGGCTGGATGACCAGAATCTGGCTCGAAGATATCATGAGCCTGCTCGATCAGCCAACTCGCTTGCGCCGGGCGAGATATGGCAGGAGAAAGAGGTGGAGACCAGTGATCACCAACGTGGCGAGCACGATCCCAGCGGGCAGGAATACCCAAAGCTTGAAATGATCGTTGAAATAGGACCCGTCATGAATGCTCTCGATCAGATCGGAGCGGCGAACGGCCACCTGCAGGATCTCGGCCGTCTCGGTGTCGATCTGGACCTCATAGCGGTTCTTGCACAGCACCTTGACCACGCCCTCGCCGGGCCTTACGTCTAGCCGGTCAACATCTTCCCAAGACTCAATCTCTGTCTCGGGGACGGCCCTCGCTACCTCGAGAATGCGCTCAAAGCCGATTGCGGGTTCTGTCCCGGCACCGCGTTGGGTCGGCGGCTGGATGTAAGGTGATTCCTTCTTCAATTGCAGGACAATGCCGGAGAAGACGATGATCGTGATGGGCAGCAGCGCGATGATGGATCCCCACCGATGCAACACGCGGCTTAGCTTGGAAAGTTTCATGCTGAAGGCTACTTCGCCATCTCCTGCTTCATCTTCTGAATCTCCTTTGCATGGAGAACAAAAGCGCTTCGGCCATGAGTGCCTGCGACAAGGTCGCCGGTCCCTGCATGTAGTGCAAGATCATGCACCGCGCAGGTCGGCAGCGTCTTGCAGAGCGAGTGCCAGGTTCTCCCCTTGTCAATGGAACAATAGGCACCCAGCTCCGTCCCGACATACAGAATGTCCTGATCGGTCGGGTCTTCACGTATCACGTTGATTGATTCTGAGGGCATGTTGTTGACGATTGCCTTCCATGTCTCACCGAAGTCGGTCGACATATACAGATAGGCCTCAAAATCGTCCTCACGGTATCCCGTCAGTGAAACAAACGCGGTCCCCTCATCATACTTCGATGCGACCACGCGACTGACCCATCTGTTCGGCAGGCCGTTGTTGATCTTTGTCCAAGTAGCGCCGTCATCCCTCGTCACATGCACTTGTCCGTCATCCGTGCCAGCATAGAGCAAGCCCTTCTTCAGTGCGGATTCGGAGATGTCGGTAATTGTTCCGAAGGGAACGTCTCCCTGCCTTTCCGGGCCCGGATTGCTTGACAGGTCGGGGCTGATGCATTTCCACTGGTCGCCGCGGTTCTCGCTCTTGAAAAGCATGTTGGCGCCGGCGTAGAGCGTCTTAGAGTCGTAATGCGACAGGATGAAGGGAGTCATCCAGTTGAATCGCAGATTCTTCCCGTCCGGGGCTGGGCCGGGCCGGATGCCACGACTCTCCCCTGTCTTTAGATCTTTTCGCCCCATCCCGCCAAACATGCCCTCAAGATACATCGTATCCAGATTGTTCGGGTCAATCAGGGTCACGTAGTTGTCGCCGCCGTGGTCCCACTCCCAGTGCTCCTCGCCGAGGGTCATGGGCTTCGCCTCACCACCAAGCACGCCGTTATCCTGGGTGCCGCCCCATATCTTGTACGGCTCACGTGCGTCGACCGAGATGGCGTAGAACTCGGCGATGGGCAGGGTATTGACGTGGAGCCACGTCTTGGCCCGATCGTGCGATATATAGAGCCCGCCATCGGTGCCCAGCATGACCCGATCGGGATCGTCGGGATCGATGAACATGTCGTGATTGTCGCAATGGGGAGTGGCACGCCGGGCTTTGTACGAAAGCATGGGAACGGTGCGCTCGGAGATAATGGTCTGGGTCTTACCTGCGTCGGGCGAATAGAGAAGGTTGAAACCCACGATAAAGATCTCGTCTTCGTTGTCCGGCAAGACCCTGATGAGGCAGAAATCATAACCGATCCCAGTCTTGACATTGCCCTCATGGGTTTTGCGCCAGCTTTCGCCCTTGTTATCGGATCGATAGACTTCGCCCCCCACGCCGCGGTGGTCGCAGATGAGGTAAAGAACATTCGGATTGGAGGGCGCGATGGCGATGCCCATTCTGCCAACCTTCTCACCGGTGGGAAGCCCCTTGGTCAAAAGCTTCCACGTCTCGCCCGCGTCGGTCGACTTGTAGAGTCCGCTGCCGGGACCGGCGATCACATTATTCCAAGCCTTCCTGTCGCGCTCCCAGGAAACGGCATACAGGGTCTTATTGTCGGACGGGTCCATGGCGACCTCCACGACGCCGACCTTCTCGGAAATATAAAGGATCTTCTTCCATGTCTTGCCACCGTCGGTGGTCTTGAAGACGCCGCGCTCTTCGTTGTAGGTGTACTGGTGGCCGAGGGCAGCAACATACACGACGTCATTATTCTCAGGGTCGATGAGGACGCGGCCGATGTGGTGCGTGTCGTTGAGCCCCATGTTCTGCCATGTGCCCCCCGCGTCGGCAGACTTGAATACGCCCGTCCCGGCAATAGAACTGCGCGCCATGTGCGGCTCGCCGGTGCCGACCCAGACCAGGTCCGGATCCTTGTCGGATACCGTGACGACCGAGATAGAGGAAGTCGACTCGCTCTCAAAGATCGGTTTCCAAGTCGTGCCGTTGTTGACGGACTTCCAGAGGTTACCGGACCCGGAGCCGCAGTAGAGGGTCGACTTCCGCTTTTTGACCGACCAAATGCTCTCGATCTTTCCGCCCTGGATCCTGGGGCCAACAGCCGTCCACTCGACATCCTTGAATATCGACGATTCTCTCAACTTCACGTGATGATCCCAGGCCTTCATGCGCACTTCGGGTGGCGTGGCCGGACTGACCTCCACTTCACCCGAGAGGCATCGTGACGCGATCATTGAAACCATGAACAAGTAGATACTGAAGGGGCGGGTTCTATTGGTCATCAGGTCGACTCCCTTGCTGTCCGCTTCATTAAGCAAGGCTGCACGTAAGCGCTGTCGCCGCAAAAAGGACTCGTCGCATTCGTCTTCCTGCGACACGTTTCGTTCTGTAGATCGATCCAGCATACCCTGTTGCTCCCAACGATGGACAAGTTGGACAGACAATTTGCAAGAAATCACCACTGAATCGTCGAAGACAACCAGGCCTCTGCTCGGTAGGCGACACGCTGTATCGCGCCGACCTGGTCCTGCAGGACCAGGCTTTGATAGACGTGGTGTAAATCTCGTCGAGCAGCTCGCCAGAGACGCTCTGCGCAAACGCGTCATAGATGGCATCTTCCGTGTCATAGTCAAAGGCACGGTAAACATTCCGGTGCAGGGCCGCGAAGATCTCTTTCGCCTGCGGTTCGGCGGGTAGCGCTACCCCACCCCGCCAGCAAGATCAACAATAGTGTCGTGATCGCTTTCATTCTCTTTTGATTGCTAGTAATCTGCTTTTTGCGGGGTGTCCCTGAGGACTTAGTACCGATACGGCTTAACCCTCTTCATCCAACGCTGGACGCGTTCGTTCTGGTTAGTGAGGGCATGTTCGTTTTGTTTGACACGCATGGCCTGCTGTCTTTCTTGTAGCGCAAACTGCTGAGCATTCGCGTCGATGTAGGACTTATTCTGCAGAAGGGCATCGTTGAGGAGAGCCTTTTCCAGCCGTTGGGCGTCCTGCAGTTGACCCCACAACTTCATGTATTGCATGTCTTCGTGCAGGAATCCGGTGGGCGGGCCACCGTGCTCGCCCCTTTGATGCAACATCGCATCGCGACGATTCTGCAAATCCCTCTTTGATTCGTCGTCCGCTTCTTTCAACGCCGCCGCGAACACTTCCGCCACCGGGCCGCTATTTTCCGTGAGTTCCTTGCTGCGGGCGGCGAGCTGCGTTGTGATCTTGTCGATCTGCGTGCTCAACACGTCCAGTTGCGGCTTGAGTGACGCGGCGATCTCTTCACGAATCGTCTTGATCCTCGTTTGAATTTCCGCGGATTCCTTGTTGTTGGCATCCCTCTTCTTGGCCAGTTCCTGGTCGGCCGGATTATTTTGATCCTCCTGCCACGCTTTGTAGGCCAGGCCCTTGGGCGAGTCTTTCGGTGCCTCGCGGTATTCTTTCTCTACCGCGCTGCGTCTTTTTGAATACTCTTTGTTGATGGCACCCATTTGCTCCATAAGCAGCTTGATCTCCTGTTGCTTTTTCACAACCGCATCGGTTACGACGTAATTCTTTTTCAGCTCGTGCTGCTTGATTTCGCGCTGCGCCTGCAGCTTGTAATACGCATCGCGAAGGGCAAGCGTCTTCGGGATCGCCTCAGGCGTCTCGCCCAGTTCGTAGGTGTAGATCTGCATCAGGGCTTCGTCTTGAGCCTTGGCGTCATCGGCCAGCGGGGTGCTTTCTCTGTAGAGCTCCTCCAACATTTGTTTGCGTCCGGGGCGGTCGCCAAATTGCTTATCCAGTTTCTCGAACACCTCGGGCATGGCTTTGTTCGGACTCACCGTCGGCGGGGCGGGCAGAGCGGCGAAGTCCTCGGCGACCTCGCTGTAGACCCGCAGGTAATCGAGTTGTCCGGTGGCGTAGTTCGGTGTTTGCTCATCGCGACTGCGGAAAATCAAGTTCCGCCGATCGGTGTAGAAAAGTCCGATAGAAAAATGTGGTTCTACGGGGGCTGCTACTCGTTGAGGTGAGTTCTGAGGGGTCTTTTGCTCCAAGGTTCTTCGGACCTAAGATTCGCTTAAAACTCGATCAGGGATACCAAAAAGCGCGCGAAAAATCTTGCAGAGAGTGTCGTAATTTTCAAAAAAATTATGGCCAATATCTCTCAGTTAGACACCGACGTTTCCGATCTTTTCTTCAA
>Ga0209702_10000285_pt1 | contig 102868 bp, 58 predicted proteins | sample FRY01_FD_187210 | JGI IMG/M metagenome (GOLD analysis project Ga0209702, IMG submission 187210) | Freshwater microbial communities from Lake Fryxell liftoff mats and glacier meltwater in Antarctica - FRY-01 (SPAdes) (version 2) | ecosystem: Environmental > Aquatic > Freshwater > Ice > Glacier... | reverse complement strand
TTCTGCCTGCGAGTAGTACAACCTGAGAAAGTTTCGAACCTGAACTCGCCCGGTGGAAACACTGGCCATCTTCGACGCAAAGGCTTCAAACCCCGTTGTCGAATACATGGACAGACATCCTTCGTTTCCCGGTGCGAGAAAAAACTCTTCCGAATCAGCTTCCCGAAAACCGTCCCGCAATGGTCGAGGAATGGCGAGCCGAAGCTTGTCGTCCATCGTGCGTTCAAAGGTTCCTGTGAGTGCCATTGGAAGAACTCAAACTCTGGTCGTTCACAGGTTTTGGCAGAAGCCCACACGGCTTCCCACTTCTCCCCACAAACCACCACTGGCGGGCAATTTAGCTATCAGATTTTCCCCGTCAAGCGGAGGATGCGTCTGCTTATGCAGCGGTGTGCTGTGCATGTGACGCAGATCCATACAGGCGATTGGGATAAATGATTTTTGCCTTTTTTAAAATTCGTTTTTTTCGGACCGCAGTGCTGTCTGGCCGGCATCGTCGCACGATCGAAAGTCGCTCGTTTGCCTCAACTTCAGATTTTCCATAACATCAAACACAACAACAACTTATGAAGACTCTTGAATCTCCGAAGTGCGATGTTGGACACCTCTGGCAGACATCGCAGGGCTTAGAATCCCGAACTTCAGAACAGCAATTTGTGGTTGACACCGAGGCTCAACACAAAGGCTTGTGATGAACTCAGCGGGGGCTCATCGGCGTCTCAGCTTTGTCTTCCGGGGGGCCGCCAATCGGAGGTGCAGTTTTTATTCTCCACCGCCCGGGTATAGTCCCTCCGTGCCGCGCCAGAAAATGCCGGGGCGGGGACGGGGCAGTTTCAAGCGACCAGGACGAGTCGATGAATGACGATGCAGTAAGAGTCAGGCAAATTAATTGGAGGACCGCTGTTCCGTCACTTCGGCTGTTTGAAATTTTCCCACTGGCCCTCAGCGTGCAGTGCCTTCTTCCTGCCTTCATCGGAACCGTGGCACTTGCCGCCGTCACGCAGGGCAGCGCGGCCTGGCCCGGTCCACTGCAGGAACTTGCTGGGTCGATTGCTCTGCCGCTGCCTGTGGTCCGCATCGCGGATGATGCGAAGCAGTTGCTGATCCATGGCACTCGCGCGGGCATGGCGCCTTTGGCAAGATTACTGTTGTCGCTTCTGGTGCTTGGCGTATCAGGAATTGCTGTGAGCCGTGCGGCTGGGATCCGCTTTTGTCGTGACTCGCGGACCGGTGCCATTCGATCAGTTTGGCATTCGCTGAAATCCTGGAGCAGCATGCTGACTTCTACAGCAGGACTTCTCGGTCTGTGCCTGGCTGCTCTGGTTTTTTATCGCCTTCTGACAACGACGATGTTGGTCGTCTGCGGACCGAGCGGCTTATGCGCATGGCTGAGTGTCACGCTGTGGCTGACGACGATGGGAATTCTGCTGGCAATGGGCATCATCAGCGTCGGGTGGCTGCTTTCGCTGGCCTGCATTGGTGTCGATGCGTGTGATGGACCGGAGTCGCTCAGCAGAGGCATTTCTTATGTCCTCTCCCGCTTCTGGATGTCTGGCTGCTACGCTTTAATTCTGATGATTTTCCTCTGGCTGGCCGGGCAGATCATGTCATCGGTTGTGAGCCATGCGATCGAGTTGGCTCAGCAAGCCGCAGCAACCCGCGGCCCAAGCTCGGACGACTCCGCAACGTTGATCGGCTGGTTTCGAGCCCTCCTGGTCGAAACCGTGAAGCTCAGCATATTTTTCAGCGGTGTCACGATCGCTTATGTGTTGCTGCGCCACTTTGAGGACAACGTGGATTTGAGCGAAGCGAACGCCGGCAAAAAGATCGGTTAAACGCAATACCGTTCAAAAAGTCAATGGCCCGCTTAGGCACTGGGTTTGAGGATACGGGCTTCCAATAGATTCAGGAGTGTTATTCTTTTTTTCAATGCACCGCGTAACTACTGGTTTTGCTCGCAGCACAGTTAGGTTTACCCCGTGGCAGACAGTGGCGTCGCGTTGGGCCAACAGACCATGATCTTTAAGGCCGGAACACAAACAACGTTGGCGCTTCGGGCGGGAAACATTGCGCTGACCCCCGTCGGCAACGGGTTAAACAGTTTTTCATTGATTTATCCAGAACGGAATTCCAGCAATCCCTTCAGTAAAGCGGGGCATTGTTTCGAATGACTCTTCAACCGTTCCGCGCTCTAAAGTCCGATTACAGCAGATCGACGATCTCAGTGCTCAGCAGATCGGTGATGACATCATCGACTGCTCGAAAGTACCAGTCGTTCCCGGTGCTGCCGGTGATCGTATCGACTTCGTTGGAGTCATTCAGAACACTGACGCCGGCCTTGAGTGAAGCATTAGAAGGTCCGACGCCGGCGCGTAGATTCTGGATTCGCTGCGCATAGGTTCGTACGGATGTCCATTCCGTTCGAAACGCGTTAAGACCGCCGAGCAGCGCGTCTGTCTGGAGCTGGCCGCCTATAACAATGTCGTCATCAGTTCCTCCGAGCAGTATATCCAGCCCATTACCGCCGATCAGAAGATCGCGTCCTGCGACACCTTCAAGTCGATCGTTGCCATCAAATCCGACGAGGATATCATGCCCGGAATTACCCACAATGCGGTTCGAAAGGCTGTTTCCAAGCAGCGTATCTCCGAGTGATCCGCCGAACACATTTTCAATCGTGTTTCCCGCGCCGAGTGTCAACGACAGGCCAGCGTTGATGACCTGAAGTTCTGCAATCGCCAGATTGATCACGATGGCCCGTGTCGTCGTGGAACTGAAATTCAGCCCATCAATTCCTCCGCCCGATTCATCAACGGTATCGCTTCCCAGCGCAAGATCGGTGTCGAACAGGTACATGTCGGCTCCTGGGCCGCCGATCAGCAGATCATTGCCTTCACGACCCATCAACCGGTCAGCGCCCGGCCCACCGTTCAGAGTATTGTTTCTCGCGTTGCCCGTGAGCGTATCGTTCTTTGATCCGCCAATCACATTTTCAAGGACATTGCTGCCGGAAAGAGTGAGCGTCAGGCCTTCATTGATCACCTGAGCGCTGGTACTCGACAGATCAATCGCGATTGACCGTGTTGTGGTGAGTCGAAAGTTAAGCAGGTCTCTCATGCCAGCGGTATCCGTGACCGTGTCACTTCCCAAAAACGTGTCAGCATCGAAAATATAAGTGTCGTTTCCACTTCCGCCGGAAAGCTGATCCGCACCACCTCCGCCGGTCAGCGTATCGTTTCCATCACCACCAAGAATCGTTGCCGGAATGGTAATCTGACTGTCGACGGTCAGGCGATCAGCTCCAGCGTATCCATCAATGGCCAGGGCTGCTACGGCGGAAAGGTTAAACGAGTAATTCACGCCGTTTCGTAACACATTCACCTTTTCCTCACCGAGCGACGTGACTTTTTTTGTGACAGAAATAACGTCGGCGAGGTTCGTACCGCGGATATTCAGCGTCGTGCCGTTGAGCTGCACAGGCTGAGCTGTGGTCGCGTCGAAGTCCGCTTTGATATTCAAAGTGTTCACGGTCACTGTCTGAGTCAGCAGACTCGGAACACCACCGACCGTGAATGAGGCTTCCACCGAATAGCTGCCGGCCGGAACAATGATCCCGTAACCGCCGGAAATGCCGATGGTCTCTGTAAATGTGGCCCCGTCGCTCAGCCTGCGAGCAGTGACGGTCCCGGCTCGAACAGCTTCGCCGATGTCGTAGAAATTGGAATCGTTGGTATCCGAATAGACCACGCCCGTAATAAACGGATTCAGGTTTCGTTGTCCAAACAGTTCGGTCACCAGCGTGGCATTGCTGCCCGCGAGACCATAAGCACCGTCACGAATCCCGACGCCGACTTCTTCAACACTGTCTCGTAAAATGTTGACTCGATGCCCTGCGCTTTTGAAGAGCAGCTCATGCGCCTTCAGAGTCTGCGCCGTTGGGTTTGCGGTCCCAAAGTAACCGACATAAGCAATGTTTTCAGCGATCAAATTCCAGTTGTAACCGGCGGCCGTGGCACGTCCGCCGGCGGTGGTGCTATCCGGATTCGTGTGAGCAAAAAAGTTTCGACTGAGCATGTCAAGCGAGTGAGCGACGGCCACATTTTCAAGTGTCTGGTGAGCAGCCAGAGGTTGTTTGGGAACCGTCGAAATCGTATTCGCAGCCAGATTCTGATTGAGCGAAATTCCATACCGAGTCGCTTCTTCGGTCGGATTGGCTCGCGCCCGATTCATGAGTTCCAGCATCAACTGTTCGCTGTCGCTCATGTTGACCACCGTCAGCAGCAGTCGCGATTCCAGACCGTCAATCGCTCTGACCGCGGACGAGCGGAGTGAGCAACTGCTGCGATGGAACCGACGGCACGGGCGGCTGAGGAAGCGAAACGGCAAAGAAGTGAGTGATAGCATAGTTGGGATTACCGCGTTGCTGGTAAACATATTCGATTGAGCAGCCAGACCTGCTGCATTTCAGGCCCTGATCCACTTTAGTTCCCAAACCCAGTGTTGAAAGTCCTGGACGGCTCATTGCCAGGACAGCAGACGACTGGGAAGCGATTATTACAGGTTGTCGCTTTCTACCACGATTCCGAAAGTCCACAGGCTGGCAGAAAAGGAAAAGTCGGCCTGTTTTGCCGTCCCTGCCCGCATAAGCGGCATACCGGCAGCCAGAGGAGTTTATTGATCCGCAAACAAAACGATTGATGGAATCCAGTACGGCAAGGAAATGTCAGGCGTAAACGATAACCAGTGCTGTCCGCAGATCGAACAACGACTTTGGACCTCGCGTTGGGACTTCGCTGTCCGGCAATTTTTGCCATTGGCGTTGGTACGCGTGGGTTCCGTGAGAATACGTCTTCGCTCGACTGGCTGCACTTTGCCGACTGTGCCACATTTTCCGAAGATCTTTCACACGAACCGGCCGTGTGGCATCCGATAAGCAACCCAGGTCAAGTTTTCCGCGCCCAAAGGATCGGGGCTCTGCAATGACTGTTCGAATTTTTCACGCGCATCTTTTCCTTCTGGCACTTGCCGTCACAGGCGCTCTGCAGGGCGTAGCCTGCGGCAGCGAAATTCCCTGGTCGACGGACATTGAAGGGTCCTTGCAGCGCGCCTCTGCGACAGGAAAGCCGGTGCTGCTGGAATTCACTGCGTCGTGGTGCGTCTACTGCAAACGCATGGAGAAAACGACTTTCGTTGATCCGGCCGTCGTTAGTTTTGTCAATGAGCGATATGTGGCGGTCAGGGTTGATGCCGATCAGCACAAGCAGCTTGTGACGGATCTTGCCATCAAAGGCTTGCCGGCAGTTCTTGTCGTTTCACCTGACCTGAAAATCATTGAACGTATCTCCGGCTTTCAAACGCCCGAAGCTTTACTGACGAAACTCGGCCAACTCCCGGCAGGCAATAAATCAGCCAACGTAAAAGTGGCTGCCCGCAGGCAGCAGCCAGCCGCAACGGCCACCCCGTCCACTTCACCAAAAGCATATGTGAATCCTCGCACGAAGCCGGAAGAACTCGCCTTGGAACCGGTGGAACTTCCGCGCAAGCAAACTGTTTCCGCCAAAACAACCGTCCAGGCGGTTTCGCAGCCGACCGTGCCCAGCCAGCCAGCATTGCAGGATGCTGCGGCCGACGAAGATTTCTTTGCAACGATCAACTCCGAAGAGCCCGCGGAAGATTCCAGTGGCCGAGCTACGTTGTCTGACAGTCGTCCAACTACGGAAAATCCAGCCAGGGAAACGAAAAGTCAGCCTGCTTTTGACGGAACCTGCATCGTGAATGCAGTTGAAAACCGGGAAATCGCTGCGGGTTCGCCAGGCTATCAGCTGTTCTACCGCGACCGGTTGTTGTTTTTCAGCAGTGCCGAGAACAAACAGAAGTTCGAGGCTCAACCGGGGAACTACTGGCCGATGCTGGATGGATTTTGTCCCATCACGCTGCTGAATGAGGAGCAGGAAGTTCAGGGCGACCTGCAGTTTGCCGCCTTCTTCCGCAAACGTCTTTGGTTCTTTACGACCGAAGAACATCTGCGTCAGTTCCTTGATGATCCGGCGGAAATTGTTGAGGAAGTCGATGCGCTGATGCAGTCAACCAGCGAACGTTGATCGGCGATTCCTCAACCGTCACCGAGCCAACGGACTTCGCCAACGGGTTAGGATCGCTCGATCAATAAGTGTCTGGTCGTTGCCTTTCGCTCCGCGAATGAACGCTACTTTCGCGGAGCGAAAGGCGACAATTATTGATCGAACGAGGCTTACTCAACTTTCCTCAGGCTTGTCACAATGTGATTGAGAGCCGCGGGAGCCATCCGATTGAAGTAGTCCCACGAGTGGCCTCCGCCGGTCGTTTCCAAATCCCGCTCATGCAAAATGCCGGACGAAGAAAGCTTCATCCCCAGCCGCGCCGCGCCATCGAACCATTCCGTGTCCGCAGGATCGCAGCAGAAGAACTGGTGACGTGGCCAGGCCAGTGGATGCAGATTGAGCACCACGGACGCCTGCCGTGCTGATTCGGCGTCAGGAAACATGGTGTCCAGAGGAATGCCTGAGCCGTAGAGCTGAAAAAAATCCACTGCCGGAGAAATCGCGGCCACGACCGGGAACTTTGATGCGTATCGATAGGCCAGCTGCTGAACTCCCTGGCCGCCCATGCTGATGCCCAGCAACGCAATCCGTGGAGGCCCAATCGCAAATTTCTGTTCGATGAATGGCAGGCCAGAATCCAGCAACCACTGCTGCGGAGTCTGCTCCGAATCGAACTCTTCACAGACAACATCCAGCCACCAGCTTCGGCCTCCATCCGGACAGACGGCCGCAAGGTGATTGTCCTGAAGCAGTTTTGTAAAGACACGGTTTTCGTTCAGCAGAATACGGCCGTGACCATGCAGAAACAGGACGACCGCAACGGGCGGTGTTTCCCCGGCTGGCACAAAAGTGTCGATCCGACGTCCATCGAGGGACTCGGTGGTCCAGCGAGCCAGCAATGCTTCGTCCGCCTGGAGCTCGGCAACGCGCTGAGCCTCACGCTCGGCTTCTGTCGGAGACTCATCACCACCAAACATTCGTTTCAATTTATCGAACATGAGTCATCAAACTGTCTAAAAAAATCAGCAGCTTCACAGGACCGAGCAATCGAAAACGGATCTTCCCTTTTCTGTGCCTTTAAACACAATACCGTTCAAATATTCCTAGTAGCAGGCACATTCCATGTGCCGCAGCCCCAAGAAGAACAGTGTTTTCGCAGCCCGGCGGACGGCACACGGGGTGTGCCTGCTACTTTTTGAACGGTATTGCCTTTAAGCATGACCAGAACTTAAATGACCAGTTCTGCCAAGCGGCTCATTGGCATTTCATCACTTTGCCGGAAGAACTCACGCGATGACTGAATGCAATCCCGAAATTCCCACAGATTCCGTGCCTCTGACCGAGCCTGCTTCTGAAACATCCACCGGCGATCAACTGCTGACCAGACTTTTCTACGGGCTTTCTCTTCCCGAACGGTTTGTGCGAAGCGCTGTCGGGATAACGGCCGGCACGGCAAAAGAGATCGCTGAGTTTGTCGTTCCACAGGCGTTTCAGGATTCCAAAAGCTACGAAGTGGCCGTCCGGAACTCGCTGAATTTTCTGCTGGCCAACGTCGCGACCCTGGCGACTGACAGCCCAGCGAACCCAGCGGCTTCCCTCGCCAGCGCGGCAGCCACGGACGCGTCGGCGGTGAGTAAGGCAAACGCAGATCCAGCCGCGGGCAATCCCGGGCGATTTATCGCGCGGAAAGCCGTGGGCAGTTTTATTGATATCGCCGGACTCGCCACTTTGCATGTCTCGCCGCTGTGGATTCTGGCGATTGTCAGCGATGCGGCTTACGGAACGAAGACGTATCTGCATGAACTGGCTCAGGAACTTCAATCACAGGGCCTGATCGACGACAGTTCCACAATTCACCGCGTGGATGATTTGTTTGAAGCGGTCAAAAAGGCCAGCAGCAGCGCTGCGAACAATTTCGATACACCGCCCCTGTCACTGGACGAACTCCGGACGAGCTTCGAACAGACTCGAAAGGCGCTGAGCGAAGTTGATCCGGCGCTCCTGATTCCGGAAGCCGAAATCGGCCGCATCTGGATGGACATGAAGCAACTGGCCGCGTCAGAACAGATCAGCCTGCTGGGCGTGTCAGGCGCAGTTGCCATGCAGGCGGTGGAATCCATCCGAAAGGTTTCTCACGGCAGTCTCACCGGCCTTTTCGTGGCTGGGAAAATTGTGAACCGAAACATCTTTGGCCATTACGTGACCGCTCTGAGTCAAATTCGCCGACAGGGGCTGTGGGCTTCTGTCAGAGACACCTATAGACCCTACGTTGGCCTCGCCTGGGGCAACTTTACAGCGTCTCGCAAAACCTGGACGGAGAAGGTGTTGAACCCGGGGCTCTTTTCAAAACTCTGGGCCATGATCACTCGACCATTCCGAGCAGCCTCGTCCTCGTGAAGCTTTCCGCGACGTGTTGGACTGAGCCGGTCTTTATCAGGCCGGATTAAAACAGCAGTCCGCCGTCGTCATCTTCCGGATCGGGCTTTGCCGTCTTGCGAGACGTTCTTGCAGCATCGGCGGAGGCACTTCGCTGGAATGTGGACGTCGCATCAAAATCCTCGGTCAAAACTTCACCCTCGGCAGAAAGCTGCGTCACCAGTTCAATTCGCTGCGCGGCGACATCGAGCTTTCGATGACAGGTGCGCAGCAATGACATGCCTCGCTCAAACTGAGCCAGTGACTCATCCAGCGTGACCTGTCCGGATTCCAGCCGCGAGACAATCTGGCTGAGTTCTGCCATCGCCTCTTCCAGTCCGATTTCCGATGCACTGTCAGCTTCCGCCTGAGATTTCCGCTTGGCCATTTGAACGTCAACTTCCTCAGGAGACCATAGGGCCTCTGACTTGGCTCTTCCTGTGACGGAAGACGATGATGAAACAGAATCCGACAATGATCGCAGTCGGATGTGATCGACCGCATTTCGAAATAAAGCCTTCACGGGCTGAATTTCAGAAGTTTAGCACGATCTTCCGCAACACACAAATTTGACGTCACTTGTACCTGTCTCCCCGGTTCAGGATAATCTCAACTCGGACGGCGGAAATGTCTAACCGCAACCTCCGTCTCCCCACCTGGTCGGCTTGGCCTTTCACGTTTCCCGCAACGTGCTGAGCCGTTCATCTGTCCCCCATTCTCGAGGCAAGAATCCATGAAACTGAACGCATTGATTTTTGGAGCATTCCTGATGACAGCTGTCGTGTCCGCCGCTGAACCGGTTCCTGAACCCTTTGGCAAAACCAAAGGTGGCGAAGCGGTCGAGATCTATACTCTGAAGAATAAGACCGGCCTGGTTGCCAAAGTGATGACTCGCGGAGCCACTCTGGTGCAGCTGCATGTCCCTGACCGCACTGGAAAATCGGCCGACGTTCTTCTGGGCTTTGACAACGTCACCGGCTACGAATCAGAAGATAACCAGTACTTCGGCTGCACAACCGGTCGAGTCTGCAATCGCATCGCCAAAGGCAAATTCACGCTCGAAGGCAAAGAATACACGTTGGCGATTAATAACGAGCCCAATCATCTGCACGGTGGTGTTGCCCGCAGCCTGGATAAAGTTATCTGGAAGGCCGCGCCATTTGCAGATGAGAAAGGGCAGGGCGTGACGTTCAGCTTCACCAGCCCCGATGGCGATGAAGGATATCCTGGAAACCTGAGCGTGACTGTCAGCTATTTTGTTCCGACGGATGCTAACTCCATCTCAATCTCTTACACGGCGACGACGGACAAGGCAACTCCTGTCAATCTGACAAACCACGCCTATTTCAATCTGGCAGGCGAAGGCAGTGCGACGGTTCTTGATCACAGTCTGCAGCTGAATGCGGACAAGTACACGCCTGGGGATGACACGATGATCCCGACCGGCGAAATTGCCAATGTCGAAGGCACGGATCTGGATTTCCGTCAAAGCACTAAAATCGGCGAGCGTATTGAATCCATCGGGAAGACTGCGGCGATTGGCTATGACCATAACTTTGTGCTGAATGAGAAGAAGGCCGCAGAATCCATGACGCTGGCGGCTGTCCTGGTCGAAGCTCAGTCCGGGCGTAACATGAAAGTGACAACGACCGAACCCGGCATTCAGTTTTATTCGGGCAACTTCCTCAAGGGTCAAACAGGAAAAGGCGGCACGGTTTACGCTCACCGCAGTGCTCTGTGCCTCGAGACTCAGCACTATCCGGATTCTGTGAACCATCCGGACTTCCCGACGACCATCCTGAAGCCGGGTGCAAAGTTTGAGTCAAAGACGGTATATTCGTTTGAGATCGAACAGACTGATGCAAAGAAGTAAGCCTCCGTCGAATGTGTATTTTAAGTCTGGCGTGAAGCCCGGCTTGTGTAAAAAGCCGAGCTTCGGGATTGTCGCTGGACGATGATCCTGAAAGTTCTGTCGAAACATCCTGGGCGTGGTTTCTCAGAGCAACTGAATGACCCAAAACTGAATGACTAAAGAGAGATCGGTATGTGGCCGGAAGGTGAATTAACTCAGGAACTTCTGAAAGGCGTGGCAGACGGTGATGCGTCGGCAATGAATCGTCTGATGGACCGGCATCGCGAAGCCGTTCGTCGGATGATCCAAATGCGACTGGACCACGCGGTGGCTCGACGCGTCGACGCGAGCGACGTTGTTCAGGACGTGATGATGGAGGCCTCCCAGCGTCTCACCGCCTACATGGCGAACCCAACCATGCCGTTTCATCTTTGGCTGCGGCAACTGGCCAAAGATCGCATTATCGACATGCACCGACGACATCGTGCAGCGCAACGAAGATCGGTGGATCGCGAACAAAATCTGAGCAGCCTTGGCTCCGACGAACAATCGGCCGCCGACCTTGCCGCGCTGCTGAAAGATGCCGAGCTGACTCCCGCCGCTGCTGCGCTGCGAAAAGAAATGGAAGAACGTTTTCTGGTGGCTCTGGATCAGCTCGAGGAAAATGACCGCGAGATTGTTATCATGCGTCACTTCGAACACCTAGGGAACAGCGAAGTCGCCGAAGCCCTGCAGCTCAGTGCCCCTGCGGCCGGAATGCGGTATCTGCGTGCGATCCGACGGCTGAAAGAGCTGCTCGGCGGCGACGCCTCTGAAAGCGGCGGATAGTGCTTTTCTTTCCGTCGAATCTCCGCCGGGGCAGTAAGCACCCACGCACAAGTTATTGGGAATAATTCGTTTAACGGCGAGCCGGAGGCGTAGGCAAATTAACAGAAGACTGACGCCTTCGGCTTGCCGTTAAACGAAGAAACTTTTGCACGGGTGCTTAGGTTCAGACTGCATTTGGCGACGCGGAGAGAGCACGCATTTAAGATTTAAGATTTAAGATTTCAAATCGCCAATCGCCAATCGAAAATCGCAGATCGAAAATCAACCCACAGCGGCTTTGTGATCGTCGTCGGTCGACTTTGCTTCAGCACGAGTCAACTTTTGGCGTAGTCGCTGCATTCCGCGAAGCCACCGATCGTAGTCTTCGGTCTTCAGTCGAAAGAAGTCGAGCACCTGAGGGTGCGGCAGAATGAGAAACAGTTCCTTTTGAATTCCTTCTATCACCGCCCCGGCGGCCTCATCGGCACTGATCGCATGCAGATGCAGATAACGATGGATGGGGTCCGAATCATCCAGCATGTCTGTTTCAACTCCCAGCGGACAGACGCAGGAGACTCGAATGCCGCTGCGGCCGTAACACACCGACAGCCATTCTGCCATTGCAACGTCCGCATGCTTGGTCACCGAATACGACGCGGAACCAATTTCGGTCATCACGCCGGCTGCTGATGCAGTGTGCACGAGGTAGCCTTCACCACGCTCCAGCATGTGAGGAATAACAGCTCGTGCCGCGAACAAACGCGACATTACATTCACATCCCACATCCGCTGCCAGTCTGAGTTGAGCGATTCCAGCCCGCCTTTGACGGTGATCCCGGCATTCGAACAGAAGATGTCGATCCGTCCGCCGCTGCTAATCGACTGTTCCACCAGATGCTGCACGTCCAGTTCATTGGCAACGTCGCATCGAACGGCCATCGCCCGAGAACCAACCGCCGCCGCAACCTCGACGGCCGCGCGTTCATCGCAGTCGGAAACAACCACCAGGTGAGCCCCTTCGTTCGCAAATCGATGACAAAGCGCCGCTCCGATTCCTCGGCCAGCACCCGTCACAACTACAACTCGATCTTTGACTTCCATGTGAGCAGCAGATCCCGGGCAGAAATTTCTGCCAGACAATTCGAAACACAAAATCCGTCTCAACCGCCGTCCGGTCAGAATCTCTTTGCCACCCAAGCGGCAGAATTCGCAATGAATGCTGTTGGGGGAGTCCAGATGTTGACAGATAAACTTTCGGACGGAAGGTTAGCGAAATCGCCTGCCGGCCGCGATTGCATTTTTCCTCCTGAAGCGCCCGTAACTGACACATTCTCAGACGATTTTTGCGGGCACGTTTCTCTCTGGATTTGTCCGACGTTCCCCCAGAAAAACATCGCCGCATCCGAGCCCCTATGAACCCAATTGTTTATCACATCGTCAGCGGCATTCGTAAATCTGTCAGCGTCGAACAATCCAAAGACACATCTTTCTTCGGCAATAGCTGCCGAATGGACGATGTTCCCCATACAACAGTCACTTCATGGTGAAGAACATGTCCGTCTCTCTCTCCGGACTTTTGCTGAGCCGACTAATTGCCGAAAAATCAATGTGCAAGTCCGGGTGAGCAGCGCGGCAGGAGGCCAGGGCAGCAGGTTTAAGCATGGAGGCAGTGAAATTGTTGGCGGTAGATCTCACGTTCTCAGGCAGAACTGTGGCGGTCGGCAGGCTGTGGCCGGCTCTGCTGCTGACCGTTACCTTCGTTGGTTGCGCCTCGGGTCCAAACCCGTATCAGCATCTGACGGCCCGCGATGAACTGCGGGAATCTTCTGATGCAATCACCTTCAAATATGGCAAGCCCAACATCGTTCTGGACGGCATGCAGAAGGTCGTTGAGCTGCCTTCGCGCCTTCTGCTGGGCGGACGCCTGAGCGACAATCATACGCCATCCGAAGAGACTCGCGAGACCCTGACGGACTACATGCAGCAGAACAACATCGCAGACGTGCCGGTCATGGTGAATCAGTACGATCCGCTGGGCGAATGGAAGAGGCTTTACGAAAACGATGAGATTGCACCCGTCTGGAAATACACTGCCGGCACCTTCACCATGATCAACTACATGATCATGCCCGGCCGGGTCCTGAAAAGAGACGACTACAATCCGTTCACAAACAGTCTGTATGTCAATTCCGGTCGCCTGTCGGATTCCCTGCATGCGGCCGCGTATGCAAAGGACGTTCACAACCGCCAGGCATCGGGCGCCTACGCGGCGGTCAACACTCTTCCCCTTGTGACACTGTGGAAGACGACTCGCGCAGTCAACGACGTCGTCTGTTACGCTCAGGCTCAAGACAACTGGCAGTTGGAATCCGGAGTCTACCGCGATCAGTATCCCCAAGCCGTGGTCGAGACCATGGTGCCGGCTGGATTCTTTATGACTCCCGTCGCCAACATCGCACTGGCTGTCAGTGGAGGTGCCGTTGGATATGCTGTCGGACGGACTGTGGAACAGCAACGCCAAGCGGAACGCAAAGCGGCCGAGGAAGCCGAGTCTGGCGATGAAAAATCCGAAGAATCTCTGGTAAAAATGGCGGCCCACGAAAACGTGGTTGAAGAGGAATCCCGGGATCCGCGGCGGGAAAGACTGGATGACGATCGAAGCAGCCGACGGGAATGACCGCGCCGGCTGTCAGAAACCAATGAATTCCGAAGCCCGCGACTTCATCGCGTTTACTTTTCGGAGGCGTCGTCTTTCTTCAGCATCTCTTTGTAGCGCTTCTGGAACTTGCTTACCTTCGGGCCCACAACGGCCTGACAATAGGGGTTGCCTGGATTCTGAGCGAAATAGTCCTGGTGATAGTCCTCAGCCGGGTAAAATTTCTTCAACTCTTCGATCGTGGTGACAATCGGATCACTGAAGTCGCCCGATTTGTCCTGTTCCGCGATCACCTTCTTCGCGGCCTCTTTTTGTTCTTCATCATGGAAGAACACGGACGAACGATATTGAGTCCCCACGTCGGCGCCCTGGCGATTTTTTGTGGTGGGGTCGTGCGTATGAAAGAACACGTCCAGCAACTGTTCAAATTTGACCTGAGCGGAATCAAATTCAATCTGGATCACCTCGGCATGTCCGGTCAGACCGGTGCAGACTTCCTTGTAGGTGGGATTTGGCTTAGCGCCGCCAGTGTAGCCGCTGACGACTTTGCTGACGCCTTTGACCTTGAGGAAGACAGCTTCTGTGCACCAAAAACAACCGCCGCCGAATGTGGCAAGTTGTGTTTCTGTCTTTTTCTTCGCCGTGTCTTCAGAAACTGGCATGGCTTTTTCCTTTCGTCCATCAGCATGCAGCTGACAAATACGTGACTCTGGCAGAACTCGGGCGGGACCAGCAGAATCGATTCCTCTGCAGAAAGAGACCCGCACGGTTTTCCCACTGACTGAGTTTTACGAAGATTCATCCGGCTTTTCAAAACGCTTTTGAAACTCGGCCCGGAATTCCTCGTCGACCGCCCCGTGACAGAGGCCACACTCCGACCGGCTGTTCACACCGAACGAGCTGCGTTTGCCTGTCAATTCGTCCGCTTGCTCCGTCACAATCAGAAGGACCATCAAGTTTGGCACACCCGGACGTCGATCAGTCCGATACACAGCATTCGTGCCCCACACAGAAACACACCAGGCAAGACAGGAAGACAGGGCACAATAAGGGTTCCTTTGCTCACTTTTCGCAGGAGCTCAGGGTTTTCGCATCGTCATCTACCAATCTGAGACTCAGTTACAGGGGCCGGGCAATGAAAGACGTATTTGGCAACGCCCTGCAGAAGCTGATACCGCATCCCAGATCCAAAGCGGCGATCCCCACACCACACACCGCAACCGCGTTACAAGAATGCACAGACGACACTGACTCATCCGACGAAATTCCAGAGTACGCAACGGTTCCGATTTCGGCTGAGGTGTCGGCCGCGAACGCCCAACGATCAAAGCTTGAATTTCTGCTCGATCATCGTCGCCCGACGGCGGCTGTGGTTGTCCTGGTCTGCATGGCAATCGTCTGGTTTGACGACACTCAGGGAATTGGTCGGTCAGGGGTATCCGGCGAGTCAGCCGCGCAGACATCGGAATCGTCTGTAGACTCGCTGCTTTCCGAATTTGATGCTGTGGAAGTTCGCCCTCTTCGCGAGCCTGCAGACCCTGTTGAAACATCTCCGCAAGATCCGTTTCCGTTTTCAATTCCTCCAGCGGAGTCGGAAACCGCCGCGAACGACAACACAACCACGCCTGCCGTCTCGACCGCTACCGAAGCCGTCTCCGCGGCTCAGGATAACGGCGGCTCAGCAAAACACATCGGTTCGAACCATTCAACATTTGGACCGGCTTCATCTTCAGTCTCACGCAATGCAAGACTGACCGGTCAAATTCAACCACTGAAATAATTGCTCGTCTGACCTTTGCTCAACGCGCAAACGCCAGCAGAAAATCAGGACTCAGGGATTATGTACGAAGCCTTCTGGAAGTTAACTGGAAAACCATTCGCAAATCGCAGCGAGCTGGCTCATTTTTATCGCAGCAAGTCGCACCACGCAGCATTGTTACGTCTGAAATACGGTCTGGATAACTTCGCCGGTCCGGGCTTGATTATGGGCCTGACGGGAACCGGAAAGTCCACGCTTGTTCGCGTCTTCGCAGCGGAACATGCTCAGCTGCGGCCATTCGTACACATCGTTTTCCCCGCGCTGGGCTGCGATGAACTGCTGCGCCTGATCGCGTCGGAACTTTCTCAGTCGGCCAACACAGAACATACTGGAACGGATAACGTTCTGCGTGACATCCAGAAATCGCTCCGTGCATTCTCAGAACGCAATCAGCAGCCTTTGCTGTGCATTGATGACGCTCACCTGCTGTCGGAAGATGCCCTGCAGTTTGTTGTCCAGCCACTGCTGAATCTTGCGGAATCGGATCCTTCAATCCGTCTCTCAATTCTGCTGGCGGGCCTGCCAGTGCTGTCGTCACGGCTGCGAAAAATTGGCGAACTCAGCGAACGCATTGCAGTGGCCACACCGTTGTCAGGCTTTACGGCAAGCGAAACGGCTAACTACGTTTCGGAATGCCTAAAGCAGGTTTCAGGCCCGCCCAATATTTTTACTCCGGAAGCGCTTCAGCGATTGTTCGAGATCACAGCAGGCAACCCAAGGCGAATCAATCGCCTGTGCGACATGGCGTTGCTGGTTGGTTACGCCGAGCAGCTGTCTCAAATCACTCCGGCACAGATTGACGCCGTCGGCGCAGAATTGCTCCCGGCTGCTGCCTGATTTTCATCGCGGCCGCTGTTAGGCGAGCGGCAGATAAAAATTTACCTGCTGTACGACGGACATCTTTGTCCGTCATTCGTTTCGACGGACTTGGAAGTCCGTCGTACGGTAAGGTCTTATCTGCCGCTCGCCTTACTTCACACCAGCAGATGGCGCGGCTTCGACTTCTTCCGAGCCAATGACTTCGGTGATGGTTTTGTCTCGCATCATCGCGATTCGGCCCGTACGAACCATTTCGAGAATTCCGAATTCTCGCATGCGATCGATGAATGCATCAATCTTGCTTTCACGACCAGAGATTTCGATCATCACGTGAGTCGCGCCGACGTCCACAATTCGACCGCGGAAGATGTCGACCAGTTCCCGGATTTCGCCACGTCGTCCGTTTTCTGTGCTGACCTTAATCAGCATCAGATCACGCTCCACGAAATCAGAGCCGGAGAAGTCCTGAACGCGAACAACGGTGACAATTTTCTCCAGCTGCTTGCGGACCTGATCCAGCTTCTTCTCGTCTTCATTCACCACAAAAGTGATGCGGGACAGCTCTGGATTTTCGGTCGCCCCGACGGCCAGACTGTCAATGTTGTACGCGCGCGAAGCCAGCATGCCGGAAATATGAGCCAGAACGCCAGGCTGATTCATGACCAAAGCAGAGAGAACGTGTTTCATGGGAATGTCTTGTCTAAAACGGTAAGTTGGACAGTTTTGTCCGCCGGCTTTTCTGGACGTTTTCTTCCGGAAGTTTATTTGCTTCGGCAGCACAGGTGCTGCCACCAAATTTGGCTGTAAAACCCACGACAAAGTGCATTGCGGGGCAAAAACGCCTCTCAACAATTTTTGTGGCGGATTCTACGGACGCAGCATGCTCTGAGCAACGCCGGAATGCCCCCAAGGTAGATTCCTTGAAGAAAGCGAGACCCCGGGCCTCAAAATTGGTTCGTCGCTGATTGTCGCCCAAGGGTACTCGATTTAAAAGGGAATTGTCGTAGCGGAAGCCGCCAAGGCTTTCGGAATACGTGCCTTTTAGCGGCAATCACCGAAACGCTTGACGCGTTCCGCTACAAAACGAGTGCCCATGGGCTGTCGCCTCCCATTGCAGGTACCGAAAATCACAGCAAATCGAGCAAACGGCTGATAACTCGCACTAAGGGTAGCAGCGTTCTCGACCCCGCGTTGGCGTTTTGCCATTTGACAGGCAATGTTTGCTGCTCAAAAGCCGTGTTGTCGCAAATCCGCCGGACAGATAGAGTTAATGGGCTCGAATCCATGGATGGGTTCGATTCCATCGCAATCCTGGACGATGTGCCATGACAACGGAATGTTCAAGCACGGCCAATTCGATCACCGAGGTCCTGCTGGCCGGGGACACCATTCTTAACCTGACGCAGCAGCCACTGAACACAATCGCGGGGACTCAGTTTCTTTGCGCAGAGGGTGATCAGTTGCGATGCAGCCACACACCATCAATGGTTCAGTGGAAATATCCGCTCGCCTTTTCATTGTCGACAGTTCTCAATAAGGGCATGGCCCGCATTGTCGTGGTCTCCGACGAAAACTGCAGCGACGCGGACTTCGTGGTCAGGGAACTGGCTGCAAGGCACGTGTCGCATCTGCACTGCACTCTGGTTTGCGCGTGTGATGCAGACGACTTTATGGATGAACAGGATACTGAAGCGGTCACTGAACGACTTCGTCGGCTAGGCTACATCTGACGATGTTTGATCCACAAAGCCCTGTTGATTGCACAACATTGCAGGGCTGGCATCGCAGAACGACGGACGATGAATTTTGAAATCATGGCGGAAAGGAGGCCGAAGTGATGGACACATTCCTGCTGGGGATCGACGGCCTGCCGCGCTGGATGTGGCAGCAGTTTGCCGATTTGGGCGTCATGCCTTACAGCGCCCAATTGCTCAAGACCGGCACGCTTGTTCCCATGAAATCCGCCTTGCCCGAAGTATCATCGGCGGCGTGGGCCTCCATTGTGACGGGCGAAAACTCGGGCGGTCACAATGTGTTTGGGTTCACCGACTTGATGGATGGAAGTTACACGCTTGGCTTCACATCGTCGCGAACTTTCCGCGCTAAGCCATTCTGGGCCCGCGAAGGAGCTGGGCCAAGTTTGATCATGAATGTGCCGCAGACCTATCCGGCTCAGTCCATGCACGGGATGCTGGTTTCAGGATTTGTCGCGCTGGATCTGAAACGAGCCGTTCATCCGCCGGAACAGCTGCCGTGGCTGGAAAGCATTAAGTATTCCGTCGACGCTGACATGTCGCTGGTGGAAAAAGGCAAGCCGCGGTTTGTCGAAGAATTGCGAAGAGTCATGTCGGCTCGCTGCGAAGCTTTGCATCACCACTGGGATCGTGAAGCCTGGCGGAACATTATGTTCGTCTTCACTGGGACCGATCGACTGAATCATTATCTGTGGGAAGATTTTGAAGATCCCTCATCCCCGTTTTATCAGGCATTTCTGGACTATTACCACGAAGTCGATCGACAGATCGGATGCATCCTCGATCGTCTGGATGATCATACAACTCTGGCTGTCGTGTCTGATCATGGATTCGCTCGCCAGCGCATGAGCATCAATCTCAACTGCCTCCTGGCGGACGGTGGCTTTCTGCAGCTGAAAGAATCTCCTCGGCCTTCTTACATTGATATGCGGCCTGCGACAAAAGCGTTCGCCATGGATCCGGGTCGAATCTATCTGCATCGCCAGGGTCGTTATCCGGGCGGCCAGGTGGCTGCGGAAGAGGCCGAGTCACTGATGCAGGCTCTGACAGCATTTTTCCTGGATGCGAAAGTCAATGGTCAGCCGATTGCCAGCGAGGTTCATCGAGGCAAAGACATCTACAGCGGACCGTTTGCTCATCGTGCTCCGGACCTGGTTGTGATGCCGTGGAAAGACATTGCGTTGTCAGGGCGGGTCAACCTGACGGCTCTGATTGAACCCACCGCAATCAACGGGAAACATACCTATGAAGAATCCTCCTTCTTCATCCGCGGTAATGAGCTCGGTCAAATACCTCAGGATATGAAGGTGGAGAATGTTCTTGATGTGATCATGCCGACTCAACAGCAACAGTTGCGAACGGCAGCGTGAATTGGAAAGGTCAGCACAGAGAAAACAGTGTTAAATCGCAGAAGAGCATCATGATGGAACTGAATGATATCACGGCGACGATTGTCGATTCGGCAATAAGGGTCCATACCGAGCTTGGACCGGGACTGCTGGAATCTGCGTATGAGGCTTGCATCCTTCATGAACTTCGAAAGCGAGGTGTGAAGGTTCTGAATCAGGTGGAACAGCCAGTTCACTACGACGGAATTATCATTGATGTCGGATATCGGCTGGATCTCCTGGTTGAAGAGGCCGTCATTGTGGAGCTGAAGTCGGTGAAGGAAATTCTCCCGATCCACAAAGCTCAGCTTTTGTCGTATCTAAAGCTAAGTAGAAGGAAGGTTGGGCTTTTACTGAATTTTAATGTGGAACGAATGAAAGACGGGATCACCAGGCTCTCTAATTAGCCGAGAGGCTGGGGCCTCTGAAGTTGAATACGATCGGTCAAGGGTGACTGATGGTGGCGTTGGAGAGGTTAAGTCACATTGTGAACCACAGAGAACACGGAGAGCACAGAGGAACCACAGAGAGAAACGATTGTTCAGAGATCAGGTCATTGCGAAGTGTGCAAGACAAACGGTGACTGCCCTCTCTCGGCGATTCCCCTCTGTGCTCTCTGTGACCTCCGTGGTGAAAACACGAACCATCTAGAGTTATGACAGCTGAGTTAAGAAGAAATGAATTCGAATTGTGAACCACAGAGAACACGGAGAGCACAGAGGAACCACAGAGAGAAACGATTGTTCAGAGATCAGGTCATTGCGAAGTGTGCAAGACAAACGGTGACTGCCCTCTCTCGGCGATTCCACTCTGTGCTCTCTGTGACCTCCGTGGTGAAAACTGCGATTCCAAACCCGGAAATGGATTTCCAAAAATGACCGAACAGTCCTGCCATAATGCCGGGCATACCTGCTGGAATTGTCCGGCCGTGGAGTTCAAGGGCCACGTGGATTTTCGCGCGTGTGGGCAGGCCGCATTTCGCAAGGCCGCTCAGGGGCAGCTGGTTGTCGAATGCAAACGACGTCCGGAGATCGGTTACTACGATCCGATGTCCATCACTTTCGAATCCTGTACCGAATGGAAGCAGACAGACAGCGGCTACATTCTGGACGGGATGCGAGTTCTGATTCTGGGGATAGACGGCTACCTCGGCTGGCCGCTGGCTCTGAAGCTGGCAAAGCTGGGCTGCAAAGTTTTCGGCATCGATAACATGCTGCGTCGCAAACTGGTGGCCGAACGCGGGGCTCAGTCGGTGACGCCGATTCAGTCCATGCAGGATCGCGTTCAGGCGGCGAACGATCATCTGGGGGTTGAGATCAACTTCCGCGAAATCGATCTGATGGATCGCGAGGCGCTGTTTGCTTACATCAAAGAAGTCCAGCCGGAATCGATTGTTCAGTTTGCCGAAATCCCGAGTGCTCCTTACAGCATGGCGGACGTCGACAAGGCGGTGAATACGATTCAAAACAATGTGGTTGGCACACTGGGGCTGCTGTTCGGCGTCCGCGATCACGCTCCGGATGCGTCAATTATCAAGCTTGGCACGATGGGCGAATACGGCAGTCCGCTGACCGGGCGGCCTTTGTTCGAAGGTCTCTTTCCCGGTGATGCCGTGTTGCAGTATCAGGGACAGGAATGGAGTCTTGGAGGCGAACTGACGCCGCGTGATCCTGTCAGCTTTTATCACGTCAGCAAAGTCCAGGGCACTTACAGCGTCTACGAAGCCTGCAAGTATTGGTGGCTGCGAAGTTACGATGTGATGCAAGGCGTGATCTATGGAAACTACTCCGAAGAATTGCTGGCTCATCCGGATCTGAACACTCGTTTTGATATCGACGAATGGTGGGGAACCGTTGTCAATCGTTTCGTCGCTCAGGCCGTCATCGGGATGCCGCTCACGATCTACGGCAGCGGAAATCAGATCCGAGGTTACATCACTCTGCGAGACGCCATGCAGTGCATCACGCGTCTTATCGCGGCACCGCCTGAGCCCGGTCAGTACGACGTCGTGAATCAGGTGACAGATGTCTTCAGCGTGTTGCAGATCGCCAAAATGGTGGCTTCAATAGGGCGGGAATTCGGGCTCGACGTAGAAGTGCAGCGAATCGAAAATCCGCGAGTTGAAGCGGAAGAGCATCCGTATGAAGTGATCCACGAGAAACTCAGCGAGCAGTTTGGATTTCAGTCAGAATCCGGCTTCGCTGAAGAAGTTCGCCACCTGTTTCGAGTCCTGATGCAACCCGAGTCCAAAGCACGCATTGAGGCTCAACGAGACACCTTGTTTCCGAAAACAAAATGGTCGGGCGAGCACGGAACGTTAGAAGTCCTGGAGACCTGGAGACCGGAAGGGGAATGACCAATGACTAATGAAAAATGACCAATGAAAACCAAAGTCTGAACACTGAACACTGCCAATTAAAGCTAAAACTCCCATGGAAATTCGTGATCCGGAATTTGATGAAATGGTTCTGCAGTCTGACCGGCCTGTGCTGGTGGATTTCTGGGCCTCGTGGTGTCCGCCTTGCAAAATGATGCAACCTATGGTTGATAAGCTGGCGGCGAAAGTCAGCGACTGGGCTGACGTATACTCCATCAATATTGACCGAAGTCCAGGTCTCGCGTCGCGATACGAAGTCAGCGGCGTCCCCACGTTTGTGACATTCGCCGGAGGTCAGCCGATCGATCGCAAAACCGGCGCACTGACTGAATCTCAAATGCTGGCGCTGCTGAGGAAAGCCGAAGACGTCATGCCGCCAGTGGCAGTGTCGGACGTGCTGAAAACGAACGATGAATTTTCTGACAACAAACGGCCTTACATTACGATCGTCTCCGGACTGCCACGTTCGGGCACGTCGCTGATGATGCGAATGCTCGAAGCTGGCGGAATTCCTGCGCTGACGGATTTTCGACGGACGCCCGACGAAGACAATCCAAACGGTTACTATGAATTCGAAGACGTGAAAAGCATCGAAGACGACACAACCTGGCTGGATGAAGCCGATGGCTGTTCGGTCAAGATGGTTTACAGCCTGCTGAAGCACCTGCCGCCGGACCGCGAATATCGCGTGCTCTTCATGCGCCGCAACGTTGACGAAATCCTGCAGTCTCAGAAGCAGATGCTCGAACGCAACGGAATCGAAACCGACGTCCCGAATGCAACAATGAAAACTCTGTTTGAACGCGAGTTGCGTCAATTTTACGAATGGCTGCCCTCTCAGACTCATTTGGATCTGATCAACATCAGTTACAATGATCTCATTGCCGCACCGGAATCGACTATCGCACAGATCAATCATCATTTCGATGAATCGCTGGATATGGCTGCCATGAAGGACGTCATCGATCCGGAGATGTATCGTCACCGCGCCGCCTAGACTCAAGTCACGCTTGTTGCCGCGTTTGCCGTTCGCCGATTTTGGCTGCAAGCGACCAGAGATTCTCTGAACACGGATGTTCCCTATGTCATTCTTCGCCAACAAAACTGTTCTTGTCACCGGTGGCTGCGGCACGGTCGGACGGGAAATCGTCCGGCAGTTGCTCGATCATGGGCCGAAAGAACTGCGAATTCTTGACACTAACGAATCGGAGATCTTTTTTCTGGAGCAGGAACTGCAGGAACATCGCCGTAAAAACACGGACTGCACTGTGTCCAGTCTCTGCCAGATCGGCGACATTCGTGATCCCGACAAACTGAACATGATGTGCAGTGGAGTCGACATCGTTCTGCACACGGCTGCGCTGAAGCACGTCATCCTGTGTGAACGAGCCCCGTTTGATGCCGTGCAGACCAACATCATCGGCGTCAAAAATGTGATTCAGGCAGCGCTGAACAATGACGTCGAACGCGTCATCTTTACAAGCTCCGACAAGGCCGTGAATCCGACCAATGTCATGGGCACCTCCAAGCTGATGGGCGAACGGCTGATTACCGCCGCGAACAGCCTGAAAATGGGTCGTCGCACGATCTTCAGTTCAACGCGATTTGGAAATGTGCTGGGTTCACGCGGTTCTGTGATCCCTATTTTTGCTCGTCAGATTGAAGCCGGAGGCCCGGTGACACTGACTGATCGGCAAATGACCCGATTTATCATGACGCTGGAAGAAAGCTGCCGTCTGGTTCTGTCGGCCGCGGAAAAGGCCCACGGGGGAGAAGTCTTCGTCACAAAAATGCCGATCATTCAGATCTCAGACCTCGCTCGAATTATGGTTGACGAAATCGCTCCGCAACACGGACACAACCCGGCCCGTATGCCGATTTCGGAAATCGGCGCCAAGCCCGGTGAGAAGCTTTACGAAGAACTGATGAGCGACGAGGAGACTCGACGAACGGTTGAGCTTTCCGAAATGTTTGCTGTCATGCCGGCGTTTCGCAGTGTGTACGAAGACATTGGCTATGACTACGACGACATCATCAACACGAACGTCACAGACCCCTACGTCAGTACTCCGGAGAAAGCCATGTCGCTGGGAGACCTGCGTAATTTTTGTTTTGAACACCGCCTGCTCGATCAATATATTCGAACCACGTTGCCGTTTAAGCCGGTCGTAAAACGGGCGGCATAAAACATATTAGCATACGGTGAACAGTCATCGAAAAGTGACAGCAGGCTTTGGCGGAAAGCATTGGCAACCTTAATGGCTCAATCATCACTCATCTCGGATGCACTGAGCGCACTTGTTGTGCGGGCGTTCGGGGTTGCGTTGATGTTTGCCTCCATGACTTTGACCGCCCGACTGCTGGAACCAACTGAATACGGGGCGTACACGTCAGCAATGTCTCTGGCAATCTTGCTGGCAACTCTGGCTCCCCTGGGCACAGACAGGATTCTTGTTCGCAATTTGTCCACGGCCAATACGCTCGACAGGTCGGGCGAGGAAACCGCTGTCACTCACGCTTGTACGTTGTTGGTGGTCGGACTGTTGCTGGGATGCGGGCTGTTGCTGGGATGCGGGCTGCTGGCCTGCGGCGGGACTTTGCATTTTCCGACCCGGCAGCCGTGGATCGAGACTTTTTTTCTGGCCGGAATCCTGTCGGTCCCGCTGACACTCACTTATCTGCGGCAATGGGTCGCCGTTCCTCTCGTGGGAACCGGCCGCGCGATGGTGCCCGAACAGACGCTTCTGCCGCTCAGCTTTATCGGAGCCATTGTTTTAGTTCTGTTACTGAAAGTGCGTCCGACGGCCCTGTTGCTGGCCACCACTTATGCGGCCTGCCTGACTCTTGTGCTGTGCATTTCAATTCGTCACGCCAAGCTGAAAGAAACCTACGCAGCAGCGATCCAGTCCATCGGTCGTATCACCCGCATGCAGCTCGTCGCACGGATGCTAGAGGGACTTCCTTTTCTGGTGGTCTCGATGGGCAGCGTGGCCTCACAAACATGCACTCCACTACTGATTGCGGCCAGTTGCGGATTAGAAAGCGCCGCCTGCTTTGCCCTGGCGGTTCCTTATGCGGCCTTGCCAGCCATACCGCTCGGCGTGTTCAACCTGAGCCTCCTTCCACGCTGTACGCGTCACTTTCAGAGGCGTGAATTCGAAGCAGCCGATCACGCAGTAAGAAGCGCGGCCACGATCACATTTCTTGCCGCAGTGGTAATCGCAATGGCGACCTGGCTGTGCTCGCCACTGTTGACTGTGCTTCTCGGCAGCCAGTATGCAACCGTGTGCGTCGTGCTGGTTCCTCTACTGCTTGCCTCGGTCATTGACTGCTCCACGGGCCCAACGGTTCCGGTCATGCAAACGATGGCGATGGAACGATTTTATACCCAGGCCGTTCTGGTATTTCTGCCAGTCCAGCTGAGCATCGTTTTTTTCAGCGGCCGGATGTTCGGGGCCAGCGGAGCTGCCTATGGTTATTTGCTGTCACGGGCACTCTGGAATCTGGCCATCACGCGTCAGATTCATCGTACGCTGGGCCTGAAAATGTGGCCATATCTCAATGTTCGGCTAGCGTTTGGGGACGCATCGCAAAGGGGACCAATAAAAATCCCGCGCCCATGGAAAACGTCTGACAACGCCGCCGGCAGTGCCTCACTGGCTCGAGCGGCCTGAGAGCAATCTTATCACCTTCGAGAAGAATTCGTTGCCCATTTTAAGAGCCCCCGAAACTTTCGATCCCTTGAATTCATGTCGACCACCATTGCCGCCATCATTGCCACGCTGATCACCACCGGAATGACATCCGCCGTGTCGCATACCGCTACTTTGATTGGCGGAAGTCTGGCCTGCCTGGTGCTCGCAGGTTGTACGTTGCTCAGCCGCAACGCGCGGATTTACCCAGTCTTTTTGTTCGGAACAATTGCACTCTGCGCGTTGTCTCTGGTGTCTGCCGAATCGAACACGTCCGAGTTTTCCAGCACAATGCATGTGTTGTCCAGCTACGCAGCATTGGCGGCTTTGGCGTTTGCGTCATCGGATGTCTCGTCATTCTGTCGGCAACTGATGCTGGGCACCAATTTGCTGCTGACATACTGGATTCTTTATCAGGCGTACCATTTAAGTGCGTTGGAAGCGTGGCTGATTTCCAATCCCTCGGGCGCCGGTAATCTGATGGCTGCTCAGATTAATATGACACTGCCGCTGGTGCTCGCCGGTACCGCGGACAGCAAAGGCATCCAGCGTCTGGCTTTTCTAATTCTGGTGCCCGTGAACTGCATGGCCGTGTTTCTTGTCATGTCACGAAACGGCATTGGATCTTTGGCGATTATTCTGACGCTTTACGTCCTGTTCAATCGCAAGCGACTGGCCGCTTTGGGCGTCACGGGGATTCTCAGCCTTTCGTACTTCATGGACAACATTCTGCAAACGCCGTTCGTTCATCAGATGCTGGTCAAGATGCGTCTGGTGGGGTTCGTTCCGGCGGCGCCACGTTCGTTGATCTGGCAAATTTCGTGGCACCATGTGTCTGCCAAACCCATGCTGGGAGTCGGCCCGGGGAACCCTCAAAAACTCCTGGCGGTGATGGATATCAATCACGCGCACAACAATTTCATGCAGGTGGCGCTTGAGGCAGGACTGCTGGCCGCGGCCATCTTCGCTGCCATGATGCTGCTGCTGCTTTGGCTTCCCATCAGCGCTGTGTTTCGCAAACGCGACTGCTTTGTACACACGCTTCCGCTTCTGGCTTACGTGATCTTTTCCTGGACCGGCGGACCGCTGGCGTTCCCTGGAGCCACATTGCTTCTGGCTGCCTGTGTGAATGAAGCTCGCACTGCGGTCAAGCGCGATCTGCCGGTGGCTGGTAAAAAGAAAACTCCACAGTTAGCAACCGCGGTCCCTCCTTTGGCCAAAGCCGCCTGAGAAAGGACTGCGGAGATGAATCGATTCAAAAACAATCCTGAATACATTCTCTGCCTGACAGGCTCACGTGGCATCAACAAGCGGATGACGCTCTTCGTGGAAGGCATCCTCGCCGGTGGTTTTGCGGCCCGAATTGTCTCGCTTCCGCGGGGAGTCTGGCGAACGGAAAAATCAGAGCGGCCTTTACCATGCCACACCAAACGCGTGTGCTCGATGGAGATCGGCGCGACAGACCAAGCCAGGCTGCGTGCAATCATGTGCTTTCACTGGCTGTTGTTGCCACTGGCCGTTTTGGTGGGAATGCTGCGCCATGTTCCAGTGCTGTATGACGAACATGATCATTATGAACTAAATACGCTGGAAAGTGGCGGATCGTGGTTCAGACAAAAATGCAGCGGTCTGATGGTTCGCTGGATTCATCGCGTGTGCTTGCGGTGGGTGTCTGTTGTCACGTGCATTCACATGAACGAGAGTGTGCTCAAGCGGCATCTTGAACAGTGGCAGTCTTCCGTGGTTGAGCTTCACAATTATCCTGTCACGACATGGCGAGATTCTTCTCGGCCCCAGGTGATGACGGGCAAACTTTGTTTCGTCTACATCGGTGGCGTCTTTGCAGAAAAAGGACCGGGGTTGGCGGCCGAAGCGTTTCAGTTGCTGTCGGCCGAAGAGCAGAGTCAGGCAGAGCTTCACATTTTCGGCGAGGGATGTCCGCAGTTGATCGCCACGCTGCGAAGGACCGCCGGAGTCACCGTTCATAATGGAGTAACGCCCGAACAATTTCGGCGGTTTGCTATCACGCATCGCTGCTGCGGACTGTCGCTGCTGGCGGCAACGGCACGCTATCAGCTTGTGGGAACCAATTGTACGAAGCTTTACGAATATCTGGCTCTGGGAATGCCTGTGATTGCAACGCGAGTGGGCGAGTTTCCGCAGTTCATCAGCCAGAATCAGATTGGCCTGTTGATTGATGGTCGTATGAATTCTGAGGAGCTCACGTCAGCCATGCGAACGTTGCTGAAGGATGAGCCCCTGTTCCGTCAGATGTCGCACAATGCCTCATCGCTGATGAAGCGGGATGAGATGACCTGGGAACGCGAATGGAGCAAAGTGGAACAGTCTGTAATCTTCACTGGCCGGCGTCGCGCCGCATGATTCGGATTGAGGTTCCATCATGAAGAAGCAGCCAGTTCCTCTGTTTGTTCTCGGCAGCGGTCGATCGGGCACCACGATCATGGCCACTCTTCTGAATCGCATGGACCAAGTTCATATTGCAAAGGAAACCGGATACATCGGCCACTGTCTTCCGTTGCTCCGCAAAATCAATGAAGACGGTTGTCTGCGACAACTCGTGGTAAATGTAAACTCGTGGCTGGCGACAGAACAGTGGGAGCAGCGGGCGACTGTCGACGGGTATCGGCGGTTTTGCGATCAGCATGAAGTCAGCGGAACTGCCGCGTTCATCCATTACATCTGGCAACTGGAATCTTCAACGCCCTGGAACGAACTGGAATACATTGGAGACAACACGCCGCTGTATGTCATGAGCATTCCTGGGATTCTGGAGTTGTTGCCCAACGCGCGTTTCATTCACATCGTCCGGGATCCGCGAGACGTCGTGTGTTCAGTCGCTAAAATGCGATTCGGCGCGGAAGATCGAATCGCTGCGGCCCTGGAATGGCATACGACGATCGGATGCTGGCTGATGAGCGAACGACTGATCGAGCCATCCCACAGTACGGAATGCCGGTACGAAGATTTATGCGCATCCCCTGAAGATGCCCTTGGGAAGCTGGCTGCATTTCTGGGCCGCAATCCGGATGAGGCGACTGCGGCCGTCATGGCCCATCTACAGGATGCGACGAATGACCGCGCGGCTCATACGAAAGTGGCCTCGCTCCCTCATCATCGTCGCCTGAGCGAGCCACTTAGTGCCAGTCGAGTGGGCCGGTTCAGGAACGAACTGACGGCCGAGCAGATCGAGCGCATCGAAGAAATTGTGCAGTACGGAATGCTGGCTTACGGTTACCCGCTCGCTGAATGGCGAACAAGCCCGCTGATGACAGGCGATCGATTCGCCATGCTGCGCATCCAGCTGCGAGATATCGCCCTGAAGTGCATGAAGCGGCTGAGGTTGAGGTGACAGCTTTCTTGAAGGTCGCTCTGGACTGTACGACTGGCGGATCGCCTGCGATAATTCTTTGGCTCCGCTTTTATTCGACCTCTGATACTTCGAGAACTTCGATGCTAAAAAATATCCTGTGGATTGCGGCTCTCATTTTTACAAGCGGCCAGACTCTCAACGCTGGAAACTGGGGCCACTTTCGTGGCCCGACTGGCAATGGAACAGCGCCGGATACCAGTCCGCCGACCGAATGGAGCAGCACAAAAAACGTCAAATGGAAAGTCGAAGTTCCGGGACGTGGCTCTTCATCACCCGTCGTCTGGGACGATCAGGTTTTCATCACGACGGCGGTCCCTGTCGCTGCGGCAAAATCCGGCGGCCTGCCCACTCTGGAATTTCAGGTGTTGTGCTTCGAACGAAACACCGGCAAACAATTGTGGAAGCAGACTGCGGTCGTTGCGCAGCCGCACCAGGAGACTCATTCCACCAACGGTTTTGCATCGGCATCGCCATGCACTGACGGTGAGTATGTTTACGCTCACTTTGGTTCGCGTGGTTTGTACTGCTACACCATGGACGGAAAGTTGACATGGAAACGCGATGACTTTGGAAAAATGGATACTCGCAACAGCTTCGGCGAAGGCAGTTCTCCAACACTCGCCGGTGAAAAGATTCTGGTGCCCTGGGACCATGAGGGACCATCTGCCTTGTTCGCTCTCGACAAGAAGACCGGCAAGACACTGTGGAAGACAGACCGTGATGAACCGACCTGTTGGTCCACTCCGCTGGTTGTCGATGCGAACGGAAGTCAGCAGGTGGTGATGAATGGCCAGACCTGTGCTCGCAGTTACGATCTGAAGACTGGAAAAGAACTGTGGCGTTGTGCAGGGCAGACGGAACGTCCGTGTTCATCACCGGTCGCTGAAAATGGATTGGTCTTCGTAGGAAGTGGTCACCGCGGTTCGTTTCTGGGAGCCTTTCGCCTCGACGGCAAGGGCGACATCAAGGGCACAAAAAGCGTTGTCTGGACCATCGATCGCGACACGCCGGATATTGCCTCGCTGGTGCTTTCCGCAGGTCGAATTTACTTCCACAAAGGCAAAACCGGGCAGCTTTCCTGTGTTGACGCGGGGACCGGAAAACCGTTCTACATGGCCAGCCGAATCCCGGGCCTGGACACAATCTACGCGTCTCCAATCGCTGCCGGAGACCATCTTTATCTCACAGCTCGGTCTGGAACCACCGTCGTGGTAAAAGAAGGCGAAACGCTTCAGATCGTCGCGACGAACAATGTGGACGAAACCGTTGATGCGACGCCGGCAGCCGTCGACAACCAGCTGTTTATTCGCGGCGAAAAGCATCTGTTCTGTATCGCGGAAAATTAGCACGCGGAGCGCCGCGGCCGGCGCGCAAAAGACGGAGGAATGAATCAACCCGATGTTCGTCCGGATTCGCTACTTTTGACTTCCTATTTCCGAAATTCATCTCAGGCAAATCGAGAATAAAACGTAGGTTTTGCGCAAATACGACGTTCGGACCTGGGGAATTCAGCGACATTCGTCTTTGCCTAAAACGCGAAAAATACCGAAGCGCAGGATTGTGGGGACGATGAGGCCGTGTTGACGAAAGGTGCGTTCACCAGGCAGGTCTGTCTGGATCGCATGTTCTGGAGGCCTGAACAATCGCGCAAAGTTAACAGAACGGGCACGAATTTCGTTTGTGAAACCCGTTTTTTATCTTAGAAGACTGCTAAAGACTGGTAAATTGGCAGAGAATTACGGACAGCGGGACAGAAACCGGAGTTTGACATCCAAAATCAGAGGACCCACGTCGCTCTGAGGATGATGTGCTGTAAGGGTCAGGAGACCCGCCCTGCGGAATGTCGGTAAACGCAATATGATGAACTACTTCCGCGAAAGCCTGACTCATGAATCTGGAAGATCTGAATCTCGAGACGCAGATATCTGAACTAACGCGTCTTCAGACTCGATGCATCGAAGCGCGGGAAAAGGTCCAGAAGATTCGCGCACAAATCGCCGCCCTGGATGTTCAGGCCGCGGAATCGACAGCCGAGATTCATACTCGGCTGGAGCAGGAGGCTCGGGCCGAGGTTGAACACGTCGATCAGGAGATCCGAAACCGCCTCGACCAGACGGAAGTCGATAAAGCCACTGAACGTGAAACCGCGAGTGAAGCTCGTGAGCGGCTGCTGGCCGAGTTGCATGCGCAACTCAAGGAAGACGTCGCCGAATGTCGCCAGAAGCTTCAGAATGAACTCTGGGTTCTGCAGTCCGTGTGTGATGAGTCCAACGAAGACACTCCGGTCAGCAACACCGAACGGGCTCAGGAAGTTTTCCAGACGCAGCAGACATTTCTCGAACAGCAACACAGTGATCTCGACGCCCGCGTTCAGGCGACTGCAAAATATCTGCAAAGCTGTCACGCCCCGACGGACGTTTCTTCGCCGCCAGTGACGGTGGAACTGAAGGCCCGCGAAGCCAGTCGAGTGACCGCTGTACAGCAGGTCGACATGGCTCTGGCGTCTGCCGGAAAACTGGATGACCTGCATCTTCCTCAGTGGATCATGGGCTGGAGACTCTACGGACTGGCCCTGTTGATTTTCGTGGTGGTTGCAATCGGTGTGACTGCCACACGGGCTGACTTGAGTAAGTTTTTGAATCCCGAGTTTTCCAAGCCGGACTGGGAATGGTTTGGCGTTTCGTGTCTCATCGGTCTCGGTGCCGCCGTTCTGATTGACACAGTTCTGCTGATGCTGGCACAGTCTCGCCTGCGCAACGGATTCGAAGAAGTCCTCCAGGCGACGTCCAATTCCAAAGCAGCCTCGAACCACTGGAAGCAAAAGAGCCGACAGGAACTAAAGAATTTGAATGAAAGCGCATCAGCCTGGAAGGCCGACATGCTGCGCCGTCGTGAACAGCACGCAGCAAAGCTGCAGACCGCGACCGACGAAAGGATGAATACCCTTATTCAATCCTATACCGAACAGGTGGCTCGTCAGTCGCGTCAGTCTGACGAACAGATTCTGGCGGGTGAGTCGGCCTGCTCCCACAATCAGACGGCCCTCGAAACCTGGCGATCTCAGGAACTGGCTCGCATCCAGGCTCATTATAAATCTGAGAGAGAACGTGCAGAGAACCACTTTCTGCAGGAAACCGCTGCTAAACGTGAACAGCTGAGTTCTGAAGAATCTGCGGCCGTTTCACGATGGCGTTCCAACGTCCTTGTCGCCTCGGAACTGGCACGGATCAGCAAGGCGAAAACTGACTGTATCCAGGGATGGTCCGAACTTCGCCGCGGCTGGAAACCACCAGCGGCTCTTCCATCCGCGCTGCCCGTGGGCGCACTGAAAGTGTCGTTCCCCGCTCCTCCCGAGAACCCATCGGCTGCACTGACCGAAGATGTGGCACTTGAACTGCCAGGCCTCCTGAATTTTCCTCGCGATACGTCGATCCTGGTTGAACACGATGCAGCCGGTCGCGATGCAGCCCTGGATTTTGTGCGAGCGATCCTGCTCCGTTTGTTGACTCACATCGCGCCGGGGCGAGTTCAGTTTACGTTGATCGATCCCATCGGGCTGGGCCAGAGTTTTTCCGCGTTGATGCATCTTGCCGATTTCGATGAGCTGCTGATCAGCAATCGCATCTGGACGGAATCGATTCAAATTCGTGACCGCCTGCAAAAAGTGACCGAACACATGGAGAGCGTCTTCCAGACGTATCTTCGCAGTGAATTTGAGACCATTGAAGAGTACAACGCTGCTGCAGGTGAAGTGGCTGAGCCCTATCATTTTGTTGTGGTCGCCGGATTTCCTCACAGCTTTACCGAAGAGGCCGCTCGGGCACTCACAAGCATTCTCACCAGTGGACCTCGCTGCGGCGTGCATGCGATCGTCACGTGGTCTCCCGATCAGCCTGCGCCTCGATCGTTTGATGTCAGCAATCTTCGAAACGGCTGCACTCAGTTTCATGTATCCTGCGGAAAAGTTCAGCCGGGTATTTTACCGGCATCTCGACCTGCAGAGAAAAACGCGGGCGTCGTGGCCGGAGAAGATTTCCTGTCTTCCCGGCCGACTGTGGCGGCTACGGCGAAATCTGCTTCCTCTGTTGAATTCCAGTCGCTCACGGCGCCGGATGCAGCCGACTATGTCAGTCTGGTGCGAGCGGTCGGTGAACAGTCACGAAATGCGCGGCGGGTTGAGGTCTCGTTCAGTCGAATCGCTCCAAAGGCGGATGTCGTATGGAGTCTCAGTTCGGCCGATGGTATTGATTTTCCAATCGGTCGCGCCGGTGCCGCGCGTCTTCAGTTTATGCGGCTTGGGCGAGGCACCAGTCAGCATGTTCTGGTGGCTGGCAAAACCGGCTCCGGCAAGTCAACGCTGCTGCACATTTTGATCACGAACCTGTCGCTTTATTACAGCCCGGACGAGATTCAATTTTATCTGGTCGACTTCAAGAAGGGCGTTGAGTTTCGCACTTATGCGGCCAACAAATTGCCTCACGCGCGAGTCGTTGCGATTGAAAGCGATCGCGAGTTCGGCCTGAGCGTTCTCGAACGGCTGGATGAAGTTCTGCAGGAACGCGGTGAGCTGTTCCGTCAGCGTGGCGTGCAGGACGTCCCTTCGTTTCGTCGCCAGTTTCCCGACGAAACAATGCCCCGTCTCCTGCTGTTGATTGACGAGTTCCAGGAATTCTTCACTTCCGAAGATCGGGTTTCGTCCAAAGCGGCACTGTTGATGGATCGCCTGATTCGTCAGGGGCGAGCGTTCGGGATTCACGTTCTGCTGGGTTCTCAAACTCTGGGCGGAGCTTATTCTTTGGCTCGCAGCACGATGGGCCAGGTGGCCGTCCGCATCGCGTTGCAGTGCAGTGAAAGCGACGCCCATCTGATTTTGAGTGAAGAGAACTCCGCCGCACGTCTGCTGACGCGGCCAGGCGAAGCGATCTATAACGACGCGAACGGCATGGTCGAAGGTAACCATCCGTTCCAGATCGCGTGGCTGGATGAAGCCAGCCGTGAGTCCATGATTCATGAACTTACGCAACGGCCCGATTACCACGACAGAGCTTCTGAGCGCATGATCGTCTTTGAAGGCAACGTGGCACCGACAGTTGAAGAGTGTGAGCCGCTGAATGAACGAATCTTCAGCACCGCCACCGAGTTGAATGAAAACAAAGGAAGCGTCTCCGCGTGGATTGGGGAGCCGGTTTCCATTGCCCAGCCCGTGTGCATCGAATTCAATCGCTCGGGCGGCCAGAACACGCTGATCGTTGGCCAGGAAGGGGATCTCGCCGATTCGATCCTTGCCTCAACAATTCTCAGCCTGTGTGCGGGCGGGATGACGACAGAAACATCCAGCTCCGCGCGGATGACGCTGCTGCATGATGGCCGCGATCCGCAGTCGCTGGCAAACTTCAAAAAGACATTCAACGCTGAAATTGCACCACGTCTGACTGTGCGTGACGCGGCGGATGCGGATGCTGTGATGGCCGAGTTCTGGACGCTCCTGAATCAGCGGGAAGCGGGTGACGCTGGCAAGACTTCTCCGACACTGGTCCTTGCCGTTCGTAATCTTGGGCAGTTCCGTTCGCTGCGACGCGACGAAGATGATTTCGGAATGGGCGGATTTGGTGCGCCGAAAGCCACCTCACCGGCCTCACAGCTGGGCGATCTGATTCGCAAGGGCCCGCTCGTTGGAATTCACGTCATCATCTGGGCCGATACGTTCGGAAACGCAATGCGTTGGCTGTCGAACTCGCTGCTGCGGGAATTCGATTCACGTATCGCCTTCCGACTCAATCAGACAGATTCTTCAAGCCTGATCGACAACCCCGCCGCAGCATCACTGACGCCGGGCCGCGCGATTCTCTACCGGGATCAGACCGGTGCCGCCGATCGCTTTCGACCGTTCAGCTGGCCGTCATCACAGTGGCTCGCCACTGTGCCGCCGGCGGTGGTGATCGAAGATCAGCAGGATCAGAAACCAGCCACACTGCTGACCCCAGTCGCCGAACTTGCTCAGCAGATTCCCGCCGCTGCAGAACTCACACCTTCAGAAATCCTGCCTTCTGAAGCAGTGACAGTTTTGGAGTTTCCGGTGGATGAACTGACGGTGGATGAACCCACGTTAGATGAACCGACGTTAGATGAACCGACGTTAGATGAACCGACGATAGAGATCGTCGCCCTGGACGATCTGCGATCCTCAGAGATCACTTCCTCGGAAGCTGTGCCAGCCATTGTTGATGAACTTCCGCAGGTTCTCGTGCCCGAAATCGCCGACGTCGTGATCGCTGACGCAGTGATTGAGCCTGCCATGGACAGCGTGCCTGAAGCACGTGAAGAAATCGCGACCGCGCCGCAAGAGCCGAGTGCTGCTGAAGAGCTTTACGAACTTCCGGTTGTTGCAGAGATCGAAGAACCTGCGGCTGAGCTTCCGCCTGCAGAATCTGTCGCCGCCGAGACGCTGGCGTTTGCAGACAGGGACTCGGCGCAGCCCGTCGTGGAATCCGCTTCGGCCGTGTTCAATGTCACCTCGGTGGAAGCAGGTCCTGTGGTCTCGGTGACGCAGTCGAACCCTCGGATGGAAGCATTTGACGAGCTTCCCGAGCTTGAATCTGAGCCGTTTCCGGCTGCGGCTCACGTTCAGGATGCCGTGGTCGTTCCCGCTGTTCAACCGCCCGTCATTCCAGTGCCCGTGGCGCAGCCGCCCGTGATCCCAACGCCTGTTGCGCAGGCACCGGTCGTTTCGGTGAACGAGCTTCCGCCGACAAGTGAAGCGGTTGATGACGAGCCGGATTTTGTCCTTGAAGGCAGTGCTGCTCCCGCTAAACCTCCAGCAAGTCGTGTTCCTGTTCTCCCAACTGTTCTCCCAACTGTTCTCCCAACTGTTCTACCGCCGGGTCCAGTGACCAAATCGCCGGCTAAGCTGGCGCCTTCGGTTCCCGCACCGGCCGCTGGCAAGCCGGCAGACACGAAAGCAGGGAAGCCTCCTGCGGACAAAGTTCCTTCAGCAAATGCACCAACCTCAGGAGCAACACAAAAACCGGGAGCCCCAAAGTCGCCATTACCGAAGCCGCCCGCGGCTTCCCCAAAGGACGCTCAAAAACCATCGGCCAAGACTCCTGCAAAGTCAACTCTCCCAGCCCCCGCGCCTGTGAAGCCAACGCCAGCACCGGTTGCCAAAACACCGGTCCCGCCAGCCCCAACGGCCAGGTCGGCAGCCCCAGTGCCGCCAACGCCTGTTGCGCAGACTCCGTCGGCTCCTGCGGCCCCGGTCGCTCCTCCAGCCCCCAAAGTCGGCAAGATGTCAGCAATGGCGATGAAGATGTCCAACCGCAACAGCAACCCTCGCCGACTGCTGGACGCTCCACCGGAGCCCAGGACGCAGAACGAGCCCCGCATTGTGGGCGGCTCGGCCGATCAGCCCAGCCCGGATATCGACTTTGACGAAATGGACTTTAATAGCCTGATGATTGAATAAGTCGTCTGCGTCAAAGTCAGGGAAACAGGTGAGGCCGTCTGGTCAGACGGCCTCACTTCACTGTTCTAATCCCCGGAGCGGCACCAATTCACACTTCCCCGCGAAGAAAGTTCCATGCGCGGGCATTCAGCGGGATTTCGAACATCGCAGCCGGGTGTGAAATAATTGAGCAGATCTCAAACACTTCGCCTCACAAGATCCAGTAGTCCTGCGCCCAATGGCAGTCACTTCGGAGGAGCAAGGTTCGCAGCAGAAGCCACCATGGCGTTCAGAGGCCTCGCTTTCTCTGTAATCCGCCGAAACGCGTGGCGAGTTCCGCTATGGAGTAAGTTTTATTGGGCTGGCGGCGAAGTGAACGGTGATTCCTCCGATTCACCGGGCGCGGCCGACGCATAAATTCCGCGGAGCTTTGATCGCAGAGTTGGACGACTGAGCCCCAACAGTTCCGAGGCTCTGGACTGCAGACCTTTGGCCTGGTTCATCGCATGCATCACGATTAATTGGTCAAAGCGCTGAATAGCTTTTCGATAGACGTCCGACTGTTCTTCTGCCAGCGACTGTTCCACAAAACGCCCCAGATCCTGCCATGCGTCGTTGGACGGAGCCATTGGAGCCGCAGATGGAACGAGCTCTTCAAGGCTGTCGTGGCGGTTTTCCAGCGGCAGAAATTCGGGCAGCAGCGTGGGCCCCGTGGATACAATCAATGCTTCCCGGATCACACTCTGCAGTTCACGGACATTCCCCGGCCAGCGGTGTGACTGAAGCTTTTCGAGTGCCTCCGGTGCAATGGACTGCACGGCTGTTTTAAGCTGCTGATTGAAACGGAACATCAGATAGTGGGCAATTTCAGGAATATCCTCGACTCGGTCTCGCAGCGGCGGCAATACGATCGTCACCCCGCGCAGGCGATAATAAAGGTCCTGACGAAACCGGCCCGCGGCAATCATGGATTCAACGTTCTGGTTGGTGGCCGCAATTACACGCACGTCAACGGTGAGCGTTTCATTACCGCCGACTCGCTGAAACTGGCCATCCTGCAGCAGTCGAAGAATGCGAGCCTGCGTTGACAGAGGCATATCGCCGACTTCATCGAGGAAAATTGTTCCCCGATGACATTGTTCAAATTTTCCGATCCGTCGGTGATCGGCACCGGTGAACGCACCCTTTTCGTGACCGAACAGCTCGCTTTCCAGAAGCGTTTCAGGAATTGCCGCGCAGTTAATGGCAAGAAAAGCCGACTGACTGCGTCGGCTGTGCTGATAGATGGCGCGGGCAATCAGTTCTTTTCCCGTTCCGCTTTCGCCAAGGATCAGCACGTTGACATCCTGCGGAGCCACACGACCAATCTGTTTGCAGATCGACTGCATGGCCGGTCCACTTCCGATCAGTCGGTCCGACCCCATATCATCAGGCGACGGCATGTCGATCGCGGCAGGAGCATACATTTGCCGACAGATCCGGCGCGCCTGTTCGACGGTTGCGGACATCTGATCCAGGTCCAGAGGCTTGACGAGATAGTCATAGGCTCCCAGCTTCATTGTCTCGATCGCCGTATCGGTCGTGCCATGACCTGTAATGAAGATAACAAGCACGCGCGGATTGATCTGACGCAGCTGTTCAAACAGATCCAGCCCGGAATCGGAACCGAGGCGAATATCGAGCATCACGATCGGCGGACATTCTTTTTCCATCAGCTTCAGGCCTTCCGCGGCATCGGCCGCGACAAAAACCTGCAGATCATCAGATTCGAGGATCGACTGAATTGTCGAACGAATTCCGGCTTCATCATCAATTAAGAGCAGCTTATCCATAGTGTTCAGTACCTTTGTTATTTAGTTGGTCGCGGGCAAAGCGGCAGTTCGACCGTAAATTCGGCTCCGTGACCAGGCAGGTTTTTTGCGGCGATCGTGCCCCTGTGTTCGGTGACGATGCGTCGCGAGATGGCCAGTCCCAGACCGGTTCCTCGTTCCTTGGTCGTCGCAAAGGGTTCAAAAAGGCGGGTCATAACTTCGGGAGAAATTCCGGTTCCGTTATCGCGGACAATGACACGGGCCAGCGAATGATCGGTTGAGGGTTCTGCGGTGACACTTAACAGCCCACCGTTCGCGGTGGCTTCAATAGAGTTCAACAGCAGATTGACGAAGACTTGATTCAGCTGCTCAGCATCTCCGTCGACTAACAACGCGTTCTGACTGATGTGAGTCTGCAGTTCAAGGTGCTGCTGCTGCAGGCGACCATCGACCAGATTGATGCTTCGCTGCAGAGTTTCACGCAGATCGTGACGAATGCGATGCAATGCCGGGGTGCGGGAAAAATCCAGCAGACCCTGAATTGTGGATTCCATCCGTCGAACTTCATCCAGAATCAATTCCAGCTGAGACTGCCCGATCCTGAACTCACTGGATTGCCGCGACGCATGCTGCAGCAACAGCTTCACGGACGTCAGAGGATTTCGCAGTTCATGGGCCACACCGGCTGCCAGTTCACCGACGGCAGCGAGCCGTTCAGACTGAATCACTTCTCGTCGAGCCGACTGAAGTTCAAGGCCGACTTCTTTTAAACGTTCTACTACGCGTTCCGCCTGGCGACGGACGTCTTCGAAAGAACTGTGTTTGGTGATGCTCACGCGCATCCCGTGCGATTCTTCAAGCAAAGCCGATTCGTTCAGAGTCACTGCTATTTCTGTGACGGAACTTTGCAGTCGAAGAGCGACTCGCCAGCCCAGAAAAATCCCCAGCAGCGGTCCCAGAATCAGCATCGACATACGCATCGCGACAACCTGAGAATGCGTTGCAGCCAGCCAGTCACGCGACTGAGCAATCAATTCTTCATTCACCTTTCGAAGGCGTGCGGCGTTCCCGGAAACGGCCTCCGTGAGTTCCTGAATGCGGCGGCGACTGGCATCATCGCGAGCGCCGGTAGTGCGGCTGATGTTCAGCTCTGTCTGCGTGGCACTGCAGAGCTCATCAATGGCCAGCCGCAGCGACTTTTCTGCCGCCTTCTCCTCAGCTGATTGTTGACTTCCGTCTGCACGAAATGTGAAGCTTCTGAGAGTCGCTTCACGTTCTTTCCATTCCAGTTGAAGCTTCTCGTTGTTCTGTGAGGAGTCGTCCCATTCGGCCAGAGTTTTCCAGACAAGGGACTCCACAGAATGAGCGGCTCCGATGGACGTGAGATTCTCCGAAAAGACGCGATTGTAAAACGTTTCTACCCACTGCAAATAAATCGTGGTGCCGATGCTCATGATCAGCCATAGCACTACCACGACCAGAACAGGTGACAGAACCTGAATGCGCCATGCGGACTTACCGCCCAGATAACCGGAAACAAAATCGGAAGAGATCACTCAGTGCCGCCACTTTCCCTGATACGAAGGTTGACAGGAGGCTTATGACGAAGCAATTGGAGTGCCATTTTCTCGCGATGTTCAATCACCAGGAAACTCGCCGTTTTTCAGGTCTGCAAACTTCGGACGCCCAACCATATCGCCAAGGATCGAGAAGGCAGCAGCGACTAGCCATAAATGCGAAGCTGTTAAACAGCATTTTGACGGAAGCAATATGGAATTGACACGTATCGATGCTGATTTTTCCGTACGAAGATCACCATCGCCGGATTCCGGTCCGTCTGCATTTGTCGACTACTATGGGTTCGCCCAGTCAAGCTTTCAAAGTCAACACGCGTCTGAGATTTCGATCGCCGAAGAGGGCGTGTCCTCCCGCTTGGGCGAGTTGCACGACGCCGGAATGAAAAACAGTTTCACAAGATGGAAACTTTTTTTCACTCGCCGCCGAATCGCACAGTCGATTGGTCTGCAGCTTTTTCGGGTTGAGCCCGCTGAATCACGGCTCTCAGAGGTAAGGATTCAAAATCAGGAGGGCCGGCGCGCGGATTGCAATTTGGCTTCGCAGTGCCGGAATGGATCGTCTCTTTTGTGGATGGAGTTCAGGCGTGGCTTCTGTACCGGGCCGGACCACGCAGAGTAAACGCCAGCATGCAATTTGGGGCAGATCGACTTCCGGACACAGTTTCTTCACGCCCGCATATTTGGCCTTCTGAGTCCACTATCCGTTTTGCTTTTGCAGGAATGAGCAACATTATGGTGTCACGGATGACGGCCGACTCATTTACTATGGATGTCTACTGCACATGCCTGAATAGCCACGTCAGCGACAACATCACTGAATCCGGCGACTCTCATGGTGTTACGGCTCTGGAAAGTCATGATACAAAATTGCCGATCAGCTCAAGAAGCATCAGCCGCCCAAGGTGTGGCCTACGATATGTGGCGCCGCGGCTGATCTGGCTGGTGATAGGCCCCGTGGTGCTGATGATTCTGTCAGTCCTGAAACTGGAATCCCGCACAAGTCAAGCAGGAATACTCGACACGACATTCATCGCGGTGACTATTGCCCTATTTGCACTTCGCTGGGCCACCTGGCTGGCTGGGGATAAATGCGATTCCTTTGGTGCAAAGATGAGTCGCCAGGGCCTTGTCGGTTTCACTGTTCTGCTCACCATCACGGCGTCTGCGGTTTGGGGGCTTGCAAGTTTGCTGGCAAGTCAGCATTGATAGACTGAGAAATTCCTGCCACCTGGAGAGCCAGTTCATACAAAGCGCGAGTCTCCAGGGCACGATCGTTGCCCGTGAAGAGTGACACCACGGCTTGTTTGTGCACCTTCATCTTCAGGCCGCCGACGCCGAGCGCCCCGTAACAGATTACGCCGGATTTTTCGGCGGCTTTGTCCATGACGGCGACATCGGCAAGTCCGACGGGAGGCACGGCATTCAGGTCGATGGCGAGCTTGAGCCCCTTCAGTTGGCTGAGGGCTCCGGCTTCGAGAAAGCAAACGCCAGCGGCTCCAGCGGCGATAATGACCTGATGAGCCTCGCAGGCGTTTTGAAACTCGGCGGGTGTGGATGCTGCTGCCGCTTTTAGACGCGCCGAGGGAACTTTGGAGCGAATCGAATTGCAAGCCGCTTCCGCTCGGTCCAAAGTGCGAGACACAAGCGTCACTCTTGCATTTTCGAGCGCCAAAAGTTCCACAGCCCGAAGACCCACGGGGCCGGTGGCCCCCAGAACAATGGCCGAAGCGTCAGCCAGCGACAGATGTTTTCTGGCCGACGCGACAGCCGCAGCCGCTGTCGTATTGCAGCCGTTGGAATCCATCATCACGGAAACTCGCATCGGGCCAAAAAACGTCTTCTGGATTTTTTTGAACAGGGACTCACCGGCCGCCACGTCGCTTCCGCCGACAAAGATCGCCGTGTTCTTCAGATCCACCGGGCCTCGAGTGAAGATGGCTCCGTGGACCAGACCTGTCACATTTTCCGGAGTCACGCTTCCATAGGAAAACAGATGTTCCACGCCGGAATCAACCGCCACGACGCGGTCAAAGACGCTGGGAAGAGAATCGGTGTCAAACTGCAAAAGAATCGACTTCATGAAACATTCGCTCATTGATTAAGGGCAAAAGGTCGGGCTTGGTGCTCTGTGTGTAAGAAGGAGATGGAACTCAGCCGGAGAGACGCCCGCGTTCAATGATACTTGATTTGACGGGGAATCGTCGTAGCGGAAGCTACCGAGGCTTTCGAAATTCGTGGCTTTCACTGGCAATCACCGAAACGCTTCTCGCGTTCCGCTACAAAGTGACTGCCATTGGGCCAGCGCGGCGGGACCGCGGACGTTTCGTCTGCGATGTGCGACTCCTCAATCAACAATTGACTCGGCACTGGAGTCAGTTTAGTGACGCAACGCCGACACCTCAAATGGCCACTTGCCGTGCTGGATTTACCCAAGGCCTCCCATTTTGCCCGCTTTGTTGTCTTCGGCCTACGCGGTGGCTTGCAAGTTCAGTGAATCTGTAACGATTGTGACGGGTTTCCTCAAAGAAGGGGTTCCAGCGGTCCGATAAAGACCGCAGGTGTCGGACTCTGTCTGCACTGCGGCTCGTTCTTTGGCAATTCACTTGAAATCATGATCGAATGCGAATCGGTCGACCGATCGAACGCGCAGAATTGGAAGAGTTCATGTCATGAAACTGGCTGTCGTGAGCTTAGGCTCTTGACAGTAAGTCCTGACAGATCATACAGTTGGATCGTTTTCAACGGACCAGCACCGCGTTCTGCTCTTACTCGGGAGACACCCATCGTGACCAAAAAAGAGATCGTTAAAGCGATTTCGGATGAGTTGGGTTTAACGCAGCTGAAGACAAAGGAAATCGTTCAGAAGACCTTTGATGCTATCGTGGAAACGCTCGTAGAAGACCGTCGAATCGAGCTGCGGAACTTTGGGGTGTTTGAAGTCAAAATGCGAGCGGCTCGAAAGGCTCGCAACCCGCGAACTGGTGGACAGGTGGAAGTGCCTGCAAAGTTTGTGGTGACTTTCAAACCAGGCAAAGAGATGGAAGCCAAGGTTCGGGAACTGGAAGAACGTGAAGCAGCACGAATTCGAGCGGCAACAGATGCGGCCGCGAACCGTGCGGCAAGTCCGTCTGGAACCCGTTATGATCTGGATGGAAGTGCCAATCGGACCTCAGGTTCGGTGAATTCCGTTTATCTGGATGGCTCAAAGTAAACAAGTGCCGTGGGCACATGAGGCAGGACTGAGTCGCATTGGATCATGTTTTCAAAGTGAAGAGCCTCCGGCAACAGCTGGGGTCTCACGCTGGCGAACAAGAAACTGATCTGTCTTCCGAATACTGTGGCGACCGCGAGAAAAGTCTTGGCGGGAAAACGGGTCCAGGGAAGGACGTTTGCGATGAAGATTCGAACACGACTGATGGCAGGGCTCTTACTGGCATGCACCGCATTTACTGCGGGTTGCGCTGTGCCAATCTGGAGTCCGAACCCGGACGTCAGAGCACGCCAGCTGATTTATCAGTCGGAAAGCCTGCGTCATATTCCGGAAATCTGGGAACGCATCTGGGGCCTTGACCTGCCCGACCTTGCGACGCCGTATCGCGTGCATGGCGGCGTGATTTAGCATCTGCGTCGGCATTGCCTGCCACAGTGAGCCTCGTCTGAAATTACCAGGTGACGGATTCGTACGATCGAACCGGCCGCTGCGGAAATTTCAGCGTGTCGCTGACTGGGTCAGGCGGTTTCTGCTTTCGTTATTTCCACATGGTCTCACGTGGGTTTTTCGGATTCAGTTCAGCCAGCTTCTCGTAGAGCGATTTCGCCTCGTCCGTCAGGTCTTTCGGGACGACGATTTTCAGCAGGACAAACTGGTCTCCGCGATCATCGGTCTTGTGATTGCGCACGCCTTTACCTCGCAATCGCAGCTTCGCGCCGCTGGAGGTGCCGGGCGGAACAGTGAGCACAACGGTTCCTTCGCTGAGTGTCGGGACTTCGATCTTTGCGCCCAGTGCAGCTTCGCTGGGTGAAACGGGCACATCCACCTGCAGGTTCTGGCCATCGCGCCGAAACCACGGATGAGGCGCGATATGCACGGTCACGATGAGATCGCCGGTCGAGCCGCCGCCCATCCCCGGATTGCCCTGGCCAGCCAGTCGAATGCTTTGTGCTTCTTCAATCCCCGCCGGAATTTTGACCGTAAGTCGTTCGCTTTTCGAACCATTCTGCAGCGTCACCGAGTGTTCGCCGCCTTCGACCGCAACCGTAAACGGAACTGTGATTTCAGCCCTGGCATCCTGGCCTCGCTGAGCCCGCGGATGGGCTCTTCGGCCGCCACCGCCAAACGGACTTCCGCCACCGAACATGCCGCCCAGAATATCGTCCAGATCGAATGAGCCTCCGCCACCACCGCCACCCTGAAATGGATTGCCGCCCGCGCCGCGAGCCGCATGCCCAAACTGGTCGTAAGTTTTGCGTTTCTCGGCGTCACTCAGGACATCGTAGGCTTCCGTGATCTCCGAAAATTTCTTCTCGGCATCAGGCTCCGTCGGCTTGACATCCGGATGAAACATGCGAGCCAGCTTTTTGTAAGCCTTGCGGATTTCGTCCTGCGAGGCACTGCGGGAGACGCCGAGCACTTCGTAGAAGTCACGTTTTGACATTGCGGTGGCAGATCATCAGAAAATGATGGAAACGGAAATTGTCAGACCGGAGCAGGTTCTCGAAGAACTGCCAGTCAGGCAACCGACAGCAGAATTCGGACCTGCCATTTGGACGGGATATCAGGCGGTTCCTCCCTTGCCCCGCAAAATCAGTGCCGTTTTTTTCGTTCAGGCCAGGTGTTGATTTAATCATAACCCGAAGCGTGCGCGAGGGATTTGCTGGCGCGACCTTGAAAAGCCACAAGGCAATCCCTCGCTGACGTTTCGGGTTGGCAAAATGGAAAACGCGGCGAGTCGATAAAACGGACTCAATCAACAACCGGCTAGCGAATGGGGCCCGCTGGTGGGTCCAGGCGAAAACGGCACATAAAAATGCCCAGCACATACAGCAGCAGCAGCGGGAACATCATCAGCAACATGCTCCATGGGTCCGGGGATGTGGTCAGAACCATCGAAGCAATTGAGATCACGAGCACCGCGATTCTCCAGTTCTCCTTATACGTCTCCACGGAACAAACGCCGATGCGTTCAAGGAAGACCATGACCAGCGGAAGCTGAAAGCTGACTCCGAACATCAGTGGCATCAGCATCGCCAGACTGATATATTCGGAAAGACGCGGTTCCAGGCCGATGCCCAGCCACTCATTGAAGCCGATCAGAAAGTCCAGCATCAGTGGGAACGCATAGAAGTAGCCAGCCATGGCGCCGAGAAGAAAAAGTCCAACGCTCATGGGCAGGTACACGTGCACGTATTTTCGTTCGTGCGGAAAAAGTCCCGCGGCGATGAACAGCCACAGCTGATAAAAGACCCACGGCGATGCCAGCAGCAGTCCGGCAAAGAAGCAGACTTTCATGTAGGCCATGAAGCCTTCTTCAACTTTCAGAGTCGTGATGCGGCTGGTATCTTCGATCACACGCTGCAGCTGAGCGAACTCGGGCGCGGCGATGATGATCTGAACGGTTTCGGATTTATCGTCTGTCGCACCCATGGAGTCCGATTGTCCCAGCGCCTTCAGCAGCTCCCGCTTCTCGACGCGAACTTTCAATTGATCGCGTCGCAGTTCTTCCGGAGCGGGAACAATGGCCTCAACCTTTTTGGAAGAGAACATGCTGGTCAGATAAGAAAAAAAGCTCTCCTTGGGGGCATCAAATTTAATCTGATCCTGATCAATCCCACGCTCTCGAAGAGCCGACTCAATGGGATTTCGCAGCCACATGAAGATTTTGTCGCCGAAGAACAGCGTGACGGAAACGGCCAGTACAATTCCAATGATGGCGCGAAAGACATGGACGCGCAGCACTTCCAGGTGCTCACCAAACGTCATCGTCGTATCGTCAAACAGGTCGCGCGATCTGGCCATTCGATTCTTACTCACTTGACTGACTGAAACTCAAAATTCGGCACCGGTTCTGATGCCATCTGATCAACCTGGTGGATTGGTCCGCGTCGCCACGATGGCTCGCAGCTGATCCCCAAACTCACGAGCACTCCAAAGAGGCTTTCCGACGCCCCAGGCAACATCCATCACACCGACATCAATGTCGGCGAAAATGAAGTCTTCCCCCGGACGACGGCTGCGGACCATGAATTCACCCCATGGGTCCACAATGTAGCTGTCTCCGTATCCAACACCATCGTAACCGCTGATGCATTCCTCTTTGCCAGGCGAGACGTTATTTCCTCGCATAAAGTACACCATGGTCTCGACGGCACGGGCCGTATGGTCGGCACGTACGTGCGTGAAGTGTCCGATCAGTCCTTCTTTTCCGATATTGTTGAAGTGCGGAGAAAAAATCACCTTCGCGCCCTGCAGGGCCAACAGGCGAGAAGGCTCAATAAATCCGCCATCGGAACAAATGCCGACTCCGAACTTCAGCCCTTTGTGTTCAAAGACCGGAAACTCCCGGCCATGCCGATGGAACTTTATGTAAGCCGAACGGTTACTGTAATTTCCCTGGAAGTCGCTCAGCTGTGAATCCAGTTGGCAATGACCAATTCGCATGGTGACATTCCCGGAAAGAGCAGAGGAAGGCGTTAAAGCCAAACTGAGGCGGGTCGCGGTTTCGCGTGAACGATTGCAGCGACCCGCGCTGAGCGTGCAGCGGAAGGATGAACAATGACGCAGGTTAATTTGACGAACGTTATTCTCCGCGCGTCAGCCGCCGGAAGCGTTCGAGCAGGTTGTTGGTGATCGGTCCCGGTTTTCCGGTTCCAATCTGACGTCCGTCGAGACTGGTTACGGCAATGACTTCTGCCGCTGTGCCGGTGAGAAAACATTCGTCGGCTGTGAAAACATCGTGACGAGTCATCACGCATTCCTGAACGGGAATTCCCGCTTCAACAGCCAGCTTCATCACCGCGTTTCGCGTAATGCCTTCGAGAATTCCGGCGTCAGGCTGAGGCGTCTTCAGGACCCCTCGCCTGATGATGAAGATGTTGTCGCCCGTGCATTCCGCGACCTCACCGTTGTGGTTCAGCATCAGAGCTTCGACTGTGCCGGCATCGGTGCCTTCGATCTTCGCCAAAATGTTGTTCAGATAATTCAGCGATTTAATGCGCGGGCTCAAAGCGCCTGGATGGTTGCGGATCGTGGCGGCTGTCACCAGACGCATGCCGGTTTCATACAGCTCTGGCGGATACAGCGAAATGGTGTCTGCAATGACAATGACCTGCGGATTGCTGGTGCGGCGAATATCCAGCCCAAGCGATCCTGAGCCGCGAGTCACCACAAGGCGAACGTAGCCATCGGTGATCCCGTTGGCCTTCACCGTGTCTTCAACAGCCTCAGTCATCTCACTGTGGCTGATTGGAATCTGCAGTCGAATCGCCAGCGCGCTTTCGTACAATCGGTCAATGTGCTCCCGCAGCAGAAACACGCGACCGCTGTAGACTCGAATGCCTTCGAAAATACCGTCGCCGTAAAGCAGACCGTGATCGAAAACGCTGACGGTCGCCTGCTCGGCGGGAACCAGCTTGCCAGCCACATAGACTTGTCGAGACATGAGGAACCTGTTCAAACAACGAGGAAGGACCGGAGAACGTCCTGTTAAACCTTGTCGAACTTTCTAAAGGATAATTCAGAACATCCGGGTGTTGGAATTTGTGATCTGCTTTCCCGGGTTTTCAGCAATTTTCCCGTCAACCAGCAGCGTCGTGCTCGGGATTGTAGCGAGCTTCGCGGACGAACGAGAGTCTGCAGGGCGGGTAATCGGGCCTTGGAATTTGCCGATTTTACGGACCGGAAACCGGCTCGCCGTTGTCGCCCTTCATGGCGATTCCACGCCCGCAGGGCCGGGCCCTGGGCGCCATTTGGCTCTTCGCGTCTGCAACTGCAGGCAGAAATATTGATCCGAGAGGCTGAGCACTGGGGATTCAATGGGGCTTTCGGGGGAATAGGAAGGTTCGTATTGATGCAGAAATTGCGGCTGGCGACTCTTCAAGTTCCAGTTTCGCAGAATTGCAGCCCATTCAGTACGCATGAACGCCCACCGATCCTGTGGGTTGGCGGATCCGACTTGCCCGGGCTTCGGCGTTCTGTCACGATCCCACCGTTTTGAGCCCTAACGTTGGCATCGGTGCATTGGCATCGGTCACCAGACGGTTGCCCATTTGAATTGATGGGGCTTATTGTTCAGCTGGAATCAGTTTGTGCATCACGCCGTTTTCCACAAGAGGACTGAACGCGGGAACAATCCGCCAGTCTCACGTCGCGCAGCCCTCGGGTTGCTTGCGATGGCGATGACGGTGCAGGGTTGCCAGAGCACACCGAAGACGACATTTTCCTCAGATCGTCCGTCACTGCACACCGTCTCAACTCGCCATTTTTTGATCAACAGCGATGTTCGGCTGGAAGCCAACAACGATCTGGTGAAGGAACTTGAAGCCCTGCACGATCAGGTTTGCGAGACCCTTCGACTTCCAGAACAGCGTGACCCCGTCAGTGTTTACCTTTTTGGTGACGAGGCCTCGTATCGATTCTATATGCACACAACGTGGAAGGATCTGCCACCGCGGCGGGCCTACTTCGTTGGGACAACTCGCGAACTTGCGGTCTATTCTTTCCTGAGCCCACAGGTGATGGAAGATCTGCGACACGAGTTCACTCATGGCATGCTGCATGCGACGCTGCAAACGGTGCCTCTGTGGCTGGACGAAGGGCTGGCTGAGTATTTTGAAGTCAGTTCCAATGTTCCGGGGGCCGTCCACGCGGCTCATCTGCAGGAGCTCAGACTGGCGGCGGAGGAAGGCTGGAACCCCAACCTGTACCGACTCGAAATGCTGACCGACTTCCGTGATTTGACTTCGCGGGATTACGCTGAAAGCTGGGCGTGGGTTCACTTTATGCTGAACAGCACGGACGGGGCGTCGGAAGTTCTTTTGAAGTATGTGGAAGAACTGCAGGGAACCAAAACGCCTCGGCGGATTCTCACGAGTCTGGAAGCGGAAGTGCCCAGCTATTTCAATGATCTGCAGACGTACGTTCGCAAGCTTCAGCCCTCACAGGGCATCGCTGGTTCAGGCCCATGAAAAACGCCCTTCGAAAGTTGCCAACCTTCGAAGGGCGTTTCTTGTTTTGCAGGAACTCTTCTCGTGACGATCAAGCCGGCTTTATGGAGCCTGCTCGACTTCGTTTCCAATCAGAATTCGAAAACCGCCACCGCTGCTGCTGCGGCTTGGGTTCAGGATGTAGTTTGCATCAAGAGCCTTGGTAATGCGATCCTTCGCCTGCGACAGGTGAGCTGCGGTATAAGCATCGTACTTGTCGGCTGATGCCGCCTGGGCCGCTTCGATCTTCCGAACGATCTGACGCAGTTGTTCGCTGGCCAGAGTTGAGATGGTACGACCGGCTGCACCCTGACCGCTTCCGGGCATCGTCAGGTCAATCAGGCGATCCACATGTTCGCGCTGCAGATTGCGGCGTAGACTTGAAATTAATGGCTTGCGAGGTGTGTATTCCCCTTCTGGCTTTGAATCCAGTTCCGTCCAGACTCCCGTCGAGACAGTGTTCAGCAGTTCTGGCAACGTCAGAGAATCCTGATCGGCTGGAATGCGGAACTCGTTATCGTAGACTCGCTTCAATGTCGTGGGATTCATCAGGCTGGTCAGCATCGACGCCTGGATCCCCATGATCCGATCATGAATCGGCCAGGTGGTTTCTTCCATGATGGACGATGTGTCGTCGAACCACTTATCCAGCCCCATGGCTGTGACCAGTTCCGGAGTCAGCCCGAAGGATTCATCCCGGAACGCGTTGTTCACAACAAAGGCCAGAGCCTTGCGCTGCTTGTCTGCAGGCACCACTTCAATTGGCTTCCGTCCATTCGGATCGCCCTTCTTGTCGCGATTTACGTGAGCACCACCGATCCAGCCGGCCATCATGGAAAGCGAACGCGTCTGCAGTGACAGAAGCATTTCGTACCCATAACGAACACGGTCCCAGCTGTCTCCGTCCTTAATGAATTCACTCAGGAGTCGGCTGCGATGATGAGCCGCCAGACGATTCTGTTCTTCGGCGTACTCAAGTGGATCTTTGGTGAAGTCATAACGGCGAGCCAGTGGGTCCGGACCTCCGGTGTCTTCATCGGTTGCATAGGCCAGCTCCGGTTCAGCCACACGAGCCAGAATTGGCTTCAGGTCTCCAAAGGTGTAACCATATTCAATCGCCCACATGTCGTACGGGCCGACGCCCGTCATGCAGTAATCGCCCTGAATCGAACCGGAATCCAGACGAATGTTGGTTCCAATGTAATCCATTACCGAACCGGCCAGCTGCTTCTTGCCCTTCAGTTCTTCGCTGTTGACCTGGGCCAGAGTGTAAACACTTGACGCCTTGAAGTTGTGGCGAAGACCAAGTGTGTGACCCACTTCATGCGCCACCAGGTGGGCAATCAGCGGACCAACGAACGATTCGGGCATGCCGTCAAGCATCTGTTCCTTCGGTTTCTCCGGCGGCTTTTCTTCCTTTTTTTCGCCTGCCGATGCAGCAGCCGGCTGGGCTTCCTGAGCATTCAAAAGTTCGAGCGTCATTTTCATAATCGCAAGGTCAAACGCCATGCCGTCTGCTGCCATGCACAAACCATTGGTCTGACTTGGACGATTCAGGCCATCAAATTCCTGGTCGCCCATCTGTCGAGCATCTGCAGACGCAAGTGCATGTCCGGCGTATGGCAACGCAGCCGAGGCTGCAATTTTACTGCTGACAATCTGCCGCATGGATGGCGGAGCCAGACGGACTCGCGGGTCCCAGTCCGGATGTTCGGCCAGCCAGGCCAGAGTGTCAGGGCCATAACCTTCCATCGCGATCTTCGGCAGAGCTTCCGCAAACTGCTTCTGATAATGGCGAATCCAGCCGTCGGTCAGAATGATGTCGGCATCAAGGATCTGGCCAGTCAGCGGATGAACGCGGCTGGGGCCAATCGCTGTGCCCACGTCATTATTCAACCAGCGGACGAAGTTGTACTGAACGTCCTCAGGATCTTTATCCATGTGAGCGTTTGTCGTGGCGTCCTGGTAATAAACTTCAATCGCGTTCGCGATACCGATTTTTTCAAAAGCGGCGTTCCAGGCAAGAATCCCGTCCCGTACCCAGCGACGATAACGAATCGGTGTTGTGTGTTCAATGTAGAACACAATCGGGCTCTTGGGCGGGCTGAGCTGAAGCTTTGGATCCGCCTTTTCCAAGTGCCAGCGATTCACGTAGCGGATCTTCGTCTCGCGATCATTGTACTTCGCCAGATCGCGGTAAGACGTCGTGAAAAATCCCACGCGACTGTCGGCAGCGCGCGGCTGATAGCCCGTGTTGTCCGGAATGTCGCTGATGGAATAGTGCAGAATCTTCAGGACCGAACGGTCCGAAGAAGGCACTTCAAAGCCCACTTCGATGTTGTTTTCGAAGGCCTTGGCGGTCTTGATCGAAAAGATCCCCCGCTGTGTCAGCTGCATATTGATTCCCGCCGGAGCAATAGTTGAGCTTCCGGGATTGCTTAGCAGCATTGCGTCAAGGTCAATAATTGGACCGCCGCCCGGTCCCATGGCGACGATTGGCATCTCCATGATCACCTGATCGGTAAACAGTCGAGACACAGACGAAGCCGCTTCTCGATCACCTTCAGCGCGAATCGACACATTTGGTGACATCAGAGCCAGTCGTTTGTCATACTGCTTCCAGTAAACGTACATGTCGCCTGCCTGCAGACCGGCGTAATCTTCGCCGCTCGCGACAGTCGTTGCGATGAAATACTTCTTCTGAGCAAACCCGCGAGGCAACTCGGCAAACATCTGGCCGTCTTTTTGACGTGTCCAGAGGGTGTACATTGGACGAATGTTGGCCTTGGTGACCACTTTCTCATATCCCTCCAGGACCTTGTCCGCGGGTGGATAGTCTGGCTGAGCGGGCTCTTGTGCGAAGGCGTTGGAACCCGCGATTGCAAAGACCGCTGACAAGGCCAGATGACGGATCAGAAACAAATGCTTAAGCATTGTGGGCCTTTCTCGATGAGCTCACACTTCAAAATACTTTAACACTAATTATCGTTGCCAGTACTTCGTAATAACCAGGCAAATTTCGCCAGACTCGCGGCAGAATTACCGGGATCAACTGAACGGAGAATCTCCAGTGAATGGACTGGCGAGCCTGCTGGACCGCATGGACCCCACACCCTAAGTTAGCGTCCCACGGACTTTTGAAAGGCCCGTCAGTGACAGAGCAGTACCTGCATTCCCAAACACTGGCGTGCAGCGTCAGCATGAAAATTCAGCCACAAATCAACCGAGCGGCGTTATCTCAGCTGGCCGATTTTCTTCAGCCCGCATGATGCAGTTCGCCTATGGCTCCGATTATGCCTTTGGCGTGCCGAATCGCCAATCCCTGAAGTCTACCCGTTTTTATGGGAATGGGAAGGATTCTTAACATGCCGCGGAACGGTGTTGCAAAAGAGTCCGGAATGGCCGAACGCTACCGCTATCGTGGTTCGAACTTGCCAAAGAGACGCAGTCGGTTCAGAAGATCCTTCATGGGAATTCGTCAAAGTCCCTTGCCGGGAAGCGTCTGACTTCGGATCAAATCATTTGACAGGCACCGGAGAATTAAACGTGCAAGCCTGTTAACGATAATGAGGCACGCAGCTTTTCCTGGGCGCGATGGTCGCCCATCGCCTCAAACGGGTAACTGTCACCCACGCACCGCGTTGTGCTTCACTCCGCACGAACGTGTGTGCCGTCAGGCTGCGGATGTGTCGACGAATCCTGCCGGGGATTCGGAGCGAGGAAGTTTCAGAGTAAACGTCGTTCCTTTTCCGATCTCGCTTTCGACTCGAATTCGTCCCTGATGCGCTTCCACGATTTTACGGCACAGGGCGAGCCCCAAACCGGTTCCGCCCTGGCCGCGCGCGTCGGGCTGCTTCGTTGTGTAAAACGACTCAAAGATATGAGGCAGTTTGTCGTGAGGAATTCCGCATCCGGAGTCACCCACCACAATTTCCGCCCAGCCTTCAGACGGATTGTCGCGGACGATCAGTTTGAGTCGCCCGTTTTCCTGCATGGCCTGGCGAGCATTCACGATCAGGTTCATCAACAGCTGCTGGATCTGGCTGGAATTTGCCAGCGCCCAGACGCTGGCGGGAGCTGACAAATCCACATTGATGCGATGCATCTGCAGGTCTTTCTGGACCAGCACCAGCACGTCCTCCAGAAGCCGCTTCAAATCTGCAGGCTCAATTCGGTCACTGGAATTGCGAGCATACGCCAGCATGCCTGTCGTGATTTTGGCTGCACGCTGACCCGCGGAAAGAATACGATCAAAGGATTTCGTCCGCGTCGCATCATCCGGATGTCTCAGGCCCATGCGGGCATAGTTGATGACAGTGGTCAGGATGTTGTTGAATTCATGTGTGATCGAAGACGCTAATGCCCCGACGGAGCTCAGGCGTTGTGCACGCATCAATTCTTCTTCAAGAACGGCAATTCTCTGCTGGAGTTCCTCGATCTCGCGGGACTGATCCATGATTGAGCCGAACTCCCCTGATGCCCGAACCTGGCTGATTTTGCTCTAAGCCGGAAGACCGCTTACCGGAGAGCGACTTCCGGAAGCCGCTCGAAAGTGGCCCGCAACGACACCGCGCAGACTCACCTCCTTGTCTCCGCATTCTGTCGCAAACGCATCATCGACACAACCCGAAGAGTTCTTGCGGCTCAGTCGAGCTCAACCGCTGATCCCCTCTTTCGCAAATCCTCGCGAGGGATTTTCGAAATGAACTGCCCGAACAGGTCCCTGCCGTAGCCGGCGGGCAAAACTAAATCGTTCCGATATCCTCTTGTTGGTGAGGGCGACATTCGAAGGCGATATCCGCAGAACATCCACGGGCGACTCCCGACGCAACGAGCGAACTTCGGGCTCACGCCTTATCTTATGGAATACGTTCGGGCAGTCGGCTGTAGAGACGCTGTTTCGCTGGCCAGGGTGAATTCAAACCAAAAACGATGCCGGGAAATGCAAAAAGGGGACCGTGTATTCACGGTCCCCTTCTTCAGTTTCTGACAACAGTGGTCCAGACAATTCACCTGAGTGACTGCTGGATATCAACTCCGTTGAACCACCTTTCCACTGAAATCCATTTTGACAACAGCATTTTCAATTACATGGTCTGTTCAGCAACAGGAGCCGCAGCAGTTTCGCCACAGCCCGCAGCACATCCACCGGCACCACAAGCACCCGTACCGCAAGCACCCGTACCGCAAGCGCCGTTGCCGGCACATGGGTCGCAGCATGTCTGAACAGGACGGCAGACAACTCGTGGAACGCAGCGAGTCATCGTAACGCAGACCTGGCGAGGAACACACTTGGTGCGGGTTACAGTGCGAGTTTCGCAAACCTGACGGCAGACCGTGTAAGGAACCTTGCGAGTGCATGTCTGCTGTGTCATCGTGCAGGTGGTGTATGGAACCTGCTTTGTGCAGCAGGTTGTTACCATCTTGCAGGTCGTGTAAGGCACACGACGAGTGATGCATTCTTCAGTCCAGCTGCAGGTTGTGTAAGGAACCTTGCGAGTGCATGTCTGCTGAGTCATTGTGCAGGTTGTGTACGGAACCTGCTTTGTGCAGGTTTCGGTAACAAACGAGCAGGTTGTGTACGGCACCTTCTTAACGGTCGTGCATGGCACCTGACGGCAAATGGTGTAAGGAACCTGCTTGTGGCAGACTTCAGGAACCATTCTTGTGCAGGTCACAGTCTTCTGAACAACCTTTGGAACCCACTTCTTGCAGCTGACAGTACGTGATGGGCACTGAACGCAAACAGTCTTCGTGCAGCAGGGATTACATGGGTCAACCACACACTTCTTCACGATCGGGCCAGGAATGCACTTCGTTTCTGTCACCCATTCGCCGCAACAAACGTCGACTGTGTGACATTCTGTAACAGGCTTGCAGACCGTGTAGCACACGTCCTTGTAGCATGTTTCCGTTTCTGTTTTGTACGTGGTGCAGCAAACTTCTTTGTAGCACGTCTGGTAAACCGGCTTGCAAACGTTGTAGCAGACTGTGCGGTAACACGTCTGATAGACAGGCTTGCAGACCGTGTAGCAGCAGTCGCGGTAGCAAGTCTGATACACAGGCTTGCGAACGCGGCATGTGACGTCTCGATAGCAGGTTGTGTGGACCGGCTTGCAGACGTTGTAAGTGCAGGTCTTGTAGCAGGTCGTGTAGACCGGCTTGCAAACCGTGTAGCACTCATCACGGTAGCATGTTTCGTAAACGTTCTTTGTGCAGGTCACCGGAATAGATTCTGTGCACTGATCGTACACAGTCTTCATGCAGGTATACTGCTGAGACTCCCAAACGGTTTCCTGAACGGTTTGACATTGCGGGCCAGATCCGCACCGAGCTGCCACGAAATCGCCGCATGGTGAACACGCAGATGTCGGACAACCGGAAAAACTACCCTTTCCGAGTAGTCCGGCCATCAAAACACCGCTGTTCAGCAGGACGGTAACTGCAGCAGCGGCTCCCAGCATGAGCCTTTTCATTGCCTTACCTCACCTAAAACAAACTGAGTGAAACGTGAGCGCACAAGTGACGCACAAAACTGTGATTGTCTTCGTCGGCCACGTTTATACGACTTGACTGTTCGAACCTCGCGGACATGCCCTCTGAACTGTTTCCTGCTCTCGTGCCTGACAACCCTGCTGATCGCTACATCCCAAGGGACTTCCTTGCCGGAACCGTCGGGCCTTTTAAAACTGGGGTGTTTTGCACTTTCAAAAGTCGTTTCTGCAGATTCATCTTTTGGGAAAGACGCACAGCCGGTGCATCAGTAAAGACTGCCTCTACCGGGAGAGACCCCGGATGAGAGCTTACCTGAATGGGTTGCACTTTGACCCTAGTCGAATCTTCTTGCCCAATCAGAATTCCATGGCAGAAAGCCGCTACCTGGCAATGCTCGGCAAATTGATTCCGGTTGGTTGTTCTGTCGGCGAATTTTGCTAAACTACCGTCCCTCGCGAACTCGAGTGAACTCGGGCGTGTTACGCTTCAGGCGTCACTGCCGGTTCGGCAAATTCTGCGTGCAGGTCTTGTGCTTCAAAGCTGGCGGTGTAGCTCAGTTGGTTAGAGCAGCGGAATCATAATCCGCGGGTCGGGGGTTCAAATCCCTCCGCCGCTACTGGAAACCCCGGAAAACCTAGTGTTTTTCGGGGTTTTTTCATGGCCGGGATGCACGACAAAGCGGTGCATTTCAAGAAATTGCAGAGACTTGCTGCACCGGAATCTGCACCGCCTTCTCGAAGTGTGATTCCGTCCCCGGCAGATCATGTTTTAGGGCCACTTTGTGACCGATTCCTGTGTATCGGCAGAAAAGCATGCGTCGGAAAGTTGCCGCATGGGAAAGATGTGCAGAAGAATTCTTTCAGCGATTTCTTTGAACCCGCTCCACAACGGTAAGCAGTCCCCCCAGCGCAATCTTCGTGATGTAGAGCACCCCGTGGGCAGGATGCTTACGTTGTGGAAGATCAGTGCTCGGCTCGGGAGGAGCCTCGCCCTCCCGTTTGGCAGACGCACGATGGTGTGCAGGTTGCATTCGCTCGTGCGTGGGAAGTCGAGGCCTGGCGGTTCAATCGGGGGTTGCATGCTGAGGAAGGAAAAAGAGTTGCGAACCGCTCGATTGCGACCGTTGGACGATTTCACCGGATTTGCAAACTTTGATCAATTCAGCATTGAGGATATTCTGTCGCCAGAATCCTGAAACGGTTACGTGATCGGCGACGTACTTCGTTCGCCGTTGCCCGCCACCGATGCCTGTACCTGTTCCGCCAACGTCACGTGAACGTAGTGATCCCGTTGAACCTTAGCACTGTGCCCGATCCATGCTGCCAGGATGTGCGCCGGATGACCTTCGTTCAGCCATGCCGTTTCGCAGCCTGCCAAGTAACCTGCATCAGATGCACATGGACACTGGCTCAACCTGAACAATCTCGGAGGTATGCCTGGCCCTGTTGCCGAATGCCCTGGAGGGCGTGACGGAGATTTATCACTTAACTCAATTAAGAACCTTTCAAATACTGCGGTGATGCATCTCAGAAAGAACCGTCGCAGTTTTCACCTCAATGTTCTGCGGACTCTGTCCGATGATGCTGTCGCCTCAGCTACATAAGCATCCATTCCAAAACGGCAGCATGTCGGACAGTCCGGCAATGCCCGAACACATTCATGCGGCGAGTCGGATGCCATCAGGTACGGCAGTAGGGGGATGCGAATCCCCATGTGTGCGATAGAACTGAATTCAGTGAGACATCCGTATGTGGCCCCGCATCGCTCCAGATTGGGATCTTCAAAGTATAGGGGCTGGTATTTGATCGGGTAAGTGAAGATCGGCGGACGAGCAATGGTCCAGGGGATTGCGATGTAGTGGTTTTCGATGATTCGTGCGTTCTGATGCTCACTGATCCCCAACGGAGTCTTCAGAGATTCCCCGTCCGCGGTAACTGGCACCCGAGCCGCGCCAAGACGAATCGCCGACATGGGACGATTGATGATGTCCTCAAGCGACCGACTCACGACCGGTTCGGCATATGGATGCTCAGCCACGTCCGTTTTTTGTGGCATGACTACAATATTTTCAGACAACGCCTGCGTCTGGCTTTTAAAGTAACCTTCCGAAGTCTGTTCGCCGTTCTGACAGAAAATCAAAATTGGAAAATCCGCATCCGACGAAAACGTGTATTGAATTGTAAGCATCGCGTAATCCAAAGAGTTGAATACTTCCCCGTCGTTGATTGTCTCCTTATCTGCAATTGCTCTATCGTCGTCTCTCGTTTTTCCAAATCCCAAAACTTCCTCGTCATGATCATGCTTTGGGGAATCACCCTGAGCATCTGATAGGACTTCCATGTCAAGGGTTTGACTCACTGGGTAACTCGGTAAAAACGAATTCGTTTCAGTCGAAAAACAAGGAAGCTCATGATCAGCCACTCGTCTGTTTGATGAGACATCCTGCGTGAATGTGGATTCAGCCTCATTGGTGCCCATCCTTTCGTCCGTCGGCGCAGTCGGACTGGAAATCTGAGCCAGGCAGATTGCTGCAACAAGTTGCGAAACAACTGACCAAAATGACGCAACCATGGAAAACCTCACATTGAAGAGCCGAGCGAAAGATGTCCTGTCCCTAAAACATCGGGTCATTCCAAATGGTTTCCTGAGACTGTCAGGAATGATGCGGGAAACCGCCACAACAGCGAAAAACCGGAAAGCCGGAATGATCTGAGTTACGGCTAGACACCGCACAGGCCCAATTTTCTGATTTTTTCCCCTAACAGGACAAATTCCGTTGGTGATCGAATTCTTTTCCCATTTTGGTGCATAAGAGGGACCTATACACAGGGGTAGGCCGGAATAAGCCTGCCAAAACTTGAAACCCTGGCCAAAACTTCAGCAAGCCCAGGATTATCCCTTAAGAAGTACGATGTGATTGTTGCTACTTCTGTGGAGGTCATGTGATGATATGCACTTGGCGGAGGGACAGTAGGCGGCCAGGATTTTCCTCGGGATGACTCAGATCGGTACAACACAGGCGGCGGAATGAAGACAGCGATCGAAAGACTTCGTAGGAAACTGTCGCAGTGGCTGGCTCAACAGCGTTTGTTGAGGCGTCGCAAACTGCATGTCTTGCGGCTGGAAGATCGGCGGCTGCCGGATGCCACGTTCGGGGCCACACTTGGTGCGCTGACGCTGGGTGGCTTTGATGGCGGCGATTCGCTGAACGTGGAATTTAATTCTTCCGCGAATCGATTTCAGTTTTCACTCTCCGACGGCCATTGGGACAGCACTCATTCCGGCGACCCCGGATTTCAACTGTCGCCAGACGGAAAGTTGCTGATGTTCAGTGCCACCAGCCTGCAGGAACTGAAGATTGACGCCACTTCTTCCACGTTGGGTGGTCTCACTCCGTTGTCCGTGACCGATTCGTCTGGCGGAATCGCCGTGGGTCATCTGACGATCCTTGGGGCTCGCTCTGTCGTTCTTGATTCCACGGCCAATGACTTTGATCTTCTCGCGATTTCCGCGGGAAATCTGGATCTCTTTGACAGCGACGAAGTTTCGATCCAGTCGCTGGACATTCAACACGATTTCACACTGACGGCGGCTGAGACTATCACCGATGCGGCGGGGGCGACAATCTCAGTCGGTGGCCATGCGCAAATTGTGGGGAGCAGTCTGGTCCTGGGCGACGATGCTTCCGATTCGATTCACTTCGGCTCGCTGAGCTTTCACGCCACCGGAACGGTTTCGATCACTGAGGCCGACGATACGGTGCTCAGCGGCAGCAGTACGGCCGACAGCCTGACACTGCACTCGGCGGGGAGCCTCACCGACGACGGCACCGCCGACCTGCACGTTAATGATCTGGCACACTTCGATGCCGACGCGATCGAACTGGATGACACGTACCATTTCCGAAGTCTTACGGCGTCGTCGAAGTCCGGAGGAATCTCGATCAGCGAATCCGACGACATGTCGCTGTCAGAGATCACCAGCGCCGCCGACATCCATCTGAGCAGCGGCGGGGACATTCACCTGACTGCCGACTCGCACGTGTTTGCAGGCTACCACGCCGAAATCACGTTGACGGCCGCAACGGAAATCACCATCGGGCACGGCGCGAGTATTCACGCCGCAGGCGGCAATGTTCTGATCGATGCCGGACCACATGGCGATCTGTATGCATCCGGCACGATCGATGTCTCGGACCTGGAGCCTGGCGAAATCGGCGGAACCGTCCATTTGCTGGGCGAAAGAGTCGCTCTGCTCGACGGAGCCATCGTTAATTCGTCGGGCGACGCGGGTGGTGGAACGGTGTTGATCGGCGGCGATTACCAGGGAGCGAACGTCGCGATCCACAACGCGGCGCAAAGTTTCGTCGGTTCGAGTGCGACCATTTCAGCCGACGCCATCTCAACCGGTAACGGCGGTCGAGTTGTCATTTGGTCGAACAACAATACTGAATTCTTCGGCATGTTATCAGCGCGGGGTGCAAAGGACGGACACGGTGGCTTTGCGGAAGTTTCAGGAAAAGATTTGCTGACATTTGCAGGCAGAGTTGATCTCACCGGTCAATTGGGCGGTGGAACACTGTTGCTGGATCCAAAGAACATCACAATCGCAGATACCGCAACGCCCGACGTTCGCACTTCAAATGACGCATTCGGTGAAAATCCAGGTTCAAGCGTGACTTTCGACGCGGATACGATCACTGCGGTTACCAACACCGGAGCGGCAGTCGTGTTGCAGGCCAGCAATGACATCACAATCAATGAGAGCATCATCACAAATCGTCCAGCTGGTGCGGGAGGTGCGCTGACCTTGCAGGCCGGGCGCAGTGTGATTATCAATGCGAATATCACGACCGACGACGCGGCGCTGAGCATCACCGCCAACGAGACTCTCGCGAAAGGTGTCGTGAATGCAAATCGAGATCCCGCCGCGGCAGCAATCACGATGGCCAGCGGGACAACAATCCTGGCGGGCACCGGTAATATCACAATTGTCATGTCTACTGGTGCCGGACTGACGAATCGCGACAGCGGTGATTTGACAATTGCCAGCATTACTTCGGCGGGTGTGGTCACTCTCACAAATAACGGAACGACTGCTGGCAGTGATATTCTTTCTGCGTCAGCTTCTTCGCTCATTTCCGCTGCAACTCTGAATTTGACGACTGATTCAGGAACAATTGGTGACAGCATCCTGGCGCTGCAGTTCGACGTCTCTACTCTGACCGCCAATTCATCAGCAGCGAACTCAGCCCAGTATCTGAGCGAAGTCAACACCGTGGCGATCGGAACTACTGGTCTTAACGCGGGCACAGGCACTGTGACACTCTCCAGCGGAACATTTTCGCTGCCAGCTGCAAATCGGATCAACGACTCGACAACGCTGGCGATCGACAGCGGAGCCAGCTTTCAGATGAAAGGGTTCAGCGAAACAATCGGCGGCCTGAACGGTGCCGGAACGGTGGAAAACGAATCCGGCCTTGCCAACACATCGACGTTGACCGTGAGCAACGCTGCGGCGAACACTTTTTCAGGCATGCTGCGAAACGGAGACGGCATAGGAACAGACGGCACGCTTGCTTTGACAAAATCCGCTGCTGCCACTTTGATTCTGTCGGGCTCGAACACGTACACCGGGGCAACCATCGTCAGCGGCGGCACTGTGCAGCTTGATGGAACAATTGACGCCAATTTTACGTCCTCAGCGACAGTTGCAGTCTCCGGCACCGGCACTCGCCTCACTGGCACTGGAACGATCAATAATGCGGTCACAGTGTCCACTAATGCCACACTTGGCGGTCGCCTCAACATCACCGGGCCAGTGACGATTAACTCGACAGGAACGCTCTCCCCAGGCAACAGCCCCGGCATCATCTCGACTGGAAATCTCAGCCTCGCCAGTGGCAGCACGTTCACTGTTGAGATCGACGACAACAACACAGTCGACCCGCTTGTCACGCCGCCCGGTGCCGTCGCAGGGACCGATTACGATCAGGTGCAGGTCACTGGTTCGGTGACAATTGGCGCAACAGCGAAACTCAATTTGCAGGATCTCGGATCGACCGGCATCAATCCACGCGACGTCTATGTCATCATCGACAACGACGGCAGTGCCGACGCTGTCAGCGGCACGTTTGGGTCAGTCATCGGTGTGACGGACATTAACGGCGGAACGCTGGCGAGCGGCGATCTCCTCGACCTGAACGGCGACTTATTCCGCATCTTCTACAACGGCGGCGATGGCAACGACATTGTGCTCATCGGTCGTCCGGCGATGCTGCCTGACGTCTTCGTCTCCAATAGTTTCGTCGGACTGATCCCAGGAGCATTGATTTCGGACGTTAATTTTATCGCCGGTGGTGCCCAGCCAGGCGTCTACGGCATTGACGGCTTTGCGACTGTCGCCGAAGGCGTCGTCGGCGTTGATACAAACGGCGTCATTCATGTCGATCAGGGAACCTTCCTCCACACCGGCACGCTTCAGGTGAACCGATCGGTAACGATCGACGGACAGGGAATGGACCTGACGCAGATTCTCAAATCGGGAGCGCCGACCGGCAATTTTGACGAAGCGATCCGAATCTCGGCTGACAACGTAACGCTTAGCGATGTGAAGCTCGGCTGGCAGGTACACAGCACGACCGTGTCGAATCCGTCAGTGGATTACAGAGGCTACGTCGTCGTCACAACCGCCGACAACACCACGATCTCACTCGTGCTGTTCGGCGACAAACTCACTGGCGAAGGATACCGCAGCGCTGTCGTGTTCGAAGGAACTGCTGGTAACGGAGCCGATGGGCTCGAAGTATCCGATTCCATCTTCGAAGGACGCTGGGGCCGAGGTGTCATTCGCGACGGAGACGCGGGCAGCGGTGAGAATTTCCTGATCACTCGAAACGAATTCCGCGAAGATCATTTCCGCTGGGGGCCGATCGCTATCGGCCCTCAGGACAGTGCCGGAACACCCAACAACTTCGCCTTCAGCGGAGAGATTTCATTCAACTACTTCGGCAACGGCCTGGACACGGTCGATTTTCAGGAACTCGGAAACCAAAACTTCACCGTCACGATCACCAACCAGGCCCTCACCGCCGCGGGACTTCAGATTCTGCACAACACGTTCGACTGGAATGATTCGAACGTGATCAATCAAACGGGCAATTACGCTCAGCCTGCGGGCGTATACATCACCCCGGCGCTGACCGGCAACGCCAGCCAGATCCTGATCCAGAACAACATTTTCAACAACTTCGCCTACGCAGGCCCTCAGCCGGGAACGACCGATCCGCAATGGCGACCGACGGGTGGCGTATTTGGCGGCGCGCTGGAGTTTGACGGCGCGGATGATTTTGGTGTTTGGCAGAGTTCATTGTTTGACGTTGGCACCGCCGGCACCCTCAATTTTTGGGTGCAGATGCATGATACCTCTCGACGCAACCAGTTCTTCGAAGGTCCGGGCAACGCCGGCTTCGAAATGCAGTATCGCAACACGAGTGGAGGTCAGGTTTATGGAAGAGCGACCACAGTTGGCGGCGACAATGTCATTCGTTCCGGACCGGACGGTGCCACGCTGTTGAATACGTGGCACAACATCCAATACACATGGGACTTCAATGCGATAAATGCCACCGGCAGGATGCGAATCTATATTGATGGCGCGCAGTCCGGCTACTTAACAGGATCTACTCCAAATGACCTTACCTGGGCCACAGTGGTAAGTACCGTCAATGGACTGATGAATGTCGGCCGAGACCCTGGAGATACTTCTCGGTATTTTGATGGCCTCATGGATGATGTCGGTTGGTTCAACAGCGTCCTCACTGCAGTTGAGCGGACAAATATCCAGAATAATGGAGTCGCCGCGCTCAGCACCGACTCACGGCTCGTCGCTCACTGGGATTTCGATCAGGCAACTGGGCAGATCGCGGTCGACAACAAGAACGGCATCGGGATGTTCATCTCGACCGACGGAATCGTTCCGTTCGGTCCAACTTATCAGGCCGGCATTGGACAGTTCGGCGGCGCGCTGCAGTTTGATGGTGCCGACGACTTCGCCACGTTCCAGGATCCAAACTTCGATGTCGGTGATCACGGCACACTGAATTTTTGGGTCAACATGGATGACACCACTCGGCGTAACGAATTCTTCGAAGGTCCGGGCAACGCGGGCTTTGAGATGCAGTACCGCAACAATTCCGGTGGTCAGGTCTATGGGCGAACCGACACGGGCGGCGACTTCGTGATCCGCAGTGGCGGCGACGCGGCCACGCTCAACAGTGGCTGGCACAACATCCAGTACACATGGGACTTCACCACCAAAGAAATGCGGATTTACATCAATGGCACTCAGTCCGGATACCTCGCCAACTTCACGCCAACGGATCTAAACTGGACCGCCGTGACGGATACTGTCAACGGTCTGATGAATGTCGGTCGTGACCCCGGTGACGTCACTCGTTACTTCGATGGTTTAATGGACGACATTGCATGGTACAACGACGTGCTTTCGACTGTCGATCTGGCCGCAATTCGTACCACTGGCGTCTCCGCTCGCACCGATCTGGTTGCCCACTGGGCGTTCGATACCGCACCGACCATTGACAATACATATCTCGGCGACAGCGGCACCGGCATCGTCCTCTACCTGCAGCAACTTCCCCCATCGCCACCGGTATCCGGTTACGGCGTCGTCACGCCCGCCGCCGCCGTCGTGCTGAACAACGTCTTCTTCAACGATGTCGCCAGCGAATATGCCGATTCAAATCAGGTTCTCGCCCCCGGCAATCTCATCGGCCCGACCGCCAATCCTTTCTTCAAAGGCGACGATCCAAACGTTCCCTTCGCGGGAACGACGCTGGCGGAATTTTACCGCCCGCGATGGGGTTCTTCCGCCGCATTCCAATCGACCGAGTTTCAGGCCGACATCGCAACCATGATCCCGCACATCGGTGCTAATCAGGAAGACCCGGTTGCGTTCGGCGTCGAGGACATTCAGGTTGCCGGGACGGATTTTGATGACCTCGTGGTCCTCACCTTTTCCAGCGACAACGACGGATTTTTCACGTTCACACGGAACGTGACGGGAGCGTCGCCTGAGTTCGTCGGTTCATTCAACTTCGTCGATATTACGTCGTTCACATTCGACGGTTACGGCGGCGACGATGTGTTCATCATCGTCCAGCCCACGGCGACTCAGGGCGGTCTGTTCAGCCTGGTGAATGGCATCACGTTCAATGCCGGCACGCAGAACAGCGACGGCAACGCCCTGAACAGCGATGGCGGCACCGGCGGCGACACGCTGGTCCTGCTCACGTCGGCCACTGATCAGGCTGTTCTTGATTCCGCTAATTATGTTTTCGGCAACGACGATCCGATCGAGCGCCATTCCGGAACGATTACGCTCACGGATGGCTTGCTTTCCACGGTCATCGCGTTTAACGGCACTGAACCGATTCGGGATGAGTTGAGCGTGAACGCGCGAACCTTCGCATTTGCCTCGACGATCGCCGGGGGCGCTGAAACAATCACTGTGTCGACACCAGGCAACACGGTCGCGATGACTTCGACGACGTTCATGGGAGATGAAATTAAGCCGCAGGTTACGTCCCGAACGCTTGACAACCGAATTCAGTCAACGCTCGGACCCAGTGTCAGTTTTGCGAACTCAAATACCCAGCTCACGATTAACGCAGGCAGCGGCAACGACATTGTCAACATTAATTCAATCCATGCTAACTTTCACTCCGCCCTAACCATCAATGGCGGTGGCGGAATTGATAGGGTGAATCTCAACGCCAGCCTCACGCTGGGAAACTCGGTCGTCGGAAACACAGGGAATCTGACGGTCACATCAGAAGCCATCAACCTGGCCGCAACTGTTGCAATCAACACCACTGCGGAGACAACCGGCGACGGCTACGTGCTGCTCACAGCAGACTCAAATGTGACTCTCGGCGGTGGTTCCACGATCACCACCAGCACAGGCTATGTGCTGACCATGACATCGAACGGTCCAATTGATGTTGATGGCATGATCACCACCGGCAGCGGCAACGTCCTGCTGATGGCAAATGGCTCATTACGAAATATTGCACTCGATGCCGACATTATCAGCTCCAGCGGACACATCACGCTGATGGCGGCGAATACTATTAACATTGGACCACTGGTCGATATTCAGACCGCCGGCGCGGGCACGATCACGATTGAGGCTGCTGCGGACTCAGTGACGATGAATACGTTATCCACCGTCTCAACAGTCAACGGCGACATCCGCGTTAAAGCAAATAATGACGTGACCGTCAGCAGAATCTCGGCCAGCAACGCCAATGTGAGTCTGGTCAGCGCGCTGGGCTCGATTCTGGACGCTGATGCAGACGATACCGACACCGACATCATCGCGCTTGGTCTCCGCATTCAGGCCGCTGTCGGCATCGGCACGCTCGGTGCCGGCAGCAATGCGATCGAGACCACCGTAAGCAAACTGAGTGTGCGGGCTGCCGGCGGCGGGATCAACGTCCTGGAAAGCAATGGACTCGCGGTCGATGATGTGACAGTGACGACTCAGAAGGTGCAGACGGATGGCATGACTCTCGCGGTTACGGACGCAACGCAGAGCGATCTCGTCTCGACCGGCGACGGCTCCATCGTGCTGCGCTCACAGGCAGGTAACCTGACCCTGAACGATGGCACAGCCACGTCTGATAGCTCCGCGATCAACGTGAACGGAACCGGCAACCTGCTGCTGCAGACGCTTGGCAGCAATGGCGATTTGATTATCAATGCGAAAGTTTCCAGCGGGACCGGGAATCTGACACTCGTCGCCGCTGATGACATTGACATCAATGCAAATCTTTCGACGACGGGCGCAGGCACCGTCTACCTGCTTTCCGGCAACGGCGCAGCCGATACAATCACCGGGATTGATATGGCCGCTGGCACCTCGATCACAACGGGCGGAGGAAACGTGAGGCTGTCGGCGACCGGTGAGAGCGACATTCGGCTGGGCGTGATTGACGCGGGCAACGGCGATGTGAGCCTCATCGCTGAACGCCACATTCTTAACGGCGGTGTCGCTTTGAATGTGGTCGCCAACGATCTGCGAATGGTGGCTGACGCCAACTCAGGCGGCGTGCCTGGACATCTGGGAATGATCGGCAAATCAGATGTGCAGAGTCCCCGGCAGGAGACTGTAAATCGCGAAGCCATCGGCACGAATGTCAACTTCATCGCGGCAAAGGCTGCGGAAGGTATTTACATTCACGAAACCAATAGTATCGATGTTTCCACGACTGGAGATGCCAGTGGGAAGATAAATATCAACGGCGTGACCGTTGACTCGACGACAACCCTATTGTCAGACAACTTCCAAAGTCTGGAAGACCTGCGGACCTCGGCGAACGGCTCGATCAAACTGGTGGCGGAAGCGGGGACGATCACCCTGAACGGCGGAGGCGACACGGCGGGGATCAGCGCGAACGGGACAGGCGACGTATTACTGGAAGCACGCGGCGGATCGAGCGACGTGATCGTGAACGCGACAATCATCAGCGGGACGGGACACGTGACGCTCGACGGCGGGCGGCATGTGGACGTGAACGCGGCAGTGACAACGGGCGGAACGGGAACACTGTATCTCGTGTCGCGACAGAACACGGACATCGACGCGGGGCTGACCACGGTCAACGGCGACGTGCTCGTCGATGCGACGACGAATATTTCGCAGACGGCCCTGATCACGAGCACGAATGGCGACATCGGGCTGATCGCGGGCCAGAACATCACGCAGACGGCGACGGGTGACATCACGACCGGCAGCGGAGATGTCCTGATCGACGCGGGTGCTGACTGGACAATGGCCGGCGGCGCGACAATCATGGCTGGAGGACAGGACGTGTTTGGCCGAGCTGCGAACAACATCACGCTGGGCGTGATCTCGCTGACCAACGCGACGGCCAATCGAGTGGCGCTGCAGGCGGTGAACGGCAGCATCACAGACGCGAATCTCGCAGGCGTGAACATTCAGGAAACCTCGGCGGCGGCGACCACATCGCTGAGTCTGCGAGCCGGGACGATCATTGGCGGCGCGAGCGGCACGACATCTTCAGTCAACACGCAGGCCATCGATTTGAATGTGGACACAGTGGCGGCCACTGCGGCGAGCGGGATTTATCTGCGGGAACTGGCCAGCGGCGGCGCGATCGAAGTCAACACGGCAGCAGCGGTGACAGTCACGATCAACGGCGTGGTACGTTCCGACTTCGACAGCTCAACCACGAGCGTCGCGCAGTCGCGAACACACGCCTCGCTGGAAGACCTGCGGACCTTGGCGAACGGCTCGATCAAACTGGTGGCGGAAGCCGGCACGATCACGCTCAACGGCGGAGGCGACACGGCGGGGATCAGCGCGAACGGGACAGGCGACGTATTACTGGAAGCACGCGGCGGATCGAGCGACGTGATCGTGAACGCGACAATCATCAGTGGGACGGGACACGTGACGCTGAACGCCGGTGACGACATTGATCTGAACGCGAATGTCACGACGGGCGGCGGGACGGTCTACCTGCTGGGTTCGAACGGGACGCAGGCGGATGCGATTCGCGGGATTGCCATGCAGAACGGCACGGCGATCATCAGCGGCGGCGGCAACGTGCGGCTTGTGGCGGACAATGAGAGCGATCTCAGGCTGGGACTGATCAATGCGGGTACCGGTACTGGCGCGGGTGCCGTGAGCCTGATTGCCGAACGCAGCATCCTGGACAACAACGGAGCAGAGTTGAACGTGCAGGCGAATGTGCTGCGAATGGTGGCCGACGCGAGCATGAGCAACACCGCAAATCAGGCGGGCATCATCGGCGGCTCTGCGACGGGCAACGGGACTCCGGCAGCCAACGTCAACGCGATCGATACACAGGTCACCACACTGGCGGCCCAGAGCGCCGACGGGATCTATGTCCGCGAACAGGACGGACTGACGGTCCAGGAAACCGGATCCATCCTCGTCCAGCATGTCAACTTCAACAGTACGAGGACGGACGGCATGGATGCCTCACTGAGCGATCTGACGACAACGGACAACGGTCCGATCAAGCTGCAGAGCGTCACCGGCAGCATCAAGCTTAACGAAGGGGACGATGCGGACGACAGCACCGTATCTGCCAACGGCACAGGTGACGTGCTGATTCAGACGCTGACCGTCAATGGCGATATCATTGTCAACAGCAACAATGATCCGGCACGGGTCATGAGCGGCAGCGGCCACATCACACTACACGCGGGTGATGACATCGATTTGAACGCGAATGTCGGGACCAGCGGTGCGGGTACGGTGTACTTGATGGCGGCCAATGGCACGCCAGATTTGACAGGTCCTGAAGTGAACGGGATCAGTATCAACGGAAGCGTCACGACGCAGAACGGGGATGTACTGGTGGATTCCATGCGGGATATTCGTCAGACCGCTGTGATCACCAGTACAAGAGGTAACATTGGTCTGATTGCGAATCGCAACATCTCCCAACTGGACAACGGGGATGTGACTTCAGGCGGCGGCGATGTTCTGGTTGAAGCAGGACTTAACTGGACCATGTCGTCTGGTGCAGTCATCACCGGGGGCGGTGGAGAATTCGATGGCAAGGCCATTCGTGGCGATATCGCTCTCGGATTCATCAGCGCGGCTCACGTCGCGTTGACAGCTGGTAGTGACATCCGTGATGCAAACGGAACGGCGCTGAATGTCGAGGGCGAAACGCTGAGCCTGCGGAGTGGCGGGCTAATCGGAAATAAAGATAGCGAGAACAACAATCCGGGAGCGAACATCAATGCAATCGACACCCATGTTGACACGCTGGCTGCGAGTTCCGCGGGCGGAATCTATATCCTTGAAGCTGACGGTCTGACAATTGACACGGTCAGTGCACTCACTCTCACCGTGGATGCGCCGCAGCAGGTGAATTTCAACAGTACCCTGACTCCGGTTCCGCAGAAACGCGACACGGAAGCGCTGGAGGATCTGACGACATCCGCCGACGGCCCGATCAAGGTGGTCACGAACGCCGGGTCGATCACAGTCAATGCGGGAACGGCAGAGCCGACCGGTGTGACTGCGAACGGCACGGGTGATGTGCTCCTGGAAGCACGCGGCACGGGCAGTGACGTCATTCTCAACAGCGACGTCCGCAGCGGCACCGGAGAGATTACGCTGAATGCGGCAAGATCTGTGCTGATCGGCGATGACGTTTCCACTGCGGGTACTGGCAGCATTTTTGTAGTGGCGATCGCCGGTTCCGTCACCGTCAATGACGCCGACGTAAATCTGACCGGAGTCAGCACTCAGGATGGCGACATTCTGCTGGAGGCAGCTATGGATATCACCCTGAACAGCGAGCTGCAGTCAGTCGCCGGTGACATTGGTATTCAGGCCGGAAACGATCTGCTGCAAAACGCCGATATCACTGCGGGCGGAGACGTTTTGTTGGCGGCCGATCAGGATATCACGATGGCTGGCAGCGCCGTCACTTCCGCGAATGGCGGCGAGTTGCTGTACGACGCTGGACGCAACATCAGTGTTGGGCTTGTGCAGGCGACCAATGTATCGATGAGCGCCGGAGCCGACATAACGGATTCCCGGCTGGATCTGACCACCAACATCCGTGCGACGAACTTCAGGATGGTCGCTGGCGGGGCGATCGGTGGTCGTGACCCTGGCAGCGCTGCGAATACGAACACACATGCGATTGATACGGAAGTCGTCAATCTGGCTGCCGCATCAGCGGATGGCACGCACATCCAGGAAGTGGCGGCGGGCGGAGCGGTGATCGTACGCGACATCGCGGCGGTGACGGTCACGGTGTCTGTTGATCAGGCCAACTTCAACAGTACGTCTTCAACTGTTACAAAAGCGACAACCCTGTCCGGACTGGCTGATCTGACGACAACGAGCAACGGCGACATCAAGCTTGTCGCTGCGAATGGCTCAATCACGATTCAGGATGGTTCCAATGGTGTGGCTAATGCGTCAAACCAGGTCGGTGTCAGTGCTCACGGCTCCGGCGACGTGCTTCTGGAGGCGCGCGGAAATGTGAGAGATGTCGTCGTTAATGCCAATATCCTCAGCGGTCTGGGTCATGTCACTCTGAACGCGGGCGACGACATTCATCTGAACGCAAAGATCGCCACCGCCGAAGGTGGCACGGTGTTCCTCGTGGCCGCCAATGTTACGCCGACCGATGTGGCGGGGCCGAAAGTGAACGGGATTAATATCGACGGGACGATCACGACGGTCAACGGCGATGTGCTGATCGAGTCGGCTCAGGACGTCCGGCAGACGGCGGCCATCACAAGTGCGTCAGGCGATATCGGAATTGTCGCCGCCAGAGACGTGCTGCAAACAAACAGCGGCGACACGACCAGCATGAGCGGCGATGTGCTGGTAAACGCGGCTCGCGACTGGACGATGGGCGGCGATGCCAGGATCAGCGTCGGCGGACAGGATATCCTTGGACAGGCTGGAAGAACGATCACGCTAGGCGTGATTTCGATGACCAGCGCTGCGTTCAATCGAGTGGCACTGAGTGCCGACGGAAGTATCGTCGATGCGAACGCCGCATCAGTGAACATCGAAGAAACGATCTCGAGATCGGTGACCAGCGTCAGTCTGCGGGCCGGTGGCCGGATTGGCGCCGCGACCACCATGAATGGGACACCGAACACAAACGGCAATGCAATTGATCTGAATATTGATCAGATCGCGGCAGTCGCTCCCGCCGGAATTTATCTTCGTGAGATCAAAGCGGGTGGGTCGATCACAGTCCAGAATGTCGCGGCAGTAACTGTCACCGTGGATGGTGTCCGGCGGAGCAACTTCAACAGTTCGATCTCTCCGGTTTCGAAGTCTCTCACGCTTAGCTCCCTCGAAGATCTCACGAGCACCAGCAACGGTCCGGTGAAACTGGTGGCGGAAGGTGGAACGATCACAGTTCGCGGTGGTGTTGACTCGTCCGGAATCAGGGCGGACGGAGCCGGCGACATTCTCCTGGAGGCGCGTGGTGCCACAAGTGACGTGGTGGTGCAAGCGAGCGTCCACAGTGACGCGGGGCATGTCAGTCTGACTGCTGGCGATGACATTGATTTGACTTCGACACTTTCCACTGGTGGAACGGGCACCGTGTATCTTCTGGCGAGTAACGGCAATTCGGATCCGTCTGGTGTCGAAGTTGATGGCATCAATCTTGACGCCAGGATAACAACTACAGACGGCGATGTGTTGCTTCATTCGATGCGGGATATTCGTCAAACAAGCCTCGTCAACAGCACCAGTGGCGATGTGGGCCTGATCGCCAGCCGCAACATCGAGCAGACTGCGACTGGAGACATAACGACAGCGACGGGTGATGTCATGGTGGATGCCGGCGGCGACTGGACGATGGGCGGCGACGCCACAATCGCGGCGGGCGGTCAGGATGTGCTGGGGCAGGCTGTCGGGACAATTCGGCTGGGTGTGATCAGCCTGACCAATTCATCGATCAATCGAGCCGCATTCAACGCAGGGGGCAGTATTCTTGATGCCAACGGAGCCGGCGTAAATATTCAGGAGACAAACAACGCAGCGACGACGAGTCTAAGTTTGCGGGCGGGCAACGGAATGATCGGTCAGGCCGGCGGGCCAATTGAATCGGTGAATAACAACGCCATCGATCTGAACGTGGACACGGTGGCGGCTCGTGCCGCCAACGGCATCTATCTGCGGGAACTTGCAGCGGGCGGTGCGATCGAAGTCAACACGGCGCCTTTGGTCAAAGTACAAATTAATGACGTGGTCCGCGCCAATTTCAACAGCACGACGTCGGACGTCTCGCAGGTCCGTATAATTGCTGTGCTTGAGGACCTGACCACGACCGCCAATGGCCCGATCAAGCTGGTGGCCGAGTCCCGTACGATCACCGTAAACGCTGGAGCTGTCAATACACCAGGTGTTTCGGCTGGTGGTAATGGCGATGTGCTGCTGGAAGCTCGCGGTGCGGCGAGCGACGTGATCATCAACGCCGATGTATTTGGCGGCACTGGTCACATTACGCTGGATGCGGCAGATGATGTTGAGGTGAATGACATTCTGACGACGGGCGGTGCGGGGACCGTGTTTATCACGGCGGCCGACAATGATGCGACGGGGCTGAACGGGATCAGCCTGAATGCCACGGTGACAACGGAAAATGGCGATGTGCTGCTCAAATCCGCAGACGACATAATTCAGAATGCCGTGATCACCAGCACCAGCGGTGACATCGGTCTGATCGCGACGGACAACATTGAGCAGACAGTAACCGGTAATATCTCCACGTTGAGCGGCGACGTGCTGGTCGATGCCGGCGGCGACTGGACCATGAACGGTGCCAGCACAATTACTGCAGGTGGCCAGGACGTGTTGGGCCAGGCAGGCGGTACAATCCGTCTGGGCGTCATCAGCCTGACCAACGGGGACGCCAATCGAGTGGCCCTGAGCACCGGAGTCAGTATTCTGGATGCCAACGGGGCCAGTGTGAATATTGAGGAAACTCACAGTGCGTCCGTCACCAGTGTGAGCCTTCGGGCCGGAAGCGGTGCGATCGGGACACTGGGCGGTGCGATTTCAACGGTGAACAACAACGCCATCGATCTGAACGTTGACACCGTCGCGGCGAGTTCCAACACCGGAATCTATCTGCGTCAAATCGCGGCGGGTGGTGCAATTCAGGTCAATACGGCTGCTGCCGTCACCGTGGACATCAACGACGTGGTGCGAGCCAACTTCAGCAGCACAACCTCCGACGTTTCGCAGGATCGCACATTGGCAGTGCGTCAGGATCTGACCACCAGAACCAACGGTCCGATTAAACTGGTAGCCGAATCCGGCACGGTTATGGTGAACACCGGGACAGACGACATGCCGGGCGTCAGAGCGGGCGGAAGTGGCGACGTGCTGCTCGAAGCTCGCGGCGCAGCAAGTGATGTCATCATCAACGCCGATGTACTTACCGGAACAGGCCACATCACGCTGAATGCAGCGGATGATGTGAATGTACGCGATGGGCTGACCACTGGCGGGGCGGGTACGATATTCATCACGGCTGCGGATAACGATGCGACCGGACTGAACGGAATCAATCTCGACGCCACACTGACGACAGAAAACGGCGACGTGCTGCTTACATCTGCCGACGACATTATTCAGAACGCGTTGATCACCAGTGCCAGTGGCGACATCGGTTTGATCGCGATCGACAAGATCTCGCAGACCGCCACGAGCGACATCAACACGTTAACCGGCGATGTGCTAATCGATGCTGGTGGCGACTGGACCATGGACGGTGATGCGACCATCACGGCGGGCGGTCAGGATGTGTTGGGTCAGGCGGGCGGCACGATCCATCTTGGCGTTATCAGCGTGACGAATGCCACCGCCAATCGAGTGGCCCTGGGCGCTGGCAACAGCATTCTCGACGCCAACGGTGCTGGCGTGAATATCCAGGAGACAAATAGTGGGGCAGCCACGAGTGTGAGTCTGCGAGCCGGGAGCGGTTCCATCGGTCAGGCGGACGCAGGTAACAACTCGTCGATGACAAACAATAACGCGATCGACCTAAAGGTTGACACGATCGCGGCAAGTTCCAACAGCGGCATCTATCTGCGTGAACTGGCAATGGGTGGGGCGATTCAGGTTGATCGTGCGACTGCGGTCAGCGTCGACATCAACGACGTGGTGCGAGCCAACTTCAACAGCACGACGACGGACGTTTCACAGGATCGGATGCTGGCGGGACTGGAAGATCTGATCACCCGCGCCAATGGTCCAATCAAACTCGTGGCCGAGGCCGGTACGATCACGGTCAACGGTGGCAATGACACATCGGGGATTTCGGCGAACGGTACTGGCGATGTCTTGCTGGAAGCGAGGGGCGCGGCGAGTGACGTGATCGTGAACGCTGACGTGGTGAGTGGCATGGGGCACATCACTCTCGACGCGGGCGACGACATTGACCTGAACGCGCGGCTCATAACGGGCGGCCCGGGGACGGTGTATCTGGTGGCGGCGAATGGTACGTCGGGAGATGCGACCGGTCCGGAAGTGGACGGCATCAACCTCGACGGCAGCATCTCGACTGTCAACGGGGACGTGCTGGCGGAATCGTCGCAGGACATTCGGCAGACTGCGCTAGTCACCAGCATCAGCGGAAACATCGGCCTGGTCGCGGCCCATGACATCACGCAGACGGCGACGGGCGACATCACAACGACGACCAGCGACGTATTCTTCGATGCGGGCCGCGACTGGACGATGAACGGGACGACGGTGATCACGGTCGGTGGCCAGGACGTGCTCGGTCGGGCCGGCGGGAACATCACGCTGGGCGTTCTGAGTCTGACGAACACGACGGCGAACCGCGTAGCGCTCCACGCGCTGAATGGCCGGATCACAGACGCCAACGCCGGGAGCGTGAACATCCAGGAAACGGTGTCCGCGGCGACCACGTCCGTGAGTTTGCGGGCGAGGACGATCATCGGTGGAGCGGGCGGCACGCAATCAGCCACGAACACGCAGGCTCTGGATCTGAATGTCGATACGGTCGCGGTGATGTCGGCCACAGGCATTTATCTAAAGGAAATTGCGACAGGCGGTGCGATTCAGGTAGGCATGGCGGCCGCGGTGACCGTGAATCTTGCCAGTGTGGTTCGGTCCGACTTCGACAGCGGCACGACGAGTGTCACCCAGAGTCGCAGCCTCGCGTCGCTTGAAGATCTCACGACAACGAGCGACGGTCCGATCAAACTGGTGGCCGAAGCTGGCACGATCACGCTCAACGGCGGCGCGGACACGGCGGGGATCTCGACGAACGGCACAGGCGCGGTGCTGCTGGAATCGCGGGGCAGGTCGAGTGACGTAATAGTGAACGCGACGATTCAGTCGGGAACGGGACACGTAACGCTCGACGGCGGACGGCATGTGGATGTGAACGCGGCGGTCACGACGGGCGGTGGCGGGACGCTGTATATAGTGTCGGGCCAGAACACGGACTTCGACGCGGTGCTGACGACGGCCAGTGGCGACGTGCTGATCGAAGCAGGCAACGATTTGTCACAAATGGCGGTGGTCACGAGCGCCAGTGGTGACATCGGGCTGATCGCGGGCGGTACCATCACGCAGTCGGCCACCGGCGACATCACGACGACCGGCGACGTATTCGTCGATGCAGGCCGCGACTGGACGATGAATGGAACGACGGTGATCACAGCTGGCGGTCAGGACGTGCTCGGTCGGGCCGGTGGGAACATCAGGCTGGGTGTTCTGAGTCTGACGAACACGACGGCAAACCGCGTGGCGCTGGAAGCGGTGAACGGCAGCATCACCGACGCGAATCTTGCCGGCGTGAACATCCAGGAAACGGTATCCGGGGCGATAACGTCTGTTTCGCTGCGGGCCGGGACGATCATCGGCAGCGCGGGCGGGACGACCTCGGCCACAAACACTCAGGCGCTGGATCTGATCGTCGATACGGTGGCGGCCCTGTCCGGCACGATCGCGATCCCGACGGCAAGCGAAATTTATCTGCGGGAACTGGCGACTGGCGGCCCGATCGAAGTCAACACCGCGGCGGCGGTGACGGTGACGATTGCCGACGTGGTGCGGGCGGACTTCGACAGCATGACCACCGGCGTCCCGGAGACCCGGACACTGGCGTCTCTGGAAGACCTGATGACCTCGGCGAACGGCCCGATCAAACTGGTGGCCGAAGCGGGGACTATCACGCTCAATGGCGGCACAGACACAGCGGGGATTTCGGCGAACGGCACCGGTGATGTATTGCTGGAAGCGCGGGGCGGCGCGAGCAACGTGATCGTGAACGCGAACGTGGTAAGCGGTGGTGGTGATATCGTTGTGCTGGCGGAGCGTGACTTGATCGTTCGGCGGGATATTTTGTCAGTAAACGGTATCGAGGATCACACCTCGGCAACCGGTGAATCGATTCTCCTTGAGTCGCTGAATGGGAATGTGACGATCGACGCAACCGCCGGACCGATTCGCATCTCGACCGATGAGAATCCCGGGCGATCGAACGCAGTGACAGGAGACCAGGTGTCAGTTGTTGCGGACAGCAACAACTCTGTTCAAAATGACGAAGTGAAATTCATCGGGGACGTGACTCTAAGTACTGATGGTGGTGTGGCCACGAATTTTGCGCCGCGGCCTGCGGTTGGTCAGCTTTCAACAGCGTTCTTTGTTTATAGCGGTAAGCCGCTTCCGCTGGCTGTGGATGCCGTTCCGACGACCTTCAATGGAATCAATGCTTACCTCTATGGCTTCAATGTGCTGATTGGTGTGGCTGGTGAGGAGAATCTTACCGTGGATGTCGACTGGCAGGATCCAGTGAATGAACCCGGTGTGATTTCCAACGCGCCGGTGCAGTCCGCTGCCGGCGCGACTGGGATTGACAACGCAGTTTCTTCAGAACGTATCCAGCAGTTCCTGGTAGCAGGCGGCGGCCAGTTGAACACTGTTGGCCACGTTTACACAGCCCTCGATTTCACGGTGTTTCAGTCGGTTCAGAATCGCACAACTATCATTGTGGATTTTTCGGTCTCGCATCATTCTTCACTGAATGTCACCGGCAGTGTCATCGAGCAGTTTGGAGCAACTCAGGTCGTACCAGGTCGTGATATCACGTCGACCGACAACGTACTCACAGGTAACAATCAGTTTGAAGGCGGCATCGCCTCCTTCAGAATTCCGACGGTCACGACAGCCCCGCTGGCTTTCTTTTACACTGAACCCGGCTTTGCGACTGACAGGCCGACCATTACCGCAGCCTTTGAAAGTAACGCAGGAACTTCACAGCAGGTTGTTACTGATTTCGGCAGTGGTGCGGCAGGGAGCAGCGCGTCTTCAACGGACGTCTATTTTCAGATTCGACGACAGTACGAAAGTGACCGACCGGCTGAGACTGTAGTCGAGCGAATTTCCGACAGTCAGTTGATTTCTTCCCGCGAAGCATTCGAAAAGTATGTGCGGCAAACCCCGGAACTTCAGGACGGGGCAGGTTATGAGATCTGGCTGATCTCCGAAACCGGGGGACAGAAGGTCGAGCGACCAATCGTGGAGTTTGAAATCACGGGTGGACAGCCGGGGCCAGCGAATGAAACATTGCCGGACTCGTCTGAACCGCCTCGATTAGAGGATCTGAAATTCGAACAACCTGTCGAAGACAATAACGCTGCCGTTGAGGAACCTCCGCAGGCCCTGATCCTGCCAAAGAGTGACGCTGTGATTGGTTCCACTTCTCCTTCCGATATTTCACCGGCTGACGTTTCACATCCGGCGGCGGAAGATAATATTGTCGAGACCACTGAGAGGGAGACCTCGCGGTCCCTGAACGATGTCGCGGTCGCGGTGTCACAGTTGGCCGCACCGACCGGGACAATCATGAGTGTGGCGGTCAGTCGATTTCGCAGTCAAGTGCGTGAGTCTGGCGCGGACGACAGGAAGCTGACTCGCGCGGCGCGATTTGTTCGTCGGCACTCGTAGAAATCTGCTGTGGGCGACTTTTCGATTTTCACGGAAAATTGGTTACTGGCTGATCGTTGAAGGTTACTCTAATGACTGACAAGTCGAATTCTGCCGAATCGTCGCCAAATGACGATGATACGAAGCTGTCCAGTACCTGGGTGTCTGGTGAATCAGACGAAGCAGATCAGGCAGACGTTGACACCTCAGCCACAGTATTACCCGCATCTCAGGAAAATGCTGAACCTCCAGATTCTGATGATTCCGATATCGCGATCGATGTTAGCGCGACCTTTATTCCAAACAAGCAGACGGAAGACGATGACGGTCCGCAGTCGGATAAAACGTTTGACGCGGATGTGACATTTATTGGCGAATCAACCGGTGCGGATGAAGCCGATTCCCCAAGGGAAAAAACAGCGAATGCGGGGAGGGCCGTTCATGCCGACGCCACCTATGTTCCGGCCGGCGACGATGCGGTTGTCAATGAACCGGACGACGATTTCACTGAGAGCGCTGCGGCTGATCAGGAAGGCGCAGCGTCGGGCAGCGGGAAGTCGTCATCCGCTGATGGCTCTTCTTCCGGAACAAAGTTCGACGAACAGAGTTCTGGTATGGATGCTACGATTGTAGGGGAATCCGGAAATCCACAAGCGAATGCAAACAGGAACCTGACGTCTGCAGATCCTCTGACTCCGCAAAAGACGCGGCCGACCGGCGGGAGCCGCTCAGGAAGCGGATCATCGCAGTCCGGAGCAGGCAGCCGCGTCACATCTCAAATATGGAAGACGAACGACCACTCTGATCTCGATCAGCTCATCTCGATGCGGATCCGTCCGGTCTCGGGGATGGGGCAAACTGAGGCGGCGGAATATTCGGACTTTGAGGTCATCGAAAAGCTGGCTGAAGGTGGAATGGGAATTGTCTACGTCGCCAGGCAGAAATCGCTTAATCGACAGCTGGCGATTAAGACCCTGAAGGGCGCTGGAACTCTAATTTCCGGAACCGTAGGAAGATCGAAGTCTGCCAGAGCCATGTCGCGTTCTGATCGACAGAAGCGGGAGATGTTTCTCTCGGAAGCACTTGTCACCGCCAACCTCGTCCATCCTAACATTATCCCAATTCACGAGCTGGCTGAGACTGAAGATGGGATGCCGTATTATGTGATGAAGCAGGTCCACGGCACTCCGTGGAACAAGCTGATTAAGGAGATGTCGCTGGAAGAAAATCTCAGCGTGCTTCACAAAGCCTGCGATGCGATCGCGTTTGCCCATCATCACGGGGTGATCAATCGGGATCTGAAACCCGAAAATATCATGCTCGGGGAATTCGGCGAAGTGCTGGTGCTGGACTGGGGTCTCGCCGTTCCGGCACCGCATGCAGCGGAGAAGAACTTTCGCTCACCGGTGGCTTCGTTTGGAGCCGGAACGCCGGCTTACATGTCACCGGAATTGTGGGCCGGCCCGCCTGAGGCGATCGGTGAATGCAGTGACATTTATCTCCTGGGTGCGATCCTGTTCGAGGTTGTCACCGGTGAGCCGCCTCACGAATTTCCCAGAGTTCAGGGTAAGGATCGAAGTGATCTCTGGAAGACGATCGACAAAGTGCTGCGTGAAAACAGGATTCGATCCACAGAGATCACTGGCGAACTGATCGACGTTGCTCTCAAGGCAATGCGAACTGATCCAGACGATCGATATGGCAGCGTTCAGGAATTTCAGTTCTGCGTTCGCAACTATCAACGCCATGAAGAAAGCCGCCGACTGAGCGCGCGAGCGATTGAACTCGTTCAGACTAAGACATTCAAGCCCCGCGACTACCACACTTACCAGACGGCATCCGCTCTGTTCGAAGAAGCCCTGCGCACATGGCAGCAAAACCCGGTTGCCCGCACAGAGCTGCGGACGACACGACTTCATTACGCACAACTGGCCGAATCTCGGGGCGACTACGCACTCGGGCTGCAAGTGGCCTCTCAGGAGAGCGATGATGAATTCGTGATGTTGTCAAAGCGACTTTCGCGGGCCAGACAGATTCGTTCCGGCGCGAAGTGGGCAGCCGTCACGGCAATGCTTTGCGTTGTAGCTCTTGGCGCGAAATCGATTTACGACAACGGAATCATCACCAACCTGGGCAAAGAAGTTGCCGTTCGACAGGCCGAGGCTATTGAGGCAATCGCGGCCGCAGATTCCGCAAATGAAGAGGCCGATATCGCCCAGGAGAAAGCGGATTCGGCAAGGCAGGCATCTGCGATTGCACAGGCCGCTGCTGATAAGTCCAAAGCGGAAGCAATAACAGCCAGCGAAGCAGCCACGGAGGCTACTGAACTGGCGGCAATTGCGAAAGCCAACGCGGATCTGGCGATTGCGGAGCAGAAAAAGGCCGAAACCGCCGCCAGAGTGGCTCAGGTTGAAATTCAGAGTCAGTCTATTCGCGGCCTGACGTTGAACCAGAATTACTCGGATGCGTTAAGGGAAATCAACGAACTGCTTTCCGGGGAACTACTGCCGGAACTACCCGAAGACATCCGCAATACGCGGACTGCGGAGCTGGAAGCGCAGCGAGGGCAACTGTTGAAACGGACCCGACAGTCACGCGATCCCATTCAGGCGCAGGCTGTTAGCCCGAACGGAGCGATGATTGCGTTCGGCGATTCAGCCGGGACAGTGACATTGATGCAGAATCCGGGACCATCACTGTTCTGGGACAAGGGCCAGCCGAGAGATCAGAAGTTCGATCACGAAATTACCGCCCTGCGGTTTATCGATGATGAGCGGCTGGCGATCGCGTCCGGATCGGAGTTGTTTCTTTGGAATCTGGCGGCCGAGTTGCCCGAGCCTCTGGAAGGCCACGAGCACGCCATTCAGGCGTTTGACGCGAACAATGATTTCCTGCTGAGTGCGGACGAGTCCGGAAAGATTGTGATTCGCGATCAACAAACCGGCCTGCAGGTTTCTGAACTCAGGCTCAGGACTCAGCTGCGCGACGTTGCGTTCATCCCCGGAACGAATGATTTCATTTGCGCCGGATCGCGGGGTGGTGAATCGACGGACATCCTCGCATATCGTCTTCTCAACGCTAAACCAACCGCCCGGCCAGAGCGTCGTGGTCAGCTGCGGATGAATCGCCAGCAGAACGATCCGCCGCGAAGAATCTCAATATCCCCGGATGGATTGCTGCTGGTGATCAGCAATAGCGACAACGGAAACCTCATCGTACTCAAGTCCGAAGTTCCGCTGGAGGGCGATGAAAATCAATTTCCGTACGAACATCCCGCTGACCTTGAATCCAAAGGCGACACAACGTGGCTGGTTGAAGAACACGAGCGGCCGGTTAATGATATTCAGTGGTCTCAGAACGGAATGAAGTGCCTGACAGCTTCTGATGATCGAACCATCGGGGTCTGGTCACGTTTGCAAAGCGGTGACGCGATTCTGGTTTTGGACAAGAGGCTGCGTGGTCATGGCGCTCGTGTGACGCGGGCCAATTTTCTGGACGTGACCGCCAATCGAGTCGTCTCCAGCAGCGCTGATGAACTGAACCGGCTGTGGAATCTCGAAACGCTCGACGAAGATGAGCGGCAGATCAAGGATGCGTTTCATCTGACGCAGATTTCGCAGCGACCAACCAGGTCTCGCATCGCAGCTGCAGGGATTTCCAGGAGCTATCTGCTGACGGCGTTCAGGCCGGATACAGACAGTGCCACGGACGAGCCTCGGCCAGAGCTGAATGATTCCACGGAAAAGCGAATTGTCCGTCGCGCGGTCCGAACTGCGGCCTCTCCCTGGCTTCGCCGACCCTCCCAAAGGGAGAATGAATCAGGCGGTTTCACCATCCCCCTGGGAAGTGGAAGCGAATGCGAGGGGCGGGTTGTCAACAGCGCCGATGTTTGGAATTGCGGCGGCCACATTGCATGCCTCCTGGAGAATAAACAGGTCGATTCAAAAGACGGGAACGAAAAAGACGGGGATGAAGATGTCACGCTGAATGCTGGCCGATCGGTTCAAAGGGGATCGGTTCGCGCGATCTGCTTCACGCGGAACGATCAGCTTGTGGTCGCCGGAGCTGCGGATGGATCGATCGAGATATGGGATGCGAAGGAATCACGTCCTGTCGCAGGACCGATAACAGCGACAGGGGGTGTTGTTGAACGGTTTCATGAGGGGCATGATTTCAATATTGCCCGGATGAGCATCATTGGTGATTCGGGAACGCTGCTGGCCACTTCAGGATTCGATGGTAGTCTGCGAATCTGGAACATGGATCAATCTTCCCTGCGTCTCGGAGTGCAACGACAGGTCATTGTCGGACTGGGTCTTGTCAATACGTTCGCAGCGTCACCTAACGGGGAGTTTCTTGTGACTTCAGCGGTGCAGAATGCCGAAAGTCCGGAGCCCGGCCATTGCAGCTGCTGGAATCTGAAAGCACTCCTGAGTTCGACGGACGCGAAGCCGTTCGCAGCGCTGGCGGGCGCTCATCAGGCGGAAGTAACTGCGATCTCCGTTTCGCCCGATAATCAGCAAATCGCCACAGGAGGACGCGATGGACTCATCGCCGTCTGGGACGCGGTCACGGGCGAATTGATAACTTCGCAGAGGGCACATACAAAGAACACGATCATAACGTCGCTCTACTGGATGCCGGACGGCACACTTATGTCTGCCGGGCTCGATGGACAACTGCCACGCTGGAGCGTGGAAACCTTCTCAGGTGGCTCGGGGATAGTCAATCGACTGACACGACGGTCCGCCATTCCGCGCGGGAAGACGCCAATTGAGTCCATGCTGGTGTCGCCCAATGGGCAACAGATTTTGACACTTTCCGTCGAGACCGATCGCGTCAGGAAAAGGACACTCAGTCATATTGATGTCTGGTCCGTGGGCGAGTCGGAGTCCCGTCATCGAGTTCAGCTTGCGACGGTTGCCGGAAACCGGCCAGATTCCATCACGTCCGCCGACTGGTCGCCCGACGGACGCCAACTCCTGGTTTGTGTCAACGGAGTCATTCAGATCGTTGATACTGAGTCATGGGAGATTGTTCGAGTCTTCAAGGCAGGCCCCGGAAAATGCTCCGATGCGAAGTTTGCGGAACAACTCTCACCAACCGGGGAGGCCAAATTGATTGTGACTTTCGACGGAACAACCGCGAGTCTCTGGAATCTTGAGAGCAACGCACAACTGGCAAACTTTCGAGGACCGTTTCCCGTCAGCGCTGTCGGGGTACTGTCCGATGGCGATCAGGACTTTGTCGTCGCCGGTGGAATTTCTTTGCGGGTATTTGGCGGTCAGGTGGGCGCCGAGACATTCGGACGTCCATTGTTTCGAACTCGTGAAGGATTGGCGTCGCAGATCACATCGCTAAGCGTCTGTCCGACAGATTTGAGTATGTTTGCTGCCGCGTCTTCAAATGGCGCCGTTTCACTCTGGCGCTGGCACTCTGCGAAACTGTATGCCGAGCAGGTCAGGATATTGAATCCTCCAGGACATCATGTGTCCTGTTGTGGCTGGTCGCGCGACGGAGCATCGGTGCTGGCTGTTGGGTTGGAGGGCATTTTGGCGATTTGTTCGGCGGATGGCACATCCCGGCGGGAGATCAAACTGGATTCGGAATATCCCGTGAGTCTTTATACGGGAGAGTTTTCACCGGACGGCCAGCACATCGTTGCGGTCGGTGAAGTTGTCGACACGGGGCAGAGTATGGGCTGGGTGGTCCGTGTTCCCGCGATGGAAATCACTGACGGAACTGCGGCAATTACGGATCCGAATTTGCCTCCTGACGAGCCAGCAGATTTAATCGCCTGCCGCTTCTCCGGGCATCAGGCAGGCGGAATTTCATCCGTCGGCTTCGTTCCCGATTCGCCATATCTGGTATCAGGTGGAAACGACGGAGCTCTCGTGCTTTGGAACTGGAAACAATCGCTGCCCGGAACACCACCGATGGCCTATGAGGCGTTTCGGTTCATGGCCTCAGACAAAACAACGGCCCACCGGGCACCCATCACATCGCTCGCTGTAGCAAAGTCGGGTCGAATCGCATCCGCGAGCACCGATGGAGAGATTTCGCTGTGGAACGTCCCCATTTCATACGATCGTGACTGATCATGGATCGGCAGTCGTCACGCTGCGCCATGACGGACGTTTGTCAGCCAGCGTGATGATACAAGTGCCGAGGCCGTGTCAGCATACGGCGCGCGATGATGCCACCGGGCATTGCCCATTGGCTGTCGAGAGTAAAAGAACCTCACTCAACGGGACCGATTGCCGAACGTGGTCCGCAGATATCGCCAAAGACGAGTTGCGATCGAAGCGGGTTCAACCTGAACTCGCACAAATCCAGTCGAGTACAACACAGGGCCTCGTGAATTTTCCGGCACAAACAATTTCACGACAGCCTGCCACTGTCGCGCTGCAGGATCCGACTTTCTGAGTGAAGGCGGAAGCGTCAAACCGGCGACAATCAGTTCCGCCGGAGCATCTTCGTCGAACAGCGGCGCGACGCGAGTCACAATGCCACTCCACGTCCCGCCGAAATCCCCGGATGCCTGAAACTCGGCCACTTGAGATCCCTGCAGCAACGCCGCGTCCTGAGCATTCATCTGGACGAGAAGTTCACATTCCGAAGATTCTCGCAGCAGCCCCAGCAGAGTTCCCTGGGCAATGAGAGCACCGCGATTCCGTTCATCCAGCGGGTAGCCTGTCCACTGTGAAAGGGCGTTGTCTTCATCGAAATGCGAGCGCGCGCGGGGAGGAAGCAGCTTGCCAGCGACAGGAGCGGCGACGGTCAGACGGCGGAGTTCCCGGTCATAGTCTTCCAGTCGCGTTCGAGCCGACTCCAGCAGAGCTCGGGATTCCGGCAATGAAGCGCTGGTGTTGTCATCTCGCCGCAGTTCCAGCACACGGACTCGAGCTAGATGAAATTTGATCGCCCCCTCGTATTCAATTCGCTGCCGCAGCATGTTTGAATCGCGAAGAACAGCTACAGCCGAGCCTCGGTTAACCAAATCACCGTAACACACAGCGGAAACAAATTCGCCGGTCAGCGTGGCAAATATCGGCACCCCGGACGGTTCGACCACGGCTGGCGCAAGTACGGATTGCGGCAGTGGTACAAAAGCCATTGCGATCACAACGGAGACGATCACGGTGGCTCGCAGCAGCCGAAAACGTCGACGATCACGCATCGACAGGTCAGTCAGCAAACTGGTCCCAAAGGAGCCCAGTGGAAACACAACCAGCGGCAGTGCGCCCACAAGCATCACCGCAACTCCAAAGACACCCAAATTCCACTGATCAAACAGATGCTTCAGCATCGAGAGGATTGCGATGGCGAGCAGCACGCGGTATAGCCCTGAGCACAGACCGTAAATCAACAGGAAACGGTTGCCCGACGGCGTGGATTGGGAACCGCCCCCGAACAACAGGGTTTCCAGAAACTGCCGCACGCGGTGAGCCGAACGCTGCGCCAGATTCGGCTCACCGACCGCGTCTGACAGCAGGAAGTAGCCATCGTATCGCAGCAGTGGATTCCCGTTGAACAGGATCGTGCCAAACGTGCAAATCAGCATCACATTCGCCAGGATCGCTTTCAGCAGACCGGGGGCTGCGAAGAACCATGCAATTGCAGCGATCGACGCCAGCACGACCTCGACGAAGATTCCGGCTGCGGAAATCAGCAGTCGACTTCTGCGATTCAGCATCCATGCATCGGTGACATTTGTGTAAAGGATCGGAGTCAGCAACAGCAGCATCACGCCCGCTTCGTGGCATTCAGCGCCGCAGTGACGTGCTGTAATGGCATGTCCCGCTTCGTGAAACATTTTCACGATGACGAAAACTGCGGCGACAAGAACAAGATTCCCCGGCCCAAAGAAGTCCGCGGGACTGGGAAGATTGGCCACAAACTGATCGAACCTTAATGTCAGCAGACACAATGCCGTGATCACGACGGTGGCAGTTCCGAGCATCACGGCCGGAGAAAACAGGACGGCGATCACAGGCTGGCATGCGTTCAGCAGCGGATCCGGATCCAGCAGCCGAAATCGCAGCCGCAGAATGCTGGAAATCGCTGAAGTCCAGCGATGGAGAGACAGATGGGAACTGCCCGCTTTGTCAGCCCGTCCAGGAATTTGCGTGGATACAACCAGCTGACTGCTGATCAGTTGCCCAAGAAAATCAGTGAGATCGTCGACGGTGAATTCGCTGTCGGGCCAGGCGTTTGTGAGCATCCCCATGACCTGACCGGCCGAGCGTCGCCCGTTGAGCAGTCTCAGGACGGCCATTTCCCGATCGCTCAGTCGAACATAACTCAGCGTGACTGGATCCTTCACGACCCAGGCACCGGAATCCTGACGATGCACGACCAAATCAGATCGCATCCGCCACGCGATCACGCCCGCGGGTGAAGGTCCGGTCAGAACTGAAGCAGAAGTTTCTTCGTTCATAATGCACGGAGTCTGAAATGCGGTGCGGAGCGTGATACGATTGTCCCTCTCCCCCGCAAAAGATTTCCCAGCATACCAAATGTTCCACGGGGGAGAGAGTCAGGGTGAGCGGAAACACCGTTAAGGATTTTTGTAGCCGGATTCGTGAGAATTCGGGCATTCGTCATGAAGCTATTCCGAAGTCTCACGACTTCGGCTACGAAAAAACCGCCTGTGTCCTCGACGAAAAATCTTTATCGGCGTTGGGTGAGGTGGCAAAGGGACATGCTCAAAATGGTCTTCGAGAGTATTTCATTTCGAGTTTCTCGGCGTCGGAAACGGGCTCGCGTTCTTTGACGCCGCTGGATTCGGCTGAGTCACATCAATTTCCATGTTGGCAACAAGCCCCGGTCGGATCAGACCCTCTGAATTGTCAAAGTCGGCCCAGATGCGTACCTGCTGATTGATGGAGTCGATCTCCTGACTAATGAATGTAATTTCGCCATTAGCCGGATGTAGAGACGAATCTGGAAACAGAATGCTGGCCACCATCCCGCGTTTCAGAGAATTCGCTTCGTCGGCCGTGACGAATCCCTCGACACGCAATCGATCCGTTTGAATGACTCGAAATACCGACGTGCCTGGCTCAACCCACTCGCCTGGCTGGCGGTTTACGGTCACGAGTATTGCATCAAACGGAGCAAGGAGCCGACGGCGATCCAGCTGAAGCTTCGCGACATCCAACTCGTTACCGGCGACATCCAGACTCGTCCCGAGAATCCGCTGTTCATGTTCTTTTTCTAACACAGTCAGGCGAGCTCGTTGCACAGTTTCGGCCTGCTCTGCGACTGCAGCCTTTTCGGCAGCCGGTTTCAATTTCGCAATGGCCTGGTCCTCTTCCGCTTTTTCAATCTCCAGAGTGCGCTGGTCAAACAGAACCTGAAGACGATTCAATTCCGCATTCGAGATACTGCCTTTGAAATCCTCACGTGCTTTGCGAGCCCGTTCCAGCTCAAACTGCGATGACTCGCGAGTCTTCTGAGCCAGGCGAACTCCGACGTCGCTTTCCGCGAGCTGCGCCGAAATCATAGCGGCGATTTCAAGTCGCGATTTCTGCAGCTCGGCTTCGCGAACGTGAGCGCGGGCCACGTCCAGAGGAAGCGTGCTGTCAGCATTCCACTGAGCGATCTGCAGATTCAGTTCCGCTGCTTTGACGCTCAGCAGTTGACGTTCTTCGTCCAGCTGTCCCAGAACTTGTCCTTCTTTCACCCTGTCGCCTGGTTTCACAGGATTGAGCGTGAGAATTCCAGAATCCCGCGCGGGGATCTCCGCCTGTTGAATCAAAACGGTTGTCATTGACCGAACAAGAATCACGCCGCCATTTTCATCCGCCTGACCAGCAGAATGAAACACGCCGACAATAATAAGAAATGGCGCAAGAAACTTAGTAAAATTCCGAAAACAGGACGAACAAGTGATACGGGAGGGCAAGGCTCCTGCCGAACCGTCGCGGCCTTTAATACGGGAGGGCGAGGCTCCTGCCGAGCCGTTGCGGCTCTGACAAATCGCCAGGTTATTTTGGGAGTGTTCCTTTAAACGGCGTCCGGACGATGCCGTGAATTTTGGCACAACATCATGCCGACGATCCGCAGCCGACCGTTGAGGCCCGCGACATCGTGTTGAATGCAGCAAGGGGAACCGATTTGCATTTACAGCCATGCGAACCTCTTTTTCTGCAGGTATTCAATGACTTCCCGAAACCAGACGAAGCCCAAAGCTCGGCGGCCGCAGCCGATGCGAGCTGAGACCGACTGCCCCGGACGAAGATGCGTTGTGTCGATGTCGCGACAGGAAGCTGTCGCGAGACACGTCAGTCGCTGTTCATCGATATGTGCGGACATTTCCAGCGAATCGAGCGTCGATCGAGACACGTGTGATTTTTGACTGTTGAGCCAGAATCGAACCGGCTGACCCGGCTGCATTTGATTTGACTTGGAGCCTGCGAATTCTGCGTTCGCTTTCTGAGCAGCGCTTGCGGCATCTCGTACATAGCCTGCGGCATCCTCCGGTATCTGAAGTTCCAATTGCCAGTCTCCGGTCGTGTTGACGATCTCCATAAGCTGCTGACCGCGCTGCACCGGACGCGATTCCAGACGTTCCTTCAGGCGGCGCTGATAAACGGCACCTGCGATCGGAGAGTGCAGCGAAAGAGAATTAATTTGCTCGTCCAGCAGCAGTCGCTCGGCATTCAGCGAGGCCAGCTTTTGTTCCAGTTGCTGCTCCTCACTGCTGAGATCGACACCACGCGGACCTCTGGATTCGCTCGATGCCCCGCTTGACGTTCGCGTGGCCCGCACCGCCTGAATGCGGACCGACACGGATTCGATTTCTCCCAGCAAACGACTTCGCTCCAGTTCACGTTCAGCGTTTTCCAGTCGCAACAGAAACTGACCTGCGACCACGGTGTCGTCCGCATTCACCTCCAACGAATCGACGATCCCGTCATCAGGGGCAAAAATCCGAAATCGCTCCACAGGAAAAACCTGCCCACGGACCTCGACCTCAAAGTCTGCCGGACTAAGAGCCAGCAGGCACACCACCAGGATCGCAAAGATTATCACCTTGCGGTTTGCGATGCCGAATACCTTGCCGGTCGCGGCAACCGACTTCAACTCTGAAAAGGCGCAGATTGCGGAGCCCGATTTGGTCATCAGAAATTCAACAAGACTCTCCTGCGGCCACGGCTGACCCTCGAAGAGTTCAATCACAACGTAAACCCGCGGAGCGACTGATTTGTTCTCGGTCGCGGAATGCAGCGACTCAACACGGATCGTATGGATCCCGTTGATAGCAAACCACGAAAGCTGCTGCGAGATTTCGGGGACAGAGTTGTGCGCAGCGGACTCAATCCAGCGGTTTGTAAGCCGCAACCTGATCGCATCGCCGACAAACTGTTCAATTCGCTGAACTGTGTCGGCTGCCCGATCCGCAGTTCGCACTCCCGTGACCGCCATCACACGACATTGATCAGCCTCCATTGCGACAACCGACACGCGCCCGTTACTCAGCAGTCCGGAGCTGTGGTCAGCAATCGCGTGAGCACACTCTTCAGGCGTATCACACCTGTAGACGGCGCGGACAAATGAATCCGCCCGGTCACGTTCAAGAAGCTGCTGATGCAGCATGGAAGCCAGTTCCCGGTTCACCGCGACGGCCATGCAGTCAGCTAACGCCCCGGCGGCGTCGGGAAGCAGAGAATTTTCCTGTGGATCCTGAGCCATGCTGAACAGCAGAATCAGTTTGTGTTCATGAAAAAGCTCTCGTACCAGCAACATCCGTGAGTCAATCAAAATCGGACGGTCCTCGGACTGCCACGGATCTGCCGATTCGAGGGCGACCGCCAGCTCTTTGCGGTCCGTTTCTGATAATTCACAACCGATCGATCTCAGCCCGCCAGGTTCGGTGATAGCAGCCGTGACGAATTTAACGTCTGCAATCGATGCAAGTGCTGTACGCAGACTCTCCCGCAGATCCGGCAATGTCGCACCGTGGTTGCACGCATACTCGAACTGTTCCAGCTGAGCTTCAAATTGCTGAAGATTCGTCGAATTCATCGTGGTTCGTGGAATGTCTGTAGGGGAGGACAGTGCCGAAATCCAAAGCGCCGATGATCTTTGCCCGTCGCCACAGAATAGGCCCTTGCCCTCGAATTCGCTATGCGCGATGCCCGTGAATCCGTGACGGTTGACCGACTTGCGGACCATGGAGAAAACTGGGAAGACTATGTTGATTGGGAGGCTTCCTCTCAACTGCAGAGTGATTCCGATCAGAATGGGATAATTGTTGACTTCTGTCTCGCGAGTTATGGCAGTCTCAACGCCGCGCGGCAAAGTTGACGAAACCTACTGTCAGGCTATGTCAAAACTTCTATGCCCTGTCCGGGCGACGATTTGACGGGCCAGGAGTTTGACTTAAGGAACAAGGATGTTCTCAGTTTTCCTCTCATGCGCATCGCCACGAGCGATGCTGCGGTTGCCTCGGCTGCGAAGCCGTCTGGCCAGAGGAGCGCGCGTGCTGATGATCGTCGCGCTGCTGTTGAACAGCGGCTGTGTCTCAAAGTATCCGTGGAAGAAGACAGTCGGGAACAACACAACAGAACTCGAAAGAGTTTTGACCCGCAAAGAGCAGCCTCAGGCAGAGATTCATCCTGCGTCATTTTCCTCTGCGCCTGTCACTGTCCGCGAAGAATTCATGCTGGAGAATTTGCAGTACCGCGATGTATCACTTTCGGAAGTCGTGACGATTTCCATGCAGAATTCCAACGTACTGCGTGAACTTGGCGGCGTGCTTCTGAAGAATCCGGAGACCGTCGCTTCGAGGTACAACCCAGGTGTCTGGCAAACGGATCCGCGGTTCAGTCCCGAGGCGGCGCTGAGTGCCTTTGACGCGCAGCTGGCAGCAACATCTTACTTCAACAAGAAAGATCAGACATTCAACAACCCGTTCTTCGCAGGGGGCACGAACGATCTAAGGCAACAGCTGGATGACTATACTGTTGAACTGAGCAAACGGACGGCAACCGGCTCACGCCTGGCATTGCGCGGAGTGGGAAACTACGACGCAAACAACGCCCCTAGTAATACGTATCCCAGCGTGTGGAACACCTACGTTGAAGGAGAAATTCGGCAGCCGCTGCTTCAGGGCGGCGGGATCGAATTCAACCGCATCGCTGGTCCCGGAGCTACTCCAGGAGTCTACAACGGATTGCTGATCGCGCGAACGAACAATGAGATTTCTCAAATTGACTTTGAAATCTCCGTGCGAGATTACGTCAGCAATGTGGAGAACGCGTACTGGGATCTTTATTTCGCTTACCGGGATCTTGACGCCCGCGTTCGCGCAATGAACCGCGCGCTGGAAGCGTGGAATCGAGTGAAGGCGAAAGCAGACAACGGTCTGGAATCTGACGCCCGCGTCGCGCTCGCCAGCGAGCAGTATTATCGCTTCAAGGACGAAGTTCTGGAAGCGTTAACCGGACGAGTCATTCAGGGCACACAGAATCGAAACGGAAGCACCGGCGGAACACTGCGAGGATCCAGCGGCGTGCAGGTCGCAGAACGACGCCTGCGTTTTCTGATTGGCATGCCAATCAATGATGACGCATTGCTCCGCCCGCTGGAAGAACCGCTGCAGGCGGAAGTGCTGTTTCACTGGGACACATCGATTCAGGAGGCGTTGACGCGACGCCCGGAATTGCGTCTACAGCAGTTGAAGATTAAAAAGCGACAAATGGAACTCATGGCGGCAAAGAATTTCATCACTCCGCGACTGGATACTGTCGGACGCTATCGTTTTCGAGGTTTCGGAGATGAACTGCTGTCGCACGACCAGAGCTCCTCGATCTCAGATCTGGCTGCCGGGGACCATCAGGAATGGTATCTCGGCCTGGAGTACAATGTTCCGCTCGGGTATCGCAAGGGACATCTCGCCATAACCAATGCGGAGCTTCTGCTGAGTCGCGAACGTATCATTCAGCGCGATCAGGAGCGTGAAGTCGTCCTCGATTTGAGCAATGCGATCGCGGACGCCGCGCGGGCTTATGAATCCTGCCAGAATGCAATAAACCGACTGGATGCATCATCACGCGTGCTGACATCGTACGAAGCGCAGGAACGCAATGATCTTGATGTCGACATCGATCGCCTGCTGGACGCGCAGCGGAGAGTTGTCGAAGCGGAGATTCGCTATTTTCGCGCTCGCGTCGAGTATGCAGTCGCACTCAAGAATGTGCATCTCGAAAAAGGCAGTCTGATGGCCTACTGTGATCTGGAAATTTTCGATGGCGAAAGCCCGCTGGTTCGGGAAGAGCAGATCCTGCAAAAAGAAGCGTCGCCGACAGAAACCGATTCCGCGAATTAGCGATCCGACAGTCTTTAATCGAAGATCGCAATTGGATTTTGCGCAAGTAAACTCTGAAAAACCATGATATAGTCAGCGACCGAAGATGGTTTTGGAATCGCCAGTCCATCTTCTCGCATTCCATCAAGATGCGTTCGAATAGCCTCACGCATTCGATCTTCGACTTCAGCTTGCGTCGAACCTGTAGCGACGCATCCAGGCAAATCCAGAGAGAAGGCCGATGAATTTTTCGGGGTTTTTCGATGACGATAAGATACCTGGTTTTCATAGGATTTCATCCTTCAGGCCGGCCTGACGCAGAATATTGTTTTGAGTGCCCGCAGCAAGATCGTCCTTCGGGTGTCCAGCAATCGTGACGCGTCCGGGTTTGGTTAAGTGCTTGTATTGGCGGTGACTCCCTTTTCGAGCGCCCAGCACCCAGCCGTCGTCCTCAATCTTATATGCTGGATTTCACGAACAGTCACTAATCACCCATTTTCTCTGGTTATACAACGGAAGGTTTTTACGACACCGCCCCAAACGAAGCGGATGAGTTTGAACTACGAGAAATTGTCCCAATGTAATTGAAGCGGGGACGCTGTTGCGTCTGCGGCAAAGAGGCGCAAGCGTAGGTTTTCCGAATAGTTGGCCGATGCCGGCGATTGGGAAGCGGTGCCACGAGTTGCGAATTTTAGATGAAGGCGTGACATGGTGTATCGATTAGGCGAGCGGCAGATAAGACCTTACCGTACGACGGACTTCCAAGTCCGTCGAAACGAATGACGGACAAAGATGTCCGTCGCACAGCAGGTAAATTTTTATCTGCCGCTCGCCTTACTTCCGAAGCATCTCTTCAGTCCTGCGACTCATCCGTTTTATCCGTGAAATCCGTGGTTCAAATCCCCTCGTATTTTTTGGGATAAAAACGGAACGCCATCGGCATCCTTCTCGAATTCCAAAATTCGAAGCTCTGACAAAACTCTCGCCAGGATCAGACCTGAAGGGACTCAACTCCCTTCCTGGGCAAGCTGGCCGGGGAAGATCGCTGCCATCTGAACGGGTCGGCGCTGGAGGACGGCCAGGCCCGTTACGTCACGGCGGTCTGTGCCAGTGACGTGGCCGATGGCTGGCGCGACAAACGGCGCGACGGCGGCATGGTGATCGATGTGCAAAGCAACGAGATCGTAGCGCGCGGGTTGTCGATGTGCTACTGTAAAGGTCTTGTGGCGTTGTGTTTTCTGACGGCTTGAGTGGCCTTGGATGCGAGGTTGGTACGTTTTTTCTTTGCTGGCACTCCGAATAGCCGGCGATGAACTGACGTTTGAGTGCGTTGGCGGTTTGTACGAGTCGAATTGTGTACGGACTGAGTCGGGGAGGCTTTCCAGGAATCCGTCCAGCAGTCCTTCAGCAGTGTCGCCAGCCGATGTCGCAATTGAGGCATGGTGCGTGCGTCTTCGAAGTACTCGATTGTTGTCTCGTGTGGCACGAGTGTGTCCCAGGCGATCAGTTGATCCTCAACGTGAAATGTTTCGTCTGAACCAGATCACAGAACGCCCGATCGCCCACATGCAGCTTGAGTTCCGGGAACAGCTGATTGACTCGCTGCACCACTGATCCGGTATGTTTCACTTCGTTCGCTTCACCGTCGGATTCCCCATGCATAGTAGTCGCCATGTTCGTATCCCAGTCCAGTGCGACCAGAGCCCGACCTCCGATCAGTCCGCCTTTTGTTCCGCGCAACGGCTTGAGTCGTCGAGCAACCTTCTTGATCGCCTTCCCGTCATAGATCACGATGCGAAACGCCTGCAGAGATTGCGGACGCTTCCACGCAGACCACTCCGGAAACGCATTGCGTAACACTGTGGTTGAGCGTTCAGGAAACGCCTCACTGACCGCAATCGGCAAATGTGCCAGTTTCTGATACGCCGCCTGAACCGAGGCTTCGAGCACGCCCGCTTGCATGTTGTCTTGAAAGCTCTGACGACCCGACTTCGAAATCAGCAAAGCATCGGAGATCAGATGCACTACCACTGGAAAGGAAATCACCCGGTCATAGCATCGCCCGCAATGTTTGCTCGAAATCAATGGGCTTGTGAAATCCTGCGGGCAGATGGTCGCCACGGATTTCCAGAAGTTTGAAGCCAAAATCTCAGGGCTGCATCACGGCATCAGGAACACAGCAGAAACCGCTTGACACTTTTTGCTGACACTGATAACGTTCTCGCGATCGAGCGGGCAGAATGCCTGCCCGACGAAAACTCAAGGGGGATTAGCTCAGTTGGGAGAGCGCTTGCATGGCATGCAAGAGGTCATCGGTTCGACCCCGTTATCCTCCACTTGTTCTTAAAATGCATTCCGAATCGTGTTTAACGATACCTGACGACGTTCGTCAGTGCGGCGAAAACCTTGTTTCAATCGTGGAAGAATTTCCGCGAAATGAAAAGGACTCCCGCACATGGCACGAAAAGCAAATGTTTTTCCGTCGTATCTTCTCCACAAGCAGAGTGGACAAGCCCGCGTTCGAATCAAAGGACGCGACTATCTTCTGGGCGAGTATGGCTCGGAATGCTCCCGAATTGCTTACGGTGAGTTGATAGCCAAGCACGCTGGCGGTGTTCCGATTGATCCGATTGCCCCCGCCAATCGTGGAAGACTTCCACGAAATGAATCTGACGATCCCGGTCCAAGTGTCGGTGAACTCTGCCTCGTTTTCCTGAGGCATGCTGACCAGCACTACATGAAGGACGGCGAGCAGACCAGCGAAGTCCACATCCTGAAGTCGGTTATCAGGCCCCTGAATGAACTTTACGGCATGCTCCCTGCCAAAGACTTCGGGCCGTTGGCGCTCAAGGCCGTGCGGGCAAAGATGGTGGAATCTGGCTGGTGTCGATCCACAATCAACGCGGGTATGAGCAGGATTCGCCGAATCTTCAAACATGCCATCGCGAATGAACTGGTTGATTCTGCGATTCTCGACAGGCTGAAATGTGTTGCTCCCCTCCTGGCTGGAAGAACTGAGGCCCACGACAACGCTCCCCGGACTGCCGTTGACGATGCAAGTATTGAGACCGTCAGGAAATTGGTTCGGCCATTGGTACGCGATTTAATCGACGTGCAACGCCTTACAGGGGCACGCTGGAGGATGGCTATTTCTCCTGAATCCGATTACTCACCGACAACGGTGAAAGTGAAGGCACGCCGCAATTGAAATGGCCTGAGCGGGATTGCACCGCCAGCATGGTCGGCTGCTTGACTGACTTCGTGTATGAGGAAATTGAGCATGGCAGACAACGTAGGAACTGCGAACAGTTTCTTCAGAAATCTTATGACCACATTCCGCGGGAAGAACTGACTCACCCAGTGTTTGCGTTGCTCGATTTTCCGTCATTCGACATGGGGATAGTGGAAGCATTTTCAGGTTCGGTATGGTCCAAGACGGAACTGAGATTTTGGAGTCGTCCGACGTACTACCACAAATAACCTCGTGCGACAGACTTCAACGAGCGAGGCATTACCAGACACCGCCACCAGAAAAATGATTGACGACCCGATTACTCATCAAAATTCAATTCAAAGCAGGGCATTTACGGAAACGAAAAAGGCCCTCATCACCAAGAGTGGACGAGGGCCAGAAAGCTTTCATGAGAACAGAACTGCCTGCTACTTCAAGTCCACTCTGGCACGAACAAGCGGAGCCCATTCCGGGCCATTCTTGCATCAACCTTGCTACTTAAAGCAGCATGATGAAGAGTGAAGAAAAAAGCCGAACGAGGCCAGAGTTGCAATACTCGGAGGAGCAAAACACGCCTCAACAGTAACCGGAGACAAGTTCACTCACAGATTGATCATTTCTTCCATAGGCGTCCTCCAGATCAAGGATCAACTCGACAACGGAAAAACAACTTCGCGTTCAATTATTGCCGCCAATTGATCGTCAGTCAATAAGAATTTCTGGTGATTATTTCGGAGCCTGAATGCTATCTGATTAATGTGACTTCTCGGTTGGCCTTTACGATTTCGGGGAGTTTGAACTGCCTGTTGTTTGCCAAGTAGAATACGGTTTCCATCGGCATCGCAGCCTGAAATATCAAGCTGCACTTCTCGAACGTCGTCGCTGTAGCCTGGGCGACCAATTGGATTTTCAAACTGACATCAGTCGTAAATCATTGCTGGTCGATGGATCACGGCAATTGCTGAGATTGATGTCGTTGCTGAGTCCATCCGGCGGTTGTCCGAGTGGAAACCTCAACACTGCAAAAGGATACCAACAAACTACAATGCTGGAGAACCAGCGAAGAATTCAATCTGTGGAAGTCTGATATGTCCAAGGTCATCCTTTTCATTGGCTTCATCATCAGGCTCTACAAATGACCGGTGATCTTCATCGGTCTGCACGCGTCGGGGAAATCCTCCTTCTACAAGGAACGGTACTTCTCGACGCACGTTCGGATCAGCCTCGATCTACTCAATACTTAATCGGGAGCGTCAGTTCCTGGCAGCCTGTTTGGAGACACAGCAGCCGTTCGTGATTGACAACACAAACCCAAGCGGTGCAGACCGGGCAAAGTATATCGAAGCTGCGAAGAACGCCCAGTATTCCATTGTCGGCTACTACTTCCGGTCAAAGGTGGAAGACTGTCTTGAACGCAACGAGACACGAGTTGTGCGAGTACCAGAGGTCGGCATCCTGTCCACAGCCAGGAAGCTGGAACTGCCCTCAATGGACGAGGGTTTCGAAAATTTACGATTCGTGCGACTGACGGAATCAGGTTTCGTCGTCGAGGAGTGGAACAATGACGTTGTGATGAACTCGAGAAGAAGATGCGGATCTTTGAGACCGCTGCTGACCTGTGTGTGCTTCCCGGCATTTTCATGGTCGCCCGTCTGGATAGTCGGAGCTTTACTCGATTAACGAAAGAGGTTTGCCAGTTCGAAGCCCCCTTCGATGTACGATTTCGTGATCTGATGGTCGCCACCACCGAATCGTCGATGTCCTGCGGTTTTCGGGTCTTGTATGCCTACACCGAGAGTGACGAGATTTCATTACACCCGCTTGTCATTGCAGAGGCCATAAGGACGGGGAAATTGAACAGGACGTAGATCCGATCCTAATTGCCGTCAGGACCAGACCGACCAGTGCGGTAATGAACACGAAACCAATCAGTCCTGGCGTAGCGGATTGCTGAAACGAGAGATCGAGAAACCAGAGCTGCTGCGAGACCTGTGCAGCCGCTTCAGTTGCAGCCCGAAGCGACTCCGGCCGTGGCGGTCGAGGAATCGGCGGTGCGCTCTTCCGCGTCCCGGTGGGAAACAATACTTTTACACTGTCTGCACGCTTCCATTCCGGCCATTCCTCTTTCCAAATCATATCACTGGCTGACAGTTCGCCACTCGTAGCCAGTTGCGTCAGCGAGGGATTTTTGGGCACGCAGCCGAACAGCTACAACTCAATCCCGCACTGACGTTTCGAGTTTCTATTATTAAAAAGGCGCAACTTCAAAGCGCGGCAGCGACGCGTTGTGTCAGACCAGGCGTTCTTCGCTGGCGATGCCATAGCGTTCCAGAAGTCGGTAGAGCTTGCGGCGATGGATACCGAGAATTCTCGCCGTGCGAGCCTTGTTGCCGTTCTGCTGGCGAAGGATGTCCACAATGTGTGCCTTTTCCAGGTCTTCCAGACGCGGTGATCCGGCGGCTGGAGTGGCCGGCAGACGGTCAGCCGGACTTCCATTCATCGCAGGCACAACTCCGACCGCCGCAGCAGCGGATTCCGGTGTGTCGCAGATTTCTGACGGCAGATCGTCGATGGTAATAATATGATCGTTCGCAAGGATTTGAGCCCGCTCAATCGCGTTCTTCAACTGGCGCACATTCCCCGGCCAGCGATAAACTTCCATTGCGCGAGCCGCTTCTTCGGTCATTACCCATTCGCGTCCCATCAAGGCTTTGATCAGCAGCGGAACATCGCCCTCACGCTTGCGAAGCGGAGGAAGTTCAAGCGACATGACGTTAATACGATAATACAGGTCTTCGCGAAATCGACCGGCCGCGACTTCATCCACCAGTATACGATTGGTCGCAGCAATCAGACGAACGTCAACACGGCGTTCCCGATGTGAGCCGACTCGGCGAATCGAGCCGTCTTCAAGAGCCCGCAACAGTTTTGGCTGCAGCGCCCCGGGGAGCTCCCCGATTTCGTCAATGAACAAGGTTCCTCCGTCTGCCACTTCGAACAGTCCCGCGCGATCTTCGTTCGCACCTGTGAACGCACCTTTGCGATGACCGAACAATTCACTTTCGACCAGCTGCTCGGGCAATGCGGCGCAGTTGATCGTCACAAACGGACGGTTAGCTCGATGACTGCGCTGCTGAAGCGCGCGAGCTACCAGTTCCTTACCGGTTCCGCTTTCGCCCTGAATCAGAACCGGCTTATCCGTCGGAGCGACTCGTTCAATCAGACGAAAGACTTCACGCATCCGAGCCGAATCGCCAATGATCCGGACTGGCGGCTGCGAACGTTCGATGATCGCCTTCAGCTGGCGATTCTCGCGATGCAGACGCGCTCGCTCAAATGCCATCAGGCAGCGTTGTTCGAGTTCATCCAGCGGGAACGGCTTTGTCAGGTAGTCGCAGGCCCCAAGCTTCATCGCGTTGACAGCACTTTCGATGGTGCCCTGGCCCGTCAGGATGATGACTTCTGTCTCTACCTGCGACACCTTCATGCGATCCAGCAACTCAAGCCCGGTCAGGCCTGGCATGTTCATGTCGACGATGGCCACGTCAAAGGATCGCCGTTCGCAAAGTTCAAGAGCCTCGTGCCCATTGGCTGCGGCCGAGACGCGATGCCCTTTTCGAGTCATCCAGCGTGAGCAGGTTTCTCGAAAATCCGGGTCGTCCTCAACGACCAACAGATTCATGGGACTGTTTGTGGACATCGAATGCTCCGATATAACGGGACCGATTTGCCAGCCCCGAGCGTTTCTTCCATACGACGGTTTTGTTCAGACGAGAAAACAGTGCATATTCGCACAATACTGTGCGGCATGCATGCATCTGAGCGGCCCTGACCACTGAAAATGTGGTTCAGAAGCTCGCAAATCATCTAAAAGCGAACGGCATTCCGAATCGTGGTTCTGCACGGAAGGACAAGGGCAACTTCGGCTCCGCGGGGTTCCAGCGGACCTGCGGAAATGGTGCCAGCATGCGCCGTCACGATTCTGTTGACAATGGCCATTCCCAGGCCGGTGCCCTTTTGCCTGGTCGTGAAGAACGGTTCGAAGATCTGCTTTGAGACCTCCATTGTCATCCCCGCTCCGTTGTCCTGAACGGAGACGCGGACCGCTGATTCACCGTGGTCCTCAACACCCGCACTGCGAATCGTGATGATGCCACCGTCACCGCAGGCGGAGATCGCGTTTTCCAGGATATTGCGAAAGACCTGTTCGATTCGATGAACGTCGACTTCGCAGCTGACACTTTCGTTATCGGGCGCTTCAATCAGCTGAATGTGTTTGTCCTTTCGAACCGCTGCAAGATTGTCCCATTCTTTTCTCCAGATCGTGTCAAGCTCACAGACTCGGAATTCCAGATGAATGGGTGCCGCGTAGCTGCGGACTTCTTCATATAGCCGATGAAGGTCCTGCAAAGCCGTGGTTGCACGACGAGCCAGATCAAGCTGTTCAGGACTTCCCTGCAAATCCAGCGACAACATATCAAGGCAGGCCTGCGCTCGCTGCAGAGCATTGCGACTTTCATGAGCCAGCCCAGTGACCATCTGACCGATCGCGGCAAGCCGTTCTGACTGCATCAACTGTCGCTGAACCTGTTCAAGCTCGCTCAGATCACGCAGAATGCCGGTGAAGTAGCGGACGCTTCGGACAACGAATTCACTCACAGCCAGATGAGCCGGAAACTCCTGACCGTTCTTTTTTCGTCCAATGACCTGTCTGCCGATTCCGATGATCGATGGTTTACCGGTGTTCAGATAGTTTGCGATATACCCGTCATGATTGGTTAAAAACGGCTCGGGCATCAGCAGGGAAACGTTTTGGCCCAGCAGCTGGTTTTCAGAGTAGCCGAACATCTTCACTGTGGCCGGATTCACAGAGGAAATGATCCCACTGCTGTTGATTGTGACGATAGAATCCACAGCCGTGTCAAGCACGGCGCGGCTGCGAGCGATCTCGTCCGGGCCTGCGGTGATGGCCTGAAAACCGGAGCACAAAGTGACCAGGAACATGCCTTCATCGGTCCCTTTATGCAGCGGCATGGCATGAAACAGCATTTTGATCGGCGACTCACCGTCTATGAGCGTCACGGTCACTTCGCCCTGAATGCTGACTCGCCCGGCCGCCATTTCCTGCCACTGTTGCTTCAGATCGGCGTCCCCGACGAGCGTGACGGCTTCCAGAAAAAAATGCCCGGCTTCCAGACGGGAACTGACCCCCGGCATCACCGCCAGCGATTCAATCCGTGAATCCCGATTACACACGAAGCCCAGAACGAGACGGTCACCCATCGGATGCGCCGCTTTCGATTTTAACATTAATCAGCCTTTGCAATAACAATCAAACGCCAATTTGCGGCCAGTGACACGCGGTCAGAGCAGTGTTCGTAAGTTCTTGCCGCACACTGCGTGATTGCATAACAGACGCGCACGTCAGAATCGCCATCGGCTCTCGCGGGCAAAGTATCGACCACCAGTGGAAGGATACAAACCCAGCAGCCGCGCAGCCAGAAACGGAGTCCCCCGTCCCATGCGGCAATGGCCAGCTTCCCCGCGTGATTTCTCTTTGAGCTTTGTGTGCTCCTGGAAAAAACGCAAACGACTTTAAGTGCCATGCGGCTGAATTGGACACTCGTCCTGAAAGGCGCATGGCTCCCAATAAGAGCGACAAGTTCCTTTCAAATCTGAAATCTCGAATTTATAAAATGGAGCGTGACGAAGAATGAACCCCAGACGGACGGCTGAGAATTCGAGATCTGAAATTTAGAATTTCAAATTTGAACCCAACAAGCTACTGATGCTGCGGGAATTCGAACACGACCAATGTCACCGTGGGTGAAGCGATGGGAGAAGCCTCCGGTTCGGTCACCTTGGCCAAAGTCGGCTTCGACGATTGGTCTTCCGTGATGGCTTCTGCCTTCACCACCTCGTTCCGGGCACTGGTGGCAGCGGGCTGTGAAGCTGCGGACGAACCGGACGAACGAATTGCTCGAGCCATCAACGGTGCGGTTGGCAAGGCCACGAAGATTCGGCCGTGATGCAGTTCGGAGCGTGTCGGGTACCGCAGCGATTCGCGAACTGCGGCGATGATTTTGGAAGATGCTTCGGGCGACATGCGAGATTCCACGATCTGACGCCTGGTCGTCGATTCCGACAGACCCTTCTCCATCGCCGTGACAACCTCTTCACTGGCTCCGTCGGCAGACGTCAAAACAACCCCCAGCCACTCAGGCCGATCTTTTCCAGCAGAACGCTGCAAGCGGAGCCCGTGTTCCTTCACAATCGAAGCAATGCGATCCATGGCCTGGTCACGGTCCTGGCTGTTCACCTTCACAACCACCACGTTCCAGTTATCCGACTGCACCAAAGGAGTAATGATGTCGTCCGTGCTGGTTTCTGCCGCGGCCTGATCGACCGCTGCAAGGGCCAAAGATGCGTCCGAAGTTTCTGACTTCAATGCGATCGGGCTTCCTGGACCATCAGACATCGGTGCTACCGGCGAAAATTCCAACGAGTCAACCATGGGCGTTCCCATGGATGGCATCACGTCTGCGGCATGCCGGGCGTCCGGGGAATATTCGACATGGGCCGGCGAACTCCGAGCACTGGCCATTGTGGAATCTGCAGATCTTTCGGAAGGGCCAAACACTGCCACTACCAGTCCGCAACAAAGGATCGCGGTGACAGTGCCAACGACCAGCCGTTGAGCTCCGCTGCGTCGCCGGGCCGGTACTTCGTCTGCGAAAGCGGCCACAGGAGCTGGCGGAATAGTAAACAAAAGGCCAGTTATTTTTTGAGCGGGTGCGGTCTGCAATTGAACTCGCAGTAACTGGCACTGGCGGCGAAAACTGCCGATTTCCGTCGGCCAATGTGTTTCCACCTGGGCGAGCTGCGACGCTTCATCCTGCGTGAGCTCTTCGTCCAGTTGGCGCGAAACGAGCATCAATGCGGCGTTTAACGAGTCATTCTGGGAGGAAGAGGAATCTGATGGCATGGCGATCAACTATGGCAGGCTGCGAAAAAGGCGGGCGCAGAGACAACGAGGGAGCTCAGAGATCGGTTGGACGCAGCCCAGCGTCCGCGAGTTCCCGGCTTTCCCAAAATTCCCCTGGATTCAAAACTGCCAACTGCCAACTGCCAACTGCCAACTGCCAACTGCCAACTGCCAACTGCCAACTGCCAACTGCCAACTGCCAACTGCCTACTGCCTGCTGCCT